>Ga0307508_10006107_pt1 | contig 11359 bp, 8 predicted proteins | sample 9_EM_MG_FD_203089 | JGI IMG/M metagenome (GOLD analysis project Ga0307508, IMG submission 203089) | Populus trichocarpa ectomycorrhiza microbial communities from riparian zone in the Pacific Northwest, United States - 9_EM | ecosystem: Host-associated > Plants > Roots > Unclassified | place...
GCGAACGAGCTGCATCCTCCCACCGCCATCGGCGTGTGCAGCGACACCACCTGCTCGGCGATGTGACTCAAGGGGAGATAGCTCAACATCTCGTCGTCGGCCGTGATCCCATAGCTCTCGATGAGGCGGGCGGAGATCCAGGCGATGTTCCGGTGGCTGAGCGCCACCGCCTTGGGCGGCCCGGTCGTCCCCGAGGTGTAGATCAGCGTGCAGACGTCCTCCGGCTTCTGCGCGGCGATCCGCGCCGCGAGGTCGGCCGCGGGGACGCCGGCTCCCAGGTCCAGGAGCTGCTGCCAGGTGTAGATATCTGGATCGGCCGGGGCGGTGGCGGAACCGGTCATCAAGCCGCCTGTCATCAAGGTTCCTGTCATCAACACGATGGCGCGCAGCTTCGGCAGCCGGTCGCGGAGGGCGAGGAAGGTTGCCAGGTGCGCTTCGTTCTCGACCACCGCGATGGCCGCCTCGGCGTGCTCGGCGATATAGTGGCACTGCTCGGGGGTGCTGTTGGTGTAGATCCCCGCCGGCAGGCCGCCGGCCGCGATGGCCGCCAGGTCGGCGAGGAACCACTCGGGCCGGTTGTAGCCCAGGATCACCACGCCGTCCCCGGCGGCGAGGCCGAGCTTCAGGAAGCCGCGGGCGGCGAGGAACGCCTGGTCGCGATACTCCTGCCAGGTGGTGGTCTGCCACTGCCCCTGGAGCTTGACCCGCATCGCCGGTCTCCCGGGATGTGCGCGGGCGGTCGCTTCCAGAACATCGATGACGGTCTCGGGCATGGTGCTCCTCAGATTTCCTCGGATTGGGCGTCTCTCACGCCGTTACGAAGGAAGGCGTTGTCTCGCGGCTCCCGCGCACGGTCCGGGTCAGCTCGACCAGGGTCCCCTCCATCGGCTCCAGCGGACCGTCGTCGGGCACCTGCGGCGTCTCCAGCGGTCCGGGGCAGACGCCCACGGCCCGGTCGCGCCCCTCGCGCTTGGCCAGATAGAGGGCGCGGTCGGCCAGGCTCACCACCTGCGCGAAAGAGACCGCCTCGGGATGGTCGGGGTGCCAGGGATAAGGCGCCCAGCCGACCGAGCAGGTGACAGTCGCGGTCCGGTCCGGGCCGAATGTAAAGGGGGTGCCTCCCACCGCGGCCAGGATCCGTGCCGCCAGGATGTCTCCCGAGGCGCGGTCGGTCCAGCGGCTGATCAGCAGGAACTCCTCACCGCCCCAGCGGACCACCGCGTCCGAGGCGCGCGCCACGGTGCGCAGACGTTGGGCGAGCTCGGCCAGCACCGCATCGCCCGCCGGATGGCCGGCGCGGTCGTTGAAGTCCTTGAAGCGGTCGATGTCCAGCAGGTAGATCAACAGATCGAGATTGCGCTCGGTGCGGTGGGAGCGCTGGTGATTGCGTTCCGCGAGGCGCAGGTCGGGCTCGATGTTGAGGGTCACGAAGCGCCGGTTGCTGAGGCCGGTGAGCGGATCGGTGAGGGACGCCTGCTCCAGCTTGGCGTTCGCCTCGGCGAGCTCGCGGGTGCGTTCGGCGACGAGCGCTTCGAGGGCCCAGGCACGGCGGGCGACACTGCGCAGGCGAAGCAGGTTGAGGCCATAGCCGAGCCCCATGAGGACCAGGGCGTAGAGGGCGACCGCCCAGGTGCGCAGCCAGGGAGCGCGTTCGATGGTGAAGCGCAACGCGAGCGGGCCGGAGACCACCTCGTCATCTCCCTTGCCCCAGACGCGGAAGGTGTAGTCGCCCGGCGGCAGGCGTGTGTAGACCTCGCGCGCGGTAGTGTCCCACGCGGAGGGCTGCCGCTCCAGATCCGCGAGCTGGGTGCGGTAGCGCGTGACGTGCTCACGGTGGAACCTGAGCAGGGAGAACTCAAGCTCGAGACTGTTCTCGTTATGGTGCAGGCGCGTCCCCGGCGGCAGTGCGCGCTCCTTGCCGTTGACGCGGATGTGCTCCAGATAGAGAGGTGCCGGGGCGGTGGGCGTGTCGATCGGGATGTCGGTCGACGGATCGAGAATGGCCAGACCGCTCGTCGTGCCGACCCACAGGCGTCCGAGCTGGTCCTTGAACGAACGGCTGCTGAACAACGTCGACGGCAGGCCGTCGTTACGGCCGAAGGCCTCGATCCGGGCGGCGGCGAGTCCCTTTCCGGCCGGCAGGGTGAGACGGGTTACGCCGGAGGTGTTGAACAGGTAGATCCGTCCGGCCTGATCGAGCTGGATCTGGTCGACTTCCGGATCGGAAAGAGAATGGCTGGTCTTGTCCGTGAGAGATTCGCAGGTGGCGGGCTGGGTCTCGTCGCCGGCGAGCCGGACGCGGGAGATGCCGGCATGGGTCCCGATCCACAGCCAGCCGTTGCCGATGCGGTCACCGGTCTCGGTCGCCCACTGGAGGGACAGGACATTGGGCGACGACAGGCACGGCAGGGAGATGCCGTTCCATTGGCCGGCCGTATACCGGGCCAGCCCCTTCTTGGTTCCGACCCAGACCGTCGCCGCGCCGTCGCGGGACGGCGTCGCGAGCAGGGTGTTCACCTCAATGCTGGGCAGCCCGGGGCCGCGGCTGAAGACCGTCCAGCGGTCCCCTTCGATCCGTGCCAGACCGGTGTGCGTTGTCACCCAGAGGGCGTCGCGGCCTTGCGAGGTGACCGGGAGGAGCGCGGTGATGATGTCGCCGGGCAAGGGCGAGCTCCGGCTGTCGAACACCGTCCACCGTCCCCTGGCAAAACGCCGGAGGCCGCTGGTCGTGCCAATCCAGAAAGCTGTCGCTCCGTCGCTCTCCGTCGTGTTCGCGACCTGCCGGGCGCCCATCGGCTCAAGGCTGCGATCCGGCGCGAACGGTTCCCAGCCGTGCTTGCCGAGACGGACCATGCCGGCGAGCGTCCCCGCCCAATAGCTCCGGACACCGTCCGGGAACGTCGCTTCGCCCGCGCCGAGCACAGTGTCGTGGGGCAGACCGTCGTGCGCGTTGATGGTACGCCAGCGCTCGCGGTCGAGGCGGGCGATGCCGCCGCCGGTGGACAGCCAGAGAGTGGGCTCGCGCCTGCCGTTCTCGGCCACGAGGAGCGCAAAGACGTAGCTCGCCGGCAGCCCCGAGTTGGCATCGAAGAGCTGCCACTGGCCGTCGTCGTCGAAACGGGCGAGGCCGGAGCGGTAGGCCCCGGCCCACAGCACGGCGTCGCCGGACGGCGAGCGGCTGGGAGCCAGCGAGGTGACGACGTCGTCGGGGAAGCCGGACGAGGCGTCGTAGCGCACCCAGACACTGCCCCGGCGGCGGGAGAGGCCGTGGTCTGTCCCCACCCACAGGGAGCGCCTGCCGTTCCTGGAGACCGTCTCGGCGAGAGAGCGGATCGAATCGTCGGGCAGGCCGTTGTAGTGGTTGAACAGGAGGGAGGCGAAGACGGGCTGCGGCGCGGCGAGATCGTCGAGGCGCAGGAGACCCCGGTTCGTGCCCACCCAGAGGGCCGGGCGCCCGTCCTCCGACTGGGTCGGAAGCACGGTCCGCACGGCGAGGCCCTGCATCCCTTCGATCGGGGTACAGCCGGCGTCCGTGCAGCGCGACAATCCGAGCTTGGTGCCCGCCCAGATCGTGCTGCGCCCCGTGTGGGTCGTTTCAACCAGCATGAGGATCTTGTCGTCGGTGATCCCGGCGCGGCGGCCGAGCTGCGTCCAGCGGCCGTTCTTCCAATGCAGGACACCGTGCTCTTCGGTGCCGAACCAGTAGCTGCCGTCCCGCGCGGTCACGACAGACCAGACGGAGACGGGCGGCCCGGTATGCGGGATCGGGAAGGCACGCCAGGTCTGTCCGTTGTAGCGGATCGCCCCGCCCGGAGTGGCGGCCCAGAGGTAGCCCTGGGCGTCGATCATCATGCCGGTGGCGGCCGGCTTGAGATCGCCCTGCCAGGGGAAGACGCGCAATGGCAGCCAGCGTCCCGGCTCGATCGGCAGCGACCGGGGGCCGGGGTGGACCACGGCGGGCGACGGCGTGGAGGGGCGAGCTCCGGCATCGGCGGGCCGTGGGACCGCGCACAGAATGGTCAGCAGGAGAAGGGCCAACGGCCGGGTTGTCGTCAAACCAGCCTGGATTTTACCGCGAATCGGCGCCCGGGGCTCTTTTGGGGTGAAAAGCCCTCGTCTCTCAGCCCTCGCTTCAGGAAATTGCGGCGAGGATTGCGCCTGGATCGGCACCCACCGGGAGGGTACCGAAAGCGCGTCCGCCGTCGCCGCCGAGGCGGGTGGCGCAGAAGGCGTCGGCCACCGCGGGCGGTGCGTGGCGGACCAGCAGCGATCCCTGGAGGGCGAGAGCCAGGCGCTCGACGAAGCGGCGCGCCTGCCCTTCGCTGTCCGCCTCCTGCAACCCTGCGAAGTCGTCGCGGAGGGCAGCGGCAAAGGCGTCCAGCCGGGCGTCGCCGCCGCGCGCCTCACCGATCTCGCCGGCGAGAGCAGCGAGAGATTCGGGAGCCTTGCGCAGCGCGCGCAGCACGTCCAGGCACTGCACGTTGCCCGAGCCCTCCCAGAGCGAATTGAGCGGCGCCTCGCGGTAGAGGCGGGCGAGCGGCCACTCCTCGACATAGCCGTTGCCGCCCAGGCACTCCAGCGCCTCGGCGGCGTGCACCGGCGCCCGCTTGCACGTCCAGTATTTGAGCACGGCCGTGGCCAGCCGCTTGAAGAGGGCCGCCGCCTCGTCGCCGGCGAGCGCCGCGTCGAAAGCGCGGGCGAGCCGCATCATCCCCAGGGTGGCCGCCGTGGACTCCACGGCGAGGTCGGCGAGCACGTTGCGCATCAGCGGCTGATCGACGAGGAGCCGGCCGAAGGCGCGGCGGTGGCGGGCGTGATGGATGGCCTGGACCGTCCCCTGGCGGAGCGAGGCGGCGGCGCCGATGACGCAGTCGAGACGGGTGTGCATCACCATCTCCAGGATGGTGGGCACGCCGCGCCCCTCGGCGCCGACGAGAAACGCGCGGGCGGCGCGGAGCTCGATCTCGCTGGAGGCGTTCGAGCGGTTGCCGAGCTTGTCCTTGAGCCGCTGGATGTGGAACCGGTTGCGCTCGCCGTCGGGCAGGAAGCGCGGGAGGAGAAAGCACGACAGCCCGCCCGGCGCCTGTGCGAGGACCAGAAAGACGTCGCACATCGGCGCCGAGCAGAACCACTTGTGCCCGGTCAGCTCGTAGAATCCATCCGCGACCGGCCGGGCCACCGTCGTGTTGGCCCGCACGTCCGATCCGCCCTGCTTCTCCGTCATCGCCATGCCGCACAAAGAGCCCGTCTTCGTATCGGCCGGGGCGAGGCGCGGATCGTAGGCCAGGGAAGTGAGGCGCGGCTCCCACACCGCCGCGACCGCGGGTTCGAGACGCAGCGCCGGCACCGCCGAGTAGGTCATCGACAGCGGGCATCCGACTCCGGCCTCGACCTGGGCGAGCGTCATGAACAGAGCCGCCCGCGCCACATGCGCACCCGGCTGCGGCTCGCGCCAGGGGAGGGCGTGCAGACCGTGCGCGACACCGAGCGTCATCAGAGAGTGCCAAGCCGGATGGAAATCGACCGCGTCGATCCGCACGCCCGTGCGGTCGTGACTCCGCAGCACCGGCCGGTTCTCATTCGCCTGGAATCCCCAGGCGATCGTCTCTGCCCGTCCAGCCAGCGCCCCAAACGCCGTCACCCGCTCCTCCGCCCATCCCGCTCCCTCGCGCCGGAGCGCCTCCATCAACGTCCGGTCGGACGCCGCGACGTTGTAGTCCTCCAGAGGCGGAGGCTGGTTGAAGACGGTGTGGGTGGCGTGGGGGTCGCTCGGCGGTTCGGCACTGGCCATGGGAAGGATACCTCCGCCAGCGCTCCCTCACTCCTCCCGCACGTCGAGGACCGCGCCGCCGGTGATCCGCACCAGCTCGTCCGGAGTGGTGCGGAAGACGGCGCGGGGCGTGCCCGCGGCGGCCCAAACTTCTTTGTGAGCGAGGAGGTCACGGTCGATCAGCACCCGGACCGGCACGGTGTGGCCGACGGGAGGAACGCCGCCGATGGGGAAGCCGGTGAGACGCCGGACCGCGTCCGCATCGGCGCGTCCGACCGGACGGCCGAGATGTTGGGTGAGCTTGGCGGTAGAAACCTGGTTGCGCCCCGAGGCGATCACCAGCACCGGGTCTTCTCCGGCGACGAAAAGCAGACTTTTCGCGATCTGTGCGACTTTAGCGTCAAGAGCGGCGGCGGCCTCGGCCGCCGTTCGCGTGCTGGCCGCGAGCTCGCGGACCTCAGCCGAGGCACCGAGAGCGGTTAGGGCGGATTGGACACGGTGAGCGTTGGGATGCATGGCGTGGGAATGCTACACCAAACCGTTCCCGCTCCGGCTTCTTCTCGGCGCTCCTGCAGGCAGGCCCACGATCCCTCGGCGCGAGCTGACCGTGGACCATACCCTTATCGATCACCCTGAATCAGAATCGAATGGATCAAACGGCTCTCATCTGGCTGCGAACGGGGCTCCATCCCATGCTGGCCATCCGGGGCCGAGAACGACCGTCTCGGTGTTGCGCAGTTTGCGCAGGGCCGAGAATAGGGGGGATTGCTCCGACAGCAGGGCTGCCTGGAAAGCGCTGATCGACATACAGGACTCCTTTCGTGAATGCTGTTAATGGTATCACGATGGGAGCCCTGAAACGCAAGATATTTCAAGTTTCTTGAAATGCAGTTTCATGACGGTGCCATCAGGGCGCTGACCAGCTCGGTCAGGTGGCGCTCGGACTCTTTCTGGGGCCGGCGGGCCGGCTGGCTGCCGCTCTGCTCCTGGCGGTGGAGCCAGGCGGTGGACTCCCGCCACAGGGAGTCGCGGAAGCGTTCCCGGAAGAAGCCGAAGTGGCCGATTTCCCGGGTGCCGACGTCGGCGGGGGTGAGGTGCCGGTGGGTGATGTCGGCGCCGCTGTAGGCGTCGAGGAGGCTCTCGACGGCCGGGCGCGGCGCATAGGCGTCGTCGCTGAAGCTGTAGGCGAAGAGGGGAGCGCGGAAGCGCGCGAAACCTTCTTCCAGACCGTTTTCGAACAGATAGCGCGGCCAGCGGCCCCAGCGTGCCCACTCGCGGGCGACGCCGGCGGGGAGGTCCTCTTTGGTGCCGAAGGCGCCGGGCAGGTAGCCAAAGAGGCGGGTGATCACCGGCATCGCGTACCACTGCGCGGCGAGCTTGTAGCGCGCGGGCGCCGGCCAGTGCGCCCACCAGCCGCTCTGCGAGCCGACGGTGAGAAGGCCACCGATCCGCCAGCTCGGCTCGGCGAGACCGACGAGCTGGCCGCCGGCGCTGTGGCCGACGGTCAGCAGGAGCCGGGGGCGCAGGTGCAGTCCGATCCAGTCGAGGACCCCGGCCAGATCGAGCTGTCCCCAGTCGCGCATGCGGGCGCGGAAGCCGGCGAGGCGCGGCGGCCGCGAGCCGCCGATCCCCCGGTAGTCGTAGGTCACCACGGTGAAGCCCTCGCCGGCGAGGTGGCGGGCGTAGGCGTCGTAGTAGCCGCGCTTCACCGCCGTGGCCGAGCTGATCAGGACCACGGTTCCGGGAGTGGGGGCGCCGGGTCCGGCGGCCGGTTCGTACAGAGTGGCCGCCAGCTCGAAGCCGTCGAGCGCCGGGATGCGCAACCCGGAGTCGATCTGACTGGAGTCGGTCTGCGTGTCCATGGTGGGTCTCGGTCCTTTCCTGGGATCAGAGCCGTTCGAGGATGGTGGCGATCCCCTGACCGCCGCCGATGCAGAGCGTGATGAGAGCCGTCCCCAGACCGCGCCGCTCGAGCTCGTCGAGGGCGGTGCCGAGGAGCATGGCACCGGTGGCTCCCAACGGATGGCCGAGAGCGATGGCGCCGCCGTTGACGTTGACCTTCTCCGGATCGATCCCCAGGTTGCGGATGGTCTGCAGGGGGACCGCCGCGAAGGCTTCGTTGATCTCCCAGAGATCGATGTCCGCGGCCTGCATGCCGGCCTGCGCCAGGGCTTTGCGCGACGCCGGGGTGGGCGCGGTCAGCATGATCACCGGCTCGCTGCCGGCAGTGGCCATGGCGCGGATGCGGGCGCGCGGCCGGACGCCGTGCGCTTGGACGTAGTCCTCGGAGGCGAGGAGCACTGCCGCGGCGCCGTCCACCACGCCGCTCGAATTCCCGGCGGTGTGCACGTGATGGATGCGGTGCACCTGCGGATAGCCGCGCAGCGCCACCTGGTCATAGGTCTCGCCGTCCGGCCCGAGCGGCGCGGCGCCGAGCGCTTCGAAAGCCGGTTTGAGCGCGGCGAGCCCCGCGGCCGTGGTATCCGGCCGCGGATACTCGTCGGCGAGGACGACCGTTCCGGTCTCGGGATCGCGCACCGGCACGATGCCGTGCTGGAACCGGCCGTCGCGCTGCGCCGCGCCCGCCTTCTGCTGCGACGCCAGGGCGAAGGCGTCGATCTCCTCGCGTGAGAAGCCCTCCAGCGTCGCGATCAGATCGGCGCTGATCCCCTGCGGCACCTGGAAATACCGCCCGCGCAGGCGGAGGTTGCCGCCGTCCTGGCCGGCGCCGTCGGAGCCGATCGGCTGGCGCGACATGCTCTCGACGCCGCCCGCCACGACCAGGCGCTGCACGCCGGCCATGACGCCGAGGGCGCCGAAATTGACCGCCTGGAGACCGGAGCCGCAGAAGCGGTTGAGGCTGACCCCCGTCACCTCGACCGGCCAGCCGGCCGCGAGGACGGCGTTGCGCGCGATGTTCGCGCCCTGCTCGCCGGCCTGCGAAACGCATCCGGCGACCACGTCGTCGACCTCCGCGCGGTCGATGCCGGTGCGCTCGGCGAGCCCTTCGAGAGCCTGCGCCAGAAGCTCCTGGGGGTGAAGGTTGGAAAGGGCGCCCTTGCCGGCCTTGCCACGGCCGCGGGGCGTCCGGACGGCGTCGAGGATGTAAGCATTTGCCATGACATATCTCCCGTACGAACGATCGTGCTCTTTTTGGATGGCACCACGGCTCCTTTGCAGTCTCCGCGCATCGCTTCAGGTCCGGCAGGAAGCGAGCAGGCGCTCGAACGCGTGACGTGCGCGGTCCTCGGACTTGGGATCGCGCAGCAACCGGTTGTGGTCGTGGTAGCCGAGGGTGATGGAATAGAAATCGAACGCAAACTGCTCGGGATCGAGATCGGCGCGGAAATGCCCGGCCTCGATAGCGAGCCGGCAGGCCTTGGCGAGCGCGGCGACGCGGCCGCGGTGGGCCAGCAGCAGGTAGTCGCGCTGCGGTCCGGGCCGGTCGTCGAGCTCAATGGAGGCCGCGATGAGCACGCAGCCGCCCGGCATGTCGGAGTTGTTGGCCCAGGCGAGCCAGTGGTCGAACAGAGAGCGGATGCGCGGCTCGCCACGCGGCGCGGTCAACGCCGGCCGGATGACATTCTCCTGAAAGAGCGCCGCCGCGGTCTGCAGGACCTGGCACTGCAGCTCCTCCTTGGAGCCGAAGTGGGCGAAGAGACCGCTCTTCGACAGCCCCAGCTCCGAGGACAGGGTGCCGATCGTCAACCCCTCCAGCCCCTCCCGGCTGGCGATGCGCACCGCCTGCTCCAGAATGCGGTCGCGGGTCTCGGCGCCCTTGCTCATAGCCCTGCTCATGAAAACGATGATACGAACGATCGTTCTATTTTGTCAACCCTACCGCCGCTCCCGCCACCGCCGCACCGCGTCCATCAGGTGCCGCCGGCGTTCCCCCGCGGACGGCTCGGGCTTGCGGCCCAGCAGTTTGCGGAACCCGCGCGCCAGGGAGTCACCCAACGTCCAGGAGCGCGAGGCGAAGATGGCGTCGATGATGCCGTCCATCTCCGCGATCCAGCCGTCCGCGCGGTGGAGGTCCTTGCCGAGACGGGAGCGCAGGGCGGCGCTCTCGGCGAGGATGGAGGAAGCGAGGAGGTCGCGCGCGCCGGCGGAGAGGGGCGGCACGGGATCGAGATCCAGCGCGGCGCCGGTCGCGAAGGTGCGCAGGAGCTCGCTCTGGGAGAGGTTGAGATAGCCGCGTTCGAGATCGGGGTCGGGCGGATGATGGTCCAGCGGCGGCTGCACGAAGGCGCTCAGCTCCCGCTCGTCCGGCAGATGCAACCGTCCACCGGCGAAAGGGAGCATCTGAGCGTGGAGCCGCCGGGCCGTCGCCATCGGTGCTCCCAGCAGATCGCGGTAGGAGACCAGGATGCGCGGCAGGCCGCGGGTCGCCGCCAGGGCCTCCCGGTTGTACAGCTCCCAGAGCGCGATCCCATGCAGGACCGGCAACCCGTCGCGGCTTTCCAGCGAGCGGGCGACCGGGAGGGGATCGCGGTGCACGAGGATGCAGACCGGCCGCTCCAGGATCTGGCGCCAGAGCGGGAAAAGAAGGCAGAGCCGCGGGTCCTTGATCACCCACGGGCCGCTGCGGTCCATCTCCGCCGCGAAGCCACGGGCCCGCGCCGCGAAGCGGGCGCGGGACTCCTCATCAAGGCGCCCGAGATCGAAACCGTTGGTCTGGCACCACGTGGAGCCGAGGATTCGCAACACAGTCTCGTCCAGGGTCCAGACCTCGCGGTGCTCCCAGTAGCCGGTGGGATTCGCCTCATCGGCGGGCGGAAAGGCGTCCTCCGGGCCTGCCCAGCAACCCATCAGGTTGAGCACCCGGGTGACCGCCGAGGTGCCCGAGCGGTGCATCCCGAGCACGACGATCTGCGCCGGGCTCTGCCAGCCGACCCGGGAATCGTCGACAGGCGACCTTTCATTCTGGAGATTGGGGACCGGGAGACTCGTGATCATTGACAGGGCGCACTCGGGGAAGAGCCAGTTCTAGCAGAACCCGAGGTGCGCGTCTATCCGGAAAGCACTCAACAAAAAGCCGAAGAAGGTGTCTAATTGAAGTGAGGCAAGAGAGGAGGTCTCCATGCTCGTGCGAGGGCTGGGTACTATTGCCGTTGTCCTGTCCTGTCTGGCCGGGTGGCCTTTGCCGGGCCGGGCGCAGGGACCCGGTCCGAGCCTGGCGGCGGTCACCGGGCATCGTCTCCTGGTCCAGAAGCGGCAACCGGACGGCACCCTGGCGCCGGCTGTGCCCTATGTCATCCGCGGCGTCGACTGGGCTCCGGCCAGCCATGCCACTACGGGGGACGACACCGCCCGCCGCGCCGAATTCTCCACCTGGGCCGCGACGGATGCTCCCCTCCTGCAGTCTCTGAGCATCAACACGGTCCGGCTCTACCTCGACCCCGGGCTGGACGCCAACGGGCTGGCCGTCCTCGATGCGCTGTGGGCGCACGGCATCATGGTCATCCTCACGGTCGATGGCGGCCGGAACGATCTCACCCGCGTGCAGCAGGTGGTCAGCTTGTACAAGAACCATCCTGCGGTCCTGCTGTGGATGCTGGGGAGCGAATGGAATATCAATCTCTACTATGG
>Ga0307508_10006108_pt1 | contig 11358 bp, 11 predicted proteins | sample 9_EM_MG_FD_203089 | JGI IMG/M metagenome (GOLD analysis project Ga0307508, IMG submission 203089) | Populus trichocarpa ectomycorrhiza microbial communities from riparian zone in the Pacific Northwest, United States - 9_EM | ecosystem: Host-associated > Plants > Roots > Unclassified | place...
TCCACTTCCCACTCTTGTTGTTCTTCTATGATAATGGGAGGTGGTGGTGGTTGGTGGTGTCCTGGTATGGGCTCGGTGCTGGCTGTGGGTTCCAAGAGGCTGATGTGGAAGACCGGGTGCAGTTTAAACGGGCAGGTCCAGTTTATATGCACGTGAGCCAACTTTCTCTAGTATGGTGTAGGGTCTAATTTGTTTGTGGTCCAGCTTATTCGATGGTCGCGTTGTTCGGATGTTCTTTCTCCTCAGCGAGACTCTGTCGCCCAGTTTCATGACTGGGTCCGGGTGTCTTGCCTTGTTGGCCTGTTCCGCCTGCGCCATTTGTGCCTCCTTCATTTCTGCTCTGAGTTCCACGTGAAGCCTCCCAAGTGCCGCGGCGTATTCTGAGACTTCCGGTATCTCCTCGTCCTGAGTGCCGAGGTCTGGCATAAATCTGGGGTGATATCCGTAATTGGCAAAGAAAGGAGTTACTTTCGTGCTTCCGGTCTGCATATTGTTATAACAGAATTCGGCAATTGGTAACAGCCTTCCCCAGTCGTCCTGCTGGTAGTTGCAGTATGCCTGCAGGTATTGTTCGAGGACGGCATTGACTCGTTCCGTTTGTCCGTCTGTCTGAGGATGAAATGCCGTGCTGAGATTCCGCGATATTCCGAGAGCTTCAGTTATGCGTCTCCAGAAGTCTATAGTAAATAGCGATCCTCTGTCTGATACAATGCTTGCTGGCAATCCGTGGGGCTGATGACCTGCTGGATGAAGTGGTCTGCTAGATCTTCTGGTTTCATTGTCCCTTTGCAGGCGACAAAGTGTCCCATTTTGGTCAGCCGGTCGATGATTACCCACAGGGCGTCGTTTCCGTTGCTGGTCAGCAACGCCGTGATGAAATCCATTGTTATTGCATCCTACGGCCTGTGGGGAAGGTCTAATGGCTTGAGCAGTCCGAATGGCGCGTGTCGAATTGGCTTGATGCGGCGATAGGTGTCACAGTGGTCCACGTACTGGTGTACGTATTTGCGTTGCTGTGGCCAATAGAATGTTCGGCTAACGAGTTCCAGGGTTCTGGCTCGCCCTGGGTGTACCGCGGCTTGCGCGTCGTGGTGGTCTCTTAATATCCGCAGTCGTAGTTCGTTGTTGTCAGGGATCCATATCAGGCCGTCGTATATTAGTACCCCATCTTTTTCCTCACATAATCCTAGTGCGATTTTCCCGTCATGGGTCATCCCGCTCACTTTTTTCCCCAGGATTTCACGGACCTTCTTATCCTTGACGCTTCGTTCTCGTATTTCGCTCAGGAGTTCCTTATCTATTTGGAGTTTCATTGTTTCCACCGTGTTAACCTGGAGTGCCTGTAGTGTCTCAAAATTTCCCTCTGTCAAGAGAATTCGTCCGTGATTCTGTCGATGCTTCATATCCCCTTCCCAGGGAGAGTCTCCTGACTCTCTAGAGAGCATGTCGGGTTTTCCTGCTAGTTTCCCTTGCCAGTATTTGATTGTGAAGTCGTAATTTGCCAGTCGTTCCCCCTATCGAGCCTGCCGCAGATTTAGGTCGCGTTTTGTTTTCCAGTATTCCAGGTTTTTGTGGTCTGTTAGGATCGTGATCCTAGGGCCCGTGGTTTTACAATAGGTATCCTATTTTCGTAGTGCATCTACGATCGCTAGTAGTTCCTTGTCGTGAATATCATAGTTGCACTCTGGATCCTTGAGCTTTCTTGAGTAGTATGCCACGGTGTTACACCTTAGCAATTAGCTAGAGAAACGTAGTTAGGGAGACTCATCACGGGCCTTCAGAAGGACACTAGTTGCCTTCCGAAGCGCGGGAAATGGTGTCAGAGAGTCTAGGCAAGAGATCGAGGAGACGGAGATTAGCTGTCGGCCGAGAAAACCGGACCTAGGCTAACTCCGGGGATGAGGGAGCGAGTGCAAACAAACGGATCTTTTCCAGAGAAAGATTGGGTCACCTCAGGGTGATCGACAGACTCTAGAACTTAGAACCCCGCACGACTGCATGGCCCTCCTGCTGTATGTGGCTCCCCAGGGAGCTCTCACCTCAGGGAGAGATGGAGGACTCTGAGCCTAGGGTGCCGCAAGGTGCATGAAACCTCATCTCCCCTTATCTACACCCTGCTATGACCAATGAATCACCCACGGGGTCCCCGCACCTTGGGAGAATCCAAGCGCGAGTCACCAGCGCTCACGCTGGTTCATCAGATCTCACGCTATGACCTCCACCATAAAAAGAAGGAGGGTTCTCTCGGAAATAAAGCACGAACATCCTCAGCAAACACCACCACCGAACCCACACACAAGATCTAAGATTATTCCGTTGTGAATTATCGAGAGTAGCCTGATTACCTTTGATTCCCCAACACCCCGGTTACGAGATGACCCTGGTGTCACACTATAATCTTGATCTTAAAATCACCCTACATAAGAAATTCAGCAACAAATACTCCCGCTCGACACATGCCCTTGTTCGAGCACCACCACTTCTACCTGCTCGAACTCTCCCACATATTCGAACCCACATCTCAATACTCGCTCGACTATACTTTCTTCTCAATCGACAGCGAGATTTCAGGCTACGAAAAGTGGGACGAAGAAATCGACGGAGCAATACCCTGCGAAGTATACGATTGCACCCCCGAAAACTGGTACACTCAGTACTGGCACAACTGCGCGCTTAACAGTCTAAGCGCTGATCTCGACGGATACGAATTCCGAGAAATCTTCGACTACACATTTTACGACGACGACACGATCTACACAGGACACTTTCTCGACCTATACTAAGAAATGGCGTCTACCGACTTCAACATGCTCCGCCTGGAAGCCCCCAGGGATATGCTACAAATCACCGACGGTACGGAGCAGGCGGAAGAAACCTTGGAGGTCGCCAATCCCGTCACGTGGCTCCGCGCCCTAGCCAAACAGCAAAAACAAGCAGAACACGACCTGGCGCAACTGGTCCACCTCTGCGGAAATACGATCGACCACGCCGACCAGAGAATCCAGCAGATCGAACAAGCCTACCAAGACTTATCGGATGGAACTAGGTACGTATATGACCGATTAAGCGCTAACGAGAGGATCACAGTGGACTGGATCCGAAGTGAACTAGCAGGCGTGGCTAGCGCATATCAGGCCTTTGCGCACAACGTCTGGGGCGCCATTATCGAACGAACCCAAGAGGCCGACCAAAAACAGGTAGGGCAGACTACGCAGCTAACACGACTCAACGATTCCATATCATTCCTGGCGGAGGCAAATGTGGCAAGAAGCCAACATTTGGCAAACTTTCAAGGTAACGTGGAATTATGGGCAGAGGAACACCAAAAGCGAGCGGACGAGCAGCAACAGCAGGTGGAATACCTGGAGCAACAGCTGCAGGAAGCCAGGGAAGAGACTAGACGACAAGCAGAGGCCCTCCAGCTTCTAGCTGCTCGAATTCCGGTCCCAGAAACCCCCCGGCCTCCGGCACCAGCCTCAGGAGGACCCTCACCTGAGCCAGCGCCTTGGCGAATCCCGGTCCGAGCAACCACTTCGAGCTTGGTCGACGCCCTACAGCAGCTCCGAGCGGGACCTTCGGATAGTCCCAGCCCCAACCCACAACGACCCCCGTGCCACCCCGGCCCGCAAGAAGAATCCGCCCGCCCGCGTTGTCACCCTCACCTGAAAGAATCCCCATGTTCGGAGGAGTAGGAAGGCCACCGCTACCTCCGCATCGACCACTACCACCCCCACCTTTGCCATCACCGCCACCGTCGCCTCGACCCGCGCAAAGAACGTTGACCACCGAGGAGCTTGCCCGGACAGTAGCCAGGGCAGTGGCAGAAGGCATAGTCGCCGCCGCACAAACAACCCCGGCACCAGCCGTAGCAAGGATCAACACCTCCCGTCTAAAAATGAAGAACCCCGACCCGTTCAATGGGAAAAATACCACCAATTTCAATCAATGGTGGGAGGCGGTTACAATGTACCTAGGATTTTACCCAGAAACCGTGGATCAACAAAAAATTGCATGGATAGGAACCCTCCTAACAGACACGGCCCTGTCCTGGCACCTCCATCATTATAGAGACCTGGGAGATACGGACACCTGGGTCAACTACTCGGCGGTGATTCGGGCTGAGTACCACAACGACCGCGAAGCAGCCGACGCTCAGCAAAAGCTGGGACAACTCCGATACCAGGGGTGTATCCGAACATACATAACGGAACTCCGGTCGCTCAATAACTTCGCCCGGGCAAACGGAGAAAGTTTGCGGGAAAAAGTTGACCTAGCCATGACCGACGCAATCCTGGATATGAGGTTCAGTCAAAATGAAGGAGAGTTCATTGACGACGATGACTTCATACACGCCACCTACAGAGCGGGCATCCAGGTAGAAAAAAGGAAGGCCCTCAGGGCATCCCGAGAACTAGTCCGATCGGCAGCCCCGCCAAAACCCGAGGCACCCCGGAAGGCCCCCTCATCAAAAACCCCAAATCAGGAAGAGAAGCCGCGGGACCCCCAGCAGAAGGGCACCCTGAGAACGGACCGAAAAACCCAGTACAACCAACCCGGTCACTGGGCATCAAAAGATGCTGCACTTACCGGCGTCCCAGCCAAAGAACGAGAAGAATACGGACGAAGTAACGACGACTGTTGGCGATGCGGCAGACGCGGCCATAGGACGTATGAATGTTTCGCCGGGAGTACAAAAAAGGGGACCTCCCTACCGATGGCACCTTGGAAGGTCTCCGCAGTACACGAAGGAAAAAGGAAAAGATCGGAGGAACCCGAAGCGCCGATCCGGGCCAAACAGCAGAAAGTTGCAACAGTAGAGACGATGGACACGGCTCCGCTCTGGGAGGAATCCGACTCGGATTTTTAAGAAACCCCGCCACGGCGCTGGGAGGGGTCAGAATCATCATATACGGCGCTTCAAAACGAAAGCTATGGGTCTCGAACGAGGAACGACCCGCGAAAAAACCTCGTAACACACGGCCGATAATCGACATGCTGATCCATGTCGGAACACAAAAAAACCCGATAAGAGTCCTGCTAGACACAGGCTGCTCGATAGCCCTGATCAATCAAAAAACAGTCGACAAATGGGGAATCCGGAAGAGAAAGCACAAGGAAGCTCGAACGATAGAAAGCTTCACAGGAGCCACCGTCCAAGGTGCGGGGCAATATTATACGGAGCCACTGCGCCTGCAACACCGAAAACACTTCTCCCGGGAGGTATTCGAAATATCACCGATGGAAGAAGGTATTGACGTCTTTCTTCCATTCCAATGGATAGAGCAGCATCCACCTCAGGGAGCATGGGAATGGGAAGAAATACGATTCAACAGTGCCAGGTGCCTGGAAAACTGCGGCAAATTCACAACCAACGACTTCTCATTAACATGGGACGACACCGTGGCTATGGATCCAGAAGCCAGCCTCATAGGCTACGTATCCACCGCCTCCGACCAGCCACTGGAGAACGTCCCGATGGAATTCCGCCAGTACCTAGGAATAATGAGCCAGGAGGCCGCAGACGCGCTCCCCGAGCACCGCCCCTATAACTGCAAAATCGATCTCAAGGAAGGCGCCACGGCACCCTGGGGACCGATCTACCCGCTCTCAGAGATAGAACTACAGACGCTTCCAGAATGGCTGAAAGAAATGGAGAAAACCGGGAAAATACGGAGGTCTACATCACCTGCAGCCTCACCCATTCTATTCGTTCCAAAACCAAACCGGCGAGGTCTTTGGCTATGCGTGGACTATCGAGGATTAAACGCGGTCACCATCCCCAACCGTTATCCACTCCCCTTAATGCAGGAATTACAAGACCGAGTACAGGGCGCTCGGTATTTCACGAAAATGGATCTGAAGAACGGCTTCAACCTCATCCGAATCAGGGACGGAGACAAGTGGAAAACAGCATTCCGAACTCGTTACGGCCTGTACGAGTTCAACGTTATGCCATTCGGACTAACTAACGCCCCATCGACCTTCCAAGACATGATGAACCACATTCTGTCTGATGTACCTGACATAGGAGTCCTGGCCTATATGGACGACATTCTGGTATATGCCAAAACGGAAAAAGAGCACGACACGCTCGTCAAGACTGTCTTGGAAAGACTACAACAAAATGGGCTAGCGGTTTCACCAGAAAAATGTGTCTGGAAGGCCGAAGAAGTGGAATTTCTGGGCTATATCATAGGACGCAACGGTGTCAGTATGAGTCAGGACAAGGTGGAAGCAATATTATCATGGAACAGTCCCACGTCTGTCAAAGAAACGCAGTCCTTCCTGGGATTTGCTAACTTCTACCGACGTTTCATCCAAGACTACTCCCGAATAGCGTGACCAATGACAGAATTGACCAAAAAGTCGCAAACGAAATGGGAATGGACGCCGGAAGCAGAGACAGCTTTCAAGGAACTCAAACATCGGTTCACCACTGCACCCGTTCTCGGCCACTTCGACGCGGCAAACCTGGTAATAATAGAAAGCGACGCATCCGACTTTGCCATAGGAGCGGTCTTATCGCAACGAGACAGCGAGGGAAAACTGCATCCGGTCGCCTTTCACTCAAGGAAATTCTCACCCGCGGAGATCAATCACGAAGTCCACGACAAGGAACTTCTCGCAATCGTTGATGCATTTAAGCACTGGCGCCGATATTGTGAAGGGGCGGAGCACCAGATACAGGTATTCACGGATCACCACAACCTGGAATACTTTACAACTTCCAAAGCGCTCAACCGACGGCAGGCCCGGTGGGCGGAAGAGTTGGCCGGCATAGACTTCCGAGTATATTACCGACCAGGAATACAAAACGGGAAAACCGATGCATTATCGAGGCGTTCCGTGTACCGCCCAGAAAAGGGGGGGGTAGAAAACCAGCCGATCACGACGGTTTTGAAGTAAAGCCAGCTAGAGAAAAGACGGTCTCAGATATTCGTTGCCTCTTCAGCAAGGCTAACATCCCTCCCAGCAAAAAAATGGAACCCGGACTTCATAAAGAAAGTAAGGAAGGCGGCAGAAAGAGACGCAACCTACCAACAAGCATGGGAAAACAAGGGAAAGGAGGAAGTAACAGGACAAGTGCCGAGAGAAATTGAAAAACTCGACGACCTGTTATATCGAAGGAAGCGACTTTGGGTCCCGGCGGAATTGGTCCCGCAGGTTATGGAATCCGAGCACGACACCAAGGTAGCCGGGCATATGGGGCAGGATAAGACTATCGAACTTACCCGACGGAACTTCTGGTGGCCCAAGATGAACGAACGAATCACGGATTTTGTCAGGAGCTGCCCAGAATGTCAGAAAAACTAAGCCTCGAGACACCAACCGTACGGATTATCCTCACCACTGGAACTACCTTACGCCCCCTGGCAATCAATAGCTATGGACTTCAATACGGACCTCCCGACATCTGAAGGATGCGACCAGCTTTGGGTAATCATTGACCGATTCACAAAAATGGCACACTTCCTACCACTAAAAGAAAAAACGGCAGCCGACCTAGCCAGAACATTCGCCAAGGAGGTATGGCGCTTCCATGGGCTGCCCACGGACATCGTGTCGGACAGAGACTCGCGATTCACATCGGAAACTTGGAAGGAACTGCTGCGGCTCCTGGGGATCCGGCCCCGGATGTCCACGGCATTCCACCCACAAACGGACGGACAGACGGAACGACTCAACCAGACAATTCAGGCCTACCTCCGAGCATTTGTGGGATTTGAGCAGGATGACTGGGTAAGGTTGCTCCTGATGGCCGAATTCGCTTACAATAATTCGGTCACAACGGGAAACGGAATCTCGCCCTTTTACGCCAATTACGGCTTCCACCCACAGACACTGGATCCTCCAAACCCTTATGAGGAGCCTGTTAACCCCGCCAGTACCGTCTATGCCCACTGGATGAAAGCGGTGCAAGACGAGGCCCGACGGGGCCGGGAAGCAGCGCAAGAACGAATGCGGCGATATGAGGACCCAAACCGGAAGCCTCCTCCGGCATACCAAGTAGGGGACCTCGTCATGCTTAACGGACGAAACATCAAAACACGCCGCCCTTCGAGGAAAATGGATCACAAGAATCATGGTCCTTTCCAAATCGAGAAAATCATCTCCCCCCTTGCGGTACGGCTGACGCTGCCCAAAAAATGGAAAATACACAACGTTTTCCATGTGTCGCTACTCGAGCCTTATCGAACCAGCGAACACCGGACCCCGCCAGACCCGTCGAAAATACTGCGAGAAGCCGACGACATCGAGCAATCAGAAGAATACGATGTCGAAGAAGTAATGTCGTCCCGAAAGCAAGGACGACGGGTCCTCTACCTAGTCAAATGGCTCGACTATCCAGATCAGAAGGGCTGGACAGAAGAACCGTATGACAATTTCTCGGAAGGAGGATTGGAAAAACTTCGGACATTCCATCGGCAGAATCCAAGCTCGCCAAAAGACTACAGGCTCACCAAAGCCTGAATGCGCCTCTCAGGACGGGTCCGGCGGAAGCAAGCGCGGAAACCAGGCAGCCCGAAGACCCGCTTCTCGGGCACCGAAGCTCCGGTACGACAAAACCCCGTCGTAGGTTGCGTCGGACTCGATCGGACGAAAGCCGTAGGCGCTCGCTACGGCACACCTCTGTATGTACACCTACGAGGGCAAGAAGGGCGCCCAGGCATGAACCCCAAGTCGAGAAGGTCACTCGTTCCACGTGTCCCAAAACCGGAAAAGCGTCATATGCTCATGTCCGCGAGTGCCCGACTCAGCCAAACGACGAACGAACCCCGCACGGGTCAATGACCGTGGAAGACGGACCCACCAACAGGCGGCGGACCCTGGCGGCCAACGGACACCTCTGTGTGCACACCATTGGCTCGTTCGGCTTACTCGGGCTTGGTCACTCCTTTCACATGCCCCAACCGAAGGTCGACAGGATGCGCACTGGGAAAACTGGTACGCTCGTCTTCACGAACACGGCGGCCCGGCGGGAGACATCGACAGTATGAGTACGCACCGGCCTACTCAGAGGGCCCAGCCATTCCAACGGATTACAGAGAATGATGCCCTGATCCGGTGGCTGGGAGGGCTGCAGGGGAGTCGGACTGCAGTCCGTGACGTTGAAGGGAAGTCAGCGTTGAAAGAATCATACGATCAAGAAGAGACGGGCTACTCAAAGGAAGTTAGCGCTCGGGATGAGGCTAAGGGAAAGGGGAGGTAGTGTTACACCTTAGCAATTAGCTAGAGAAACGTAGTTAGGGAGACTCATCACGGGCCTTCATAAGGACACTAGTTGCCTTCCGAAGCACGGGAAATGGTGTCAAAGAGTCTAGGCAAGAGATCGAGGAGACGGAGATTAGCTGTCGGCCGAGAAAACCGGACCTAGGCTAACTCCGGGGATGAGGGGGCGAGTGCAAACGAACGGATCTTTTCCAGAGAAAGATTGCGTCACCTCAGGGTGATCAACAGACTCTAGAACTTAGAACCCCGCACGACTGCATGGCCCTCATGCAGTACGTGGCTCCCCAGGGAGCTCTCACCTCAGGGAGAGACGGAGGACTCTGAGCCTAGGGTGCCGCAAGGTGCATGAAACCTCATCTCCCCTTATCTACACCCTGCTATGACCAATGAATCACCCACGGGATCCCCGCACCTTGGGAGAATCCAAGCCCGATTCACCAGCGCTCACGCTGGTTCATCAGATCTCACGCTATGACCTCCACCATAAAAAGAAGGAGGGTTCTCTCGGAAATAAAGCACGAACATCCTCAGCAAACACCACCACCGAACCCACACACAAGATCTAAGATTATTCCGTTGTGAATTATCGAGAGTAGCCTGATTACCTTTAATTCCCCAACACCCCGGTTACGAGACGACCCTGGTGTCACACACGGGGTGCAGGATCCCTTTTTCTTCGGGTTGTGAGCAGATTGCTCCTATGGCAGAATCTGAGGCCTCTGTTTCGATGGTAACAGGTCTTTTCGGATCGAAGTGTTGTAGTATAGGTTGCGTGATCATTGCTTCTGTGAGCGTTTCAAACGCCTCCTGCTGCCGGTCACCCCATTCCCATACATTTTCCTTCCTTGTCAGGGAGGATAGGGGTGTCGTGATTTTGCTGTAGTCTTTGATGAACCTTTGATAGAAGTTGGCGAACCCCAGGAAGCTTTGCACTCCTTTGACGTTTGTTGGCTCCTTCCAATCTCTGATTGTTCGGATCTTTTCTTCGTTCATTCTCAATCCTCCCGGTGATATGACATATCCTAGATATTCCGTTTCTGTGGCGTGAAATTCATGTTTGGATGCTTTCAGTGTTAGTCCGGTGTCCCGTACTCGTGTGAGTATCGCTCGTACATGTTTCCGGTGTGTTTCCTCATCGGGCGGGAACACCAGGATGTCGTCCAGATATGCCACACAGAAGATGTCTAGATAGTCACTCAGGATCTCTTTCATCCATCATTGGAAGGATGCCGGGGCGTTGGTGAGTCTGAACGGCATGACGCAATATTCGTATAACCCCTATCGGGTCCGAAACGCTGTTTTCCACCCGTCACCTTTTGCAATACGGAGGTTGTAGTATGCATCTCGTATGTCGAGTTTGGTGTAGATGGTGGCGCTGGAGAGTTGATCGAGAGATTCACCAATCAGTGGCAGCGGTGTCCGATCTTTGATCGTGATTTCGTTTAGTTGCCGGTAGTCCACACACAGGCGTAGTCCTCCATCCTTTTTCTTGACGAAATGTATTGGTGCTCCGGCCGGTGAGGTGGATTTCCGTATCCACCCTCGTTTCTCGTTGATCTCTAGGTACTCTCTTAGGGCTTTCATTTTGTCTTCGTTCAGGGGTCGCAGTGGCTCATACGGGGGTGTCTTTCCTTCCTCCAGTGGGATGTGATGATCCTGCGCGCGGTGAGGTGGAGGTGTCGTTGGTTCTTGTTCTGTGAATACATCGAGGAATTCGTGATATTCTAGGGGAATCGGGTTTTTGCTCGTTCTGGACGTTTCTTTGATTTTGTTGATTACTGTCTGGCATACCTCCCATGGGTCTGTTTCTCCGATTTCCCAGTTCTCTTCCTCTGCTGGTGTCTTCTTATCTCCTGGACGGCCAAATACATGCAACAATCTCTCATGCATTAGCGTGATAAAACTATACCTTTTTAGGCCTATCATTGCTTGGCGGCTCAACCTCATCCCGTCGCGTAGTACTTCGCGTTCTTGTCTTGCCCATTCAGACAATCCTTAAAGTCGCCGAATTTGTGGACCAATCATGTCAGCAAAACGCGCCCGAAAGCCTCTCGCCGAAATCTCTGGCAATGCTACGAAGAAACAAAAATGTACGACAGGATCGACTTCGACGGCGAGTCCAGAGAC
>Ga0307508_10006109_pt1 | contig 11357 bp, 18 predicted proteins | sample 9_EM_MG_FD_203089 | JGI IMG/M metagenome (GOLD analysis project Ga0307508, IMG submission 203089) | Populus trichocarpa ectomycorrhiza microbial communities from riparian zone in the Pacific Northwest, United States - 9_EM | ecosystem: Host-associated > Plants > Roots > Unclassified | place...
TCACTCCTAGCTCAGGTTATGGGCATGCCATTCATACACAAGGTCAGGGAAACGACTCACCAAACTCGCTTACGCCAGAGTTCCTTTGTAAGAATAATAGCCCACATAGCCTCTTCTGTATTGTGACTATCGGGGTCGTTCGTTGGTAAAGTCGCTGCTCTGAGTTTACCCTTGTCGCCTGTCACCTCACCAGACATTCCTCGTTCGACCATATTAAATAGCATGGCTTGTACAGCGCGATTAAGTTTATGGTTTTGTGATTTTGCATTTGCTACCTTTATGTCTGACAGAATTGTTTTTCGGATGTAAGATCGCAGCGTTGGAGATGTGCTGCGAGGTAGGAGTGGAAATAGCGACTTGAGCAATCTAGATAGGTTCTCAGCTTAAATTTGACCACGGCAAAGCAATGAATGCACTCTATAGATGTGATAACTTCTTTGTTTTTGAGAATAACTAGATTCTGCACCAAGGCTTTCCGAGTATCCGGAGACAAGCTGGCATAACTCTCCAACAAGAGAGATGATATCTGGGAAGGAAATTCTGCAGTTTCCTTAGGATAACATGTCGCGACCTAACGAAAAAATATTTTCGGTTTGCATTCTAGAAATTATAGCAAATAACTCACCTGAGATATGAAGGTGACCAATTCGCGATAGTGTTGAGCCTGCTCCTCTGGATTAATCTTGAAAATTTGACGAATACTATTGTAGTGATTCCATTGTTGGAGAAATTCTTCTTTGTATGACACCGGGTCCCTTTTTATTAGATTCTGCAGCTGAGGAAGATTGGATGTGAGGAGTATACCACGACCCATGGAAGTTGTGTAAAGAGGTAAATTTAGATCGCAAGAAATTTCTTACATAAGGATATCCGTGCGTCCTCCGTGTGTCACGACGGTAAACTCACTCTTCGACTTCGACGTCGACTCTTACATCGATGCTGAAATCGATATCCGCGATGATTGAAAACTACGATACACAAATGATAGACTACATGGCCGACATCGATATGCAGATGCATGGCTTTTCGTCGGACCCTTGGCTACACGATGAGACCAAAATGGAGGAGGACGCCCCGGGTCTAAAACCCGAGAATTTTGTACAACTGAAAACCGATGACCATGATCGAGGTGACCTGACGATAGAAATCGACATGGAGGAGCACGTCAGTGCTGAATACGATATGGTGGATGACGAGCAAATCCAACATGGGTCAGCTACCGAATTACTGGATGTTGAGGTCTATGATGCGTCGCTAGCGCATTCTCCGGCTATGGTTCCTCTTGATTCAGCATCTCCAGCTGAACCACCTGCATCCATAGTTGTTTCGCCAAAGCACCAGGACACCACTTTACCACCGGTTCCGGAGCCAGGCTTATCAACAGAGTTGCTGCCACCACCTGTATCACAGGAGGCATTTTCACCTCTGCACGAAGAGGTCATCGCCGCGGCCGCTATCCCAGACACACACGAGGACGTGCAACATACCGAACTTCCAGTCGCAGATTCTGATTTTCATCGAGCTGCTTCGCAGGACCAACTTCCAAAAGACATCCTTCCACTGGAGCCAAAACTAACATTCGAAGCCGAACATTTTCATACCTCTGAAGAGACAAATTTAGGGACTCTGAATGAGGGGTCCGAAGAGGAAAATAAGGACCTCATTACCCATTCAACGCCATTTGACGGAACTCGTGCGTCTGTTGCTTCCGATGAAGGTCTACCGTCGGGAGAGGTAGGAAACCTAGAACATGTGGATGAAATTCGCGTTAACGTTGAATCATCTTCCTCCGGCGATCCTCACGAAATTTCTGAAGGCGTTTATATCGATCCTCCACCACCAGTGTTGTTGTCTATTGCTTCTGAAGACCTTGAATTCGACCATTGTTTTTTCAACGAGCCTGCGGAATGGCTGGCATCTCGGGTTGACCAAGATCAAGGAGTCCATCGTACAATTCTTCACCACCTTCCTACCTTATATTATGAATCGCTTTTTACTCTTTTTGAGGCTCTACGTCAAGATGAATTTATCCAATCTACTTTTCAGTTACATGACGCAGAGCTTGTTCTTCAAGCTGTTGATCTTGCGTTGACCATCACAGAGGTAGGTTTTTCATCTGTCGTGGCAGAATGTCGCTGACAATCGTTGATCAGGACAATATATATGCACGCGAGGTCTCTCTACATGACCTCAATATGCTACATGATGCTTCTGGGATCCTTGGGCCCCTAAGGACAAGATTATGCACGTCATCGCCAAGATTTATTGCACGATATCAACAATTACAAGAAAATGTGAGTCGCCTTCAGCTGGAACAGGCATCTCGAGAAATTTCGACTGGGATTCAAACGGAAGTTTGCGATAGTAAGTTAGGACCTTTGTTTCCAACTCATGTCAATGTACCGATCATTGCTTTAGATCGACCATCATACCCACTCGAGGGCTCAGATCACCAAGAGCATGATGAGGAATCTCGTCTTTATCCACACGCAACGGATGGCGAGGGAGCTGGAGTAAATGACGCTGCCGACGAGCCATCCGAAACAGTGGAGCATGAAGCACATCTACCGCCACAGATTTCGTCAGAAGATGACAACGGTTCCAACACGGTCGCAGAGGCCATTCAATCGTCCTACGAGGAAGAATCCGGTTTGCTCGCAGGAAGTGAGGGGGATGATCCTCTGACTCAAGTTTCAGCTTCTAGTACAGAGGAGCATGATGTCGAGCCAGATTCTCATGTTGACGGCGATGAATTCACATCTACTGGGGAGCATCCCAAAAATCAAGATGAAAGCCAAGACGGTAATCCTGCGAACAGTGAGGGCGATGCTGTGGTCGTTGGTCTCGAAGTTCTAGAGTACGAAGCAAATGACCAAGGGACCCAGGGAGATGATGACCAAAGCGAACGTGTTTCTGATCATCAGCATGACGATAAGCAGGACGAACAAGAATACGCTGACAATACACAGGATTCGGAAGCGGATGTTAATGACACGCGGCAGCTGGATGCTACGGAGTCAGCAGCCGACGAAGGCGAGGAGGAAACGTATGAACCTGCAGAAGAGGAAGACGGCCACTCTCACGAACACTCAGAATATGCCGATGTCGAGGGTGATCTAGGTATTCCTCCGTTTACATTGCTATTTTTCTTGCCTGATGCCTGTCTCCAGAAGGACCTGACCAAGCATTTCCGCAGCAACCCGATGAGGAAAGAAACGGCACCGAAGAACGTGTTCAGAAAACTGGTAGGTGCTGTCGTCCTTGATTTCGATCAATCATAATGAGCTTGCTTTCAATCTTTGTAGACAACACAGGCCACCCAACCGACGAAATTGGTGGTCAGGACTATACTCAAGAAGCGATGCCTGATCTGCCCACCGATCCCATATCTTTCGACGACGAGAACTGGGAGTTGGGTTTTGAGGATGGGGGCAACGCGGACTGGAATGACGGAGATGACAATGATCACTCGGTTTCTAATACCAGCTCTGTCACGCTGTCGAGCCGAGCGTCGAAACGGACTTATGATGAATATGAGTCTGACGCTGAGGGATATGAAGATAATGATGGACGACAATGGGAACCATCAGGTTCACCTGGTATGACCTTTGGACTTATCTACTCAACCGATGGTCTTACAAGTTCAAAAGGGGCGAAGCGTTCGCGGGTTGAGTGACGGTGCGGACTGCTTTTCAAAACCTTGACTGGATGGCACTCCGCATCTTCCTTTTCTCTTCGAACTGTTGGTGCATCAGCAAGTCTATTTCGATTTCAAAAGGCTAAGTAATTTATATTTTATTTGATCGTTTTCACCCATCCAGCCCTTTCACCCTTTCACCCTTTTAACCTTCCATTGTTACACTAATTTTCACAGATCAAACCACGATTTTGGAGAGACTCGATGAGCTCATAGGAAGGTGGCTGACCACATCTCTTCGCTGTACATATCGGTGGCACATTTTTGGCGCGATACATTCTCATAGCATACAATCTCTATTCTGCTTCACAAGGATATACATATTCACAATACGATGAAAAATGCAAGAAAATTACATCAGAATGCTAGATCAGTTCCGTACAACAGATGGCAAATAATTAATCATCCTCCAATATTCCACTGACTTCAACTGCTTCGTCCTCTGAGTCAGGGTCCATTATCGAATCGTAGGTCATCTCGCTTTGAAGAGATGTGCTAGCGATAGAATTTCCCAGGGAGTTGATCTCCTTGTCAAGTTCTTCCTCCTTGACAGAAGGTCGATTTCGTCCTCTGCTAACAAGGACAGGAATACATCAGCATATCAAAATATTCTAAGAGACGTGTATGGCTGCTTACTTTGTCTCTCGTTTGGTGGATGGGCCAGATACCCCGTCTTCATCGCTGTCTGAGGATATGACGATTGGGTGATTGGGTTTCTTCCCAGCCCTGCGAAAAGAGATGACAAAAGTTATAATTTAGAAAGTGAGCTAACCTACGCTGCCCTTCGGGGAAGTGACCTTGTTGGGGCCCTTTGTGGAGGTATGCTGGCCCTTTGAGAGGAACGGGAGTCGTCGTCATCGTGTTCAGAGGAAAGCCGAGGACGTCTAAAAAATTGTGAGGAAGAGTATTCAGGAGAATAGTCGTGGTCGTACTTCGAGTTTCGCGTGCTTCTCCTCTGGTCTGGAGGGGGTGAACCAGGATGACTCTCCTCTCCAGTCGTGGTCGTAGTAATCACACTTTCAGATCGTCTGCATCGAACCACTTAGTATGCAGAAATCGTTCTTGCCAATGACATAAAGCTCACCGCTTCTTGCCTCTCCTTGGATGTTCTGGAGCGACAAAATCATCATCATCATCATCCAAAGATATGATACTATCCAAGAACTCAAATAGTTCATTCAAATCTTCGAGCTTCCGGAACTCTTCTTCGCTGAAGTGCTCAAGTTGCTTCTCGAATTTCTTGCAGAGGGTTGCTTCGAACTTCCCCAGAGCTGAAATACAGACTGAGTCCTTCAAGGGCCGTCGCTGTCGGTATAGGTTAGCCTATAGCTCCAATAACGGCATAATCCACGAACAGTACGTAAATGGTCTATTAAAAGCTTTAGCGAACAAATCTTGTAATCATCAACGACATTAGGTATGTGTAGCTTGTTAAGAAGCTGGCACAATACTCGCTTGTCTTCTTCTATGATCTTGGGTCATAACATAGCCTACGGTGAAAATGATGCGCAACGTACTCTCGATTTTGACTTTAAGGTCCTTTTCAAAAAGTGTTTTCATGATATCCTCCGCTAAGTCGAGATGTATACATTCTTCGGCATCGCTGATACCCTGAAAATTTTTGGCGCTACTCCTGTATCATCGTGTTCAGTTCAAAATGGTCGTGAGAGAAAGGTAGTACTAACATGGCCTGAGCCAGCACGAGTGGATTTGTCCATTCTACGAACATTGCAGCGAGTTGCGAAGAAGAAATCATTTCGTCATCTTCAGTCTCTTTTCGATCTTGGCAGACGTCCAAGAAAACGTGAATGAAGATCTACAAGAAATCAATGTCATGTCGAAAGAATGACAATGCAGTTAGCTTACTTCGCGGATGCGTTTCTGGTTTGCAGGGGAAGAATGACTATACGTTGGCAGGAAAAAGGCAAGACACTGTCGCAATTCTTGATTATCCACCGTTGCTGGTGATATGTAAGCTTTGATAAGATTTTTTACAGCCTGTGGAATTCAACAAAGAGATGGCAAGACGCAGGAATCCACCCACTTTGACATCAGTGATCAAGCCAGATAAAACCAGTTTGGAGGTACCCTTGCAGAATAATGCTTTAACTGCTGGATCTTGCTCATGTTCGATATGTTGCAGTAAGAATGCGGTTAGCGCATCCAACTAACGAGAAGAAAGTTAGTCAACTGGAAAACAACGTTTGGGCTACTGACATTATTCTCCTGATTTTTGAACATCGCATTTTCATGAACCATAAAGATATCAAAGAGGGATTGCACCAGTGTGGTCTTGATGCTCGGAGCAGACGAGGCTATCATGTTCATAAATACCTCAATGGTTTGCAGAGCCAAGCGCTACAAATCGCTTCGATTCCTTATACTTTTGTGTTTTAGGAAAATAACACACCCTTGCAATTAGGCAACATAAACCCAGACATTTAACCCCCAAGTCTCGAAATATCTCATCCTTTCTTTGTACGGATGGGACAATTAACTCCTTCAGGACACCATCAAGCATGATGTTGTCTTCGAAAGTCTGCGAAGAATCACTTAGACATAGATTGGCCAACACATTAAGTTAGAAACCATACACCGTTCACACGTTCCAGCATTCGCTCGCATAGGGAGAGACACCGCAGATTGATTCGGTCAAAACGAGCTTTTTCTTCTGGAAGCATATCATCGAGGGACTTCTGCGTTTGCTTGGGTCGCTGGGAGCCGTCAAAACTTTTGTCAGGTTCGCCCTCGTCCTGGAAATATGTCAGAGTTATGATGCAGGATGTTGCGTTAGTTCTTACAGTGCCATTTTCGGGTGCAGCTTCATTGTCGTCCGAATCTCGAAGTTCTTGGATAGTTTCAACCACCAGACGTATCAAATCTCGTTCCGTAGCAGAAAGCGCACGCATGATATCAAGGCAAGGCGCCATTAGTTTAAGCGGCAAACTCTCCTGCCGCAGCATCTTGCCTATGGTGACATTACTCTTGGTCAGAGCAGGAAGTAATCCAGACACTTACGAACGAGATCAAACATTTTTCGCCTACCGATCTCATCAGCGTAGTCAAGGTTTACAGCGAGCTTGAGAAGTTCAGCCAAAACGAGCTCCTTTGAGGCGAGTTCGTCCTCCCTTTTCTGTCGTTCATCATCACCCGCGTCCGCTGGCAAGGGTTCCGCGTCCTGAAGCAAATTGTACCATTCTTGGATACGGAATGCAATGGACATCACGACGGGAAGAGTGGCTTCGAGCCGAACATTGTCCTCATTATCTCTGCAATGATCCACATAGACGCGGGCCAGATACGCCTTCTCTGGAGTGAGTCTTGACCAATATTCATCTGTCAAGGAAAATGAACGGCAAGGAAAACATTCATGAGAGCTTCCACACCATTGAACTCAATGTTGTCGAATATGTCGACCCTTGCCTGGAAAATCCTAGAAAGTGCGTTAGCGGCAACGTCGCCGTCGCTTAAATCGAACAAAGTCAAGAATGCGAGCACGCCGCTTTCGATCTTCTTCACTTCGCCATCGTTATTGGCATTTTCCGAATCGATCTCGACAACATCGACCCAGGTAGCAAGCAGGGAGGCAGCTACGGCGCGAACTGATGGCTCACGGTCTCCAAGACCATTTTTCACGATTATTTCCCGTTGTTGGATCCGCAGAACACGTGGGTGTGTCGGGCCCACGACTTTCTCGTCGCCTTGAACGACGTTCTTCGCTAAAACAGAGTCGTACACCGCTTTCCGCATGTTGGTGTCTGTGTCTCTGGACCGTTCCAGAACGGCTGGTAGTGTTTCCTCTGAAACGGGTACGTTGACGAGAACGGCCCGACGCACATCACTGAGAGGACATTCATTGTTAGACATGCCACAACAAGAGATAGACATACGCTGAGGGATCGTGTATCATGGTTTCCAAGAGGATAGTGAGAATTGATTGTTCTCCCGTAGAGAGCTCCGAAGGATCTTCTGTGCCACATAGTTTCACTAGGGAAAGGACAGCTTGGTAACGCACAGTCCACTCTTTATCATTTAGGCGGTCAATTAGGGATGCCCGAAGACTATTGTAGTCGTCCTCTCTATATCGATAAGGGCTCAGCCAGGGAGGTAAGAGAGGAAAGAAAGAAGTACTCAATGGCACCAAGATGCGCTATCATCTCCGCTACAGTCTGTAAAACGCGGAAACGGACGTTCTTATCCCTCGCTAAGAAACCCTCAGAAAGCCAGCGAAGGAGATGGGCGGTGAAGCGGGACGCGGTTGTGTTATCATCTACATCTTCTTCCTGTTTCACTTCCTCGAGAGCTGCAATTTTCAGATTATTGGTGGTCGATACGGATCGTAACTCAAACCTTTTTCATTCAGGTGCCTGATGTAACCTCCTACAAACTTGACGATCCGATCACCGGTCGATTCGCCTTTCTTGAGAGGAAATATCCTCGCCAGATTTCTTTTAAAAGTGTCTTGAAAGTCCTTTTCTCCCACAAGTTTGACAAGTTCACGTTTGCCTTTCATGAAAGGCTCTGTGAATTGTGCAAGCTCAGTGTGGACCTTGTGAAGCTCGACAAAGTTCTTGCGATGGTTTGCTACATTGCCGCTCGCTTGGTCAAAGATTCGACATATGGATGTGCGAAGGAGTCTTCGCTCCTCATCTTCCGTAATTTGCTTGACACGAGCAGGCATCTCTGTAGAACTGGTTCATGACATCAAACTTCGCGTCGCGTTGTCACGAACAAATCACGACCACGTGACTTATGTCACCGCCCGGGGGCTCAGGTCCTCAGTGCTGTACTATTAGGTCCCAGCACACATGAGTATGTTTTGGTGGAAATCAACTTAATAATTGACGGGTCAGGCCTCAGGCCTCAGGGTCAGCCTGAAACGGACCTCGTCAGACCGCACCGTTTTGTTGTGAGTGGTTTATTCGTTTCTTCCCGTTTTGTGCTGTAAGACGGCCATCGATAATTGACGCCAAAGTTTTGCCACAGATGTCTGTCACCCGGGCCGAGCTTGAAGAGATTATTTCTTTCGTGCAGGAGACCTAACTCAAAAGAACCAGTGATGTCGCTGCACAAAAGTTTTCCACTATAATTGACTCAAAATAGCACTATCATTATACCTGAAATGAGGGTTTGGATCAAAATGTTCACTGGTCTCCTGTACGCTGTGCCATGGCAGCTTGACCTGCAGCCGTCGCAGCAAGACGAGAACGCTTTCTTTCCGCCTCTGCACTGCGTGTCATAACTCGAATAGGTAAGATAAGAGGAATGCGGCGTACCTGCTTCCTTTTCGCGCTCAATGTCAGAAACGATAGACTCTATCTCTGAAAGTTCGAGATTCTACATAAGTGGTAAGGGTCTGTAAATGGCGCTAAGCATGCATACGCACTGCAATCTTGCCATAGCCCTCCATCACGCTGATCTCAATATTCTTGGCTCCCGTTTGGACAACCTCGAGCAAACTTTTAACGGTCAGCTTGATGCTCTCATCTCGAGTCATGTCGTCCCTATGGTTCTTCTCCAGAAACTCCCGTACTGTTTTAGAAGATCGGCCGACGGCATTGGCCTTGGACAGTGATTAGGAATAATTCACCACAGAGAGGAATGAACATAGGATACCTTCCATGCACTGTATATACCACTTGGTTCAGTCTGGTACAGACGAGGCGTGGTGTCATGGGGATCAAATCCGACAATCAGTGTTGAAATACCGAAAGGTCTAACACCCCCGGACTGCGTATATTTCTGTAGAGGTGATGAGCCGACACAGTCAACTAAGTTTGATGTTGACACGTACCTGCTGGATACCGGCAACGTGTCTTGTAATATATTCCACCGTAACGGGATCCTCGACAGTAAGCCGATGGCTCTGACACTCCACACGTGCTTTGTCGATCAGTACACGACCATCAGCCGTTAGTCCTGCGAGTCAGGGTTAGCCTGGATCCAGAAAATTAAGGCATCTAGTATATCACCTGAGAAAGCAAGGCAAATGTGGTCGTCTAGCATGACAACTTTGCGCACTGTTCTTGGGTCCTGTAATTGCAGGACTGACTTCTTCTCAACACCTAACACAACAACATCCTTTCCCCGAACGCCGACCTGGTCAAATCGAATCAACATCGGGTATGACGATCGAGTGATATTTTAGCTTACGGCGCAGGTTCCTTTCCTCACCGCCTCAAGAGCATATTCTACCTATTCAGATTAATGACGCATTAGGGTCGAGTCGTCCTCACTGTTCAGGGAAGGACACAATCTGACCTGGAACAGGTGACCGTCAGGCGAGAAAACGGTAAGAGCTGGTGTCAAATTAGCATGCTATCGCCACGAAAGACAGAAAAACATACCACGATCGTATGACCTAGACATGGATTAAAACAAAGATGTCAAATCGTATTGGACGCGCGTTCAGAAACTCGTAAGGCGTCATGTGAGCTGGCGCGTCTTCTATGGAGCACCTACCATTTTAGGAAGTAGGTAATTACGAATCTGACTTGACCTCCTTCCTTCACTGGTGCTTCAGCCGAGAAAGCTCTGCCACATCGTTCATCTAAGCTTTGTGAAGCGAAACACCGATTATGCCACCTAGAAACGATCTTGAGAGTCAGACCCTAGACTGCGCATTTTGCTTCAAGGACCTCAACTTTTTAACACTATCCCAACGCGAAGCCCACTATGAACGCCACTTTTTGAACGATACGGCACAGGGCTTTAGTCCTGAAAGTATGTATATACAAAGCTATCATCGATCAAGTCACATCGTTGACCCACAGCCCCTGAGTTCAGGTTCAAAGACTCCGAAGTTACCAGTCGCTAGTGGGTCGAGTAAAACAATCTATGTTCCTTCTTGGAACACCGCAAACAGCGGATCAAAAGTAAATTTTTGGGAACCGAGGGAAACAGATTACTTTTGGCGTCCTGAGCAAACGACGTCCCCGCCTAAAAGCTTCACACCTGGTAAGCGCCCATTCCTATTTTCCGAACGCATTCTCATGATTTTGACGTAGGGCTGTTACAGTTGATCAAAAAAGGTCTCATTAAAGGCCACAGGCGTCAGTACATTCGTCGGGCAGTACTCTGCTATGAGAAAGTGGTTCATATTCATCGAGAACCCTGGGATGCACTTTGGGGTTGTGGGTAAGATGCCTGTCATGTCTGTCCAATACTTATGCTTGAACTCGTCTCTTAGATATCGTAACTTCCTTATGGCTTGCGCGGCGCTGATGAGTCAGGTCCAGCAACCCATGTACTTTCCATTGCTGGATGCTCCGTTACCTCCAAGCATTCGGAATTTGCAAACTTGGATAGAGACCGCATGGAAAGAAGGTTAAATTTGCTGTGAAACTACTCTTTATTTGCGACTTATTTCTTCATATATCAGGGTTTGATTCAGAAGGACGGAGCCAATTGAAGAGATTGGTTGGTACAACAAAATGGATTGGCACAGCTGGTAAAGTGATCGCTGAAACTTGAATTCTAATTGTATTTTAACATCTTCACATCAGATCTGTGGGTGGCATTCTCTCACCGTGGTATACCGTTCGTCCGTTCTTCCTCTAGATTTCGATGTACTCTAATCGAATTCCCAGAGCCGAGCTTGTCGAATTTGATCTCTCCAACAACTCGCGGGGTAGGTCCACCAGGTGCTCTGCCAACCATT
>Ga0307508_10006111_pt1 | contig 11356 bp, 14 predicted proteins | sample 9_EM_MG_FD_203089 | JGI IMG/M metagenome (GOLD analysis project Ga0307508, IMG submission 203089) | Populus trichocarpa ectomycorrhiza microbial communities from riparian zone in the Pacific Northwest, United States - 9_EM | ecosystem: Host-associated > Plants > Roots > Unclassified | place...
ACAAAAAGATAAGAGTATATCTTTTCTGTCGGCTGCAGTGCTAAACGGAAATAGGACTTGCCTTCCTGATGATGTCATTCTGCAGTTCAGAGAATATTCTAAGGTGTTTCTTATTCCTTAGATTTTCGAGGAAGTACTTATTGTTCATCCCACTATATCAAGATTAGGGGTTATCGAGGAGCTTGTCAAATTTCAATGCAACTGAGTGTCAGTGGGTGTGACACCGGGGTTGTATCGTAACCGGGGTATGGAGAGAATCAAAGGTAATCAGGCTACTTTCGATAATTCACAACGGAATAATCTTAGATCTTGTGTGTGGGTTTCGGTGTTGGTTTCGGTGGTAGTGTTGCTGAGGATGTTCGTGCTGATTTCTTCCTGTTGAGGCGAGAAATCTCTTTTCTTTTTATCGGCGAGCACCCGAGTGAGAAGTGGTGATCCGGACCGTTTGTTCTCACGAGGCGGCTGCACGCCTTCGGAGAGATACGGGTGAGTCGGACTTGGATTTCCCCGAGGTGTCTGTACCTCTGAGGGAACGTGGGTGGATTCATTGGTCATGGTCGGGGTGTAGATAAGATAGATGAGGTTTCGTTTGTTTCGCTGCATGCGTGATGCGGACGAGCGTGGCGTGCAGCTGTGTTGAGAGGCTGTCTTCTCCGATCGTGGTGGAGAGTGTTTCTCCGATCGTGGTGGAGAGACGTGGTCGCCTAGCTGCGCCTGCTTGTTTGCACAAATTGTTCTTCCTCATCTCCGGAGTTCTAACTCCTTCGGCCGGTGTCTCGACCGAAGGCTAGACTCCGTTCCTTATCTCCCGCCTAGACTCTTTGATCCTTTAGCCACGGCCTGAGCCTCCTTGTCCTCAGTCACTGGATCTTCTTCTATCTAGGCTACGTACTCGTGATATGATGTCTAGGTGTAACACTACCTCTCCTCCCCCTTAGCCTCGTCCCAAGTGCTAATCTTTTTTCTATCTAAGTAGCCCATCTCTTTTCTGACCATAGGTTTCTTTCAACGCCGGAGTTCTTTTAGCGTCACGGACTGCAGTCCTCCTCCCCTGCAGCCCTCCCAGTCACCGGATCAGAGTTCTTCCCTCAGAACGTGCCTGTAATCCGTCGGTATGACTGGGCCCTCAGAGTAGGCCGGTGCGTACTCTTACTTGTCGTGTTGCATTGAGTCGTACTCGCCGCTGCGCTGCGTCAAGGTCTGACCGGCTTGGTGGGGATCCGGGGTCGCAGTTGGCACAGGGAATCGGGAGAGGCATGGTGTCCTTCGTGCTAGTAACCTGTATGCTCGGCAGTGACCGCGCCCATGTCCTTCCGGGGGGAGACTAGTGTGCTGGGGCAGTGACAGCGCTGTCGGGGACTCGCTTCACCGCTTGTGGGCCTTCTGCGCCGGTTCCGCCTGTCCAAGTCAGCCGCCGAGAGGTCGATACGTCTGTTCTGAACGGTTTTCCTGACTCTCAATGGTTTTTCGGCCGCGTGCACTCCTCGCCGGGCGCCAGGTCGGCGGCTTTGTCGTGGTTGCCCGAGAAGCGGGTCCTTTTCCTTCGTTCTTGCAACTTGTTGGTCTCCCTAGGGTTCATTATGGGTATGAGCGGGAGTATGAGTATGAGTATGAGTATTTCGGGTGAAGACGGTACGCCGGGTGTGGTCCTTCTACGTCTGTCTATCCTGCACGGTTTCTGCGCTTGATTACGTCGGACCCATTTTTCGATGCTTTTTGTTCTAGGCTTCGGTGAGCCTGTAGTCCTTCGGCAAGTCGGGGTTTCGTCGGTGGAATTCTCGAAGTTTCTCCAGTCCTCCTTCCGAGAAGTTGTCAAAGGGTTCTTCTGTCCAGTCTTTTTGTTCCGGATAGTCGAGCCATTTGACGAGGTATAGGATTCGCTTGTTATTCCCTCGGCCGCGCTCAACTGAGGACATAACTTCCTCCACATCGTATTCCTCTGACTGCTCGATGTCGTCTGCTTCTCGTAACACTTTTGATGGGTCCGGGGGTGCTCGGTGTTCGCTGGTTCGGTAGGGTTCAAGTAGCGAAACGTGAAAAACGTTATGGATTTTCCATTTGCGGGGAAGCGTGAGTCGGACGGCCAGTGGAGAAACGATCTTCTCGATTTGGAAGGGACCGTGATTCTTGGGGTCCAGTTTCTTCGATGGACGGCGCGTTTTAATGTTGCGTCCATTGAGCATAACTAAGTCCCCTACTCGGTATGCTGGGGGTTCCTTTCGGGCTGGGTCGGCGTATCAGCGCATTCGTTCCTGTGCTGCCTCTATCACTTTTTGGGACTCGTCGTGTATCGTCTGCATCCAGTGGGTGTACACCGTACTGGTCAGGTTCAATGGTTCTGAGGACGGTGGGTCGATCGTGGCGGGGTGGTATCCGTAATTGGCGTAAAACGGGGATACCCCGTTCCCCATCGTGACCGAATTGTTATAAGCAAACTCAGCCATAGGCAGGAGCGATACCCAATTATTTTGTTCTCGTTCAACGAAAGCCCTGAGGTATGCCTCGATTGTTTGGTTGAGGCGTTCCGTTTGTCTGTCTGTTTGTGGGTGGAAGGCTGTTGACATCCGTGGCCGGATTGCTAGTAGTCCGAGAAACTCCTTCCAGGTTTCCGAGGTAAACCGTGAATCCCGGTCTGACACGATGTCAGTAGGCGATCCGTGGAATCTCCATACTTCCCGGGCGAATATCTTCATTAGGTCTGACGCCGACTTTTCTCAGAGTGGAATGAAGTGTGCCATCTTGGTGAATCTATCGATGATTACCCAGAGTTGGTCGCATCCGTCCGACAGTGGTAACTCCGTGATGAAGTCCATGGCGATAGACTGCCACGGGGCGTACGGTAGTTCCAGGGGCGAGGATAGCCCGTACGGCTGATGTCGTGAGGACTTGTTTTGTTGGCATTCCGGGCAGCTTCTGACAAACTCAAGGATCCATTCGTTCATTTTTGGCCACCAGAAGTTCCGTCGCACCAGCTCGATTGTTTTGTCCTGCCCCATGTGTCCGGCTACCTTAGTGTCATGCTCTGATTGTAGTACCTGGTCGACCAGTCCTTCCGGGACCCATAGCCTGCCTTTTCTGTAGAGCAGCCCTCCGTGGATTTCCAGTATTCCTTCCTTGCTCTTTCGGTCTTTTGGCCCTGCTTCCATGGGTGCCACTTCCTGTTCTGTCTGATCCCGGACTTGGCTGTAAACGGAGTCGTTTGTTGCCGCTTTTCTGACATCCTCCACAAAGCCTGGGTTCCATTTTCGTACGGGGAGTGACGTTCGTCGGGCCGAGGAGCAGATAAAGGTTCATTTCTTCCTGTCTGGTTCCGCGAAGCTTGTTTCTGCAAGGTGTCTTTTTCCTAAAACCGTCGTGATCGGCTGGTTTTCTACCCCCCCCTTTTCAGGGCGGTGCTCCGAACGCCTAGATAGTGCGTCTGGTTTGCCGTTCTGCGTTCCTGGTCTGTAATAGATTCGGAAATCTATTCCTGCTAGTTCTTGCGCCCAGCGCGCTTGTCTTCGGTTAAGTACCTTGGTTGTCGTGAAGTATTCCAGATTCTGGTGATCCGAGAATACTTGGATTTGGTGGGTTGCTCCTTCACAGTAACGTCGCCAGTGTTTGAAGGAGTCGACGATTGCTAGAAGCTCTTTGTCGTGGATCTCGTAGTTGATTTCCGCGGGTTGGAACTTCCTTGAGTGAAACGCTACTGGGTGTAGGCGCCCTTCTTCGCGTTGGGACAGGACTGCCCCCAGCGCAAAGTCCGAGGCGTCGGTTTCGATAATGACTGGCTTTGTTGCGTCAAAGTGCGCTAGGATCGGTGCCGTGGTAAAACGTTGTTTTAGTTCCTGAAAGGCTTTTTCCACTTCTGGGCCCCAGGTCCATCCCTTTGGTTGCTCCTTTTTCGTCAATTCTGTGAGTGGTCGGGCTACTCGGGAGTAGTCCTGGATGAACCGTCTGTAGAAATTGGCGAAACCTAGGAACGACTGGACTTCTGTCAGCGACTTCGGCGTTTTCCAGTTTAGTACTGTGTCCACTTTTTCTGTTGACATTTTGATCCCGCTCCGTCCGATGACGTAACCCAGAAACTCGACTTCCTGAGCTCTGCAGACGCATTTTTCCGGGGAGACTGCTAATCCGTTATTTTGCAGTCTCTGTAGGACTTCTGATACAATCCGATCGTGTTTTTCCCGGGTCTCTGCATAGATCAGGATATCGTCCATGTAGGCCAGTACTCCGAGGTCGAGCAAGTCCGAAAAGATGTCATTCATCATGTCTTGGAATGTCGATGGTGCGTTGGTCAGCCCAAAGGGCATGACTTGGAACTCATATAGCCCATAGCGAGTGCGGAAGGCGGTTTTCCATTCGTCTCCTTCCTTCATCCGAATTAAGTGGAATCCGTTTTTTAAGTCCATCTTGGTAAACCATTGAGCTCCTTGGACTCGGTCCTGCAGTTCTTGCATTAGGGGCAGCGGATACCGGTTGAGAATCGTGATGCGGTTTAGGGCCCGGTAGTCTACGCATAGGCGCAGTCCGCGTCCATGGGGTTTTGGTACGAAGCGGATTGGCGATCCTGCCGATGATGTGGAACGCTTGATTTTCCCCGTCCGTTCCATCTCTTTCAGCCACTCCCTGAGAGTCTGGAGCTCAGTTTCTGATAACGGGTATATGGGTCCCCACGGCGCGGTGCTTCCTTCCTGTAGGTCGATTCTGCAGTCGTACGAGCGGTGCTCAGGTAGCGCATCTGCTGCCTCTTTACCCATTATTCCTAAGTATTGGCGGAATTCCGCTGGTACCGTTTTTAGCGGGTCTTCGTTTGTCACCGCCGAGGCATATCCTATGAGGTGGGCCGTTGGGTCTAGGCATACTGCCTCGTCCCATGTCAGTGGGAACTCTGCTTCTTCAAACTTGGTGCATCGTTCCAGGCATCCGGTGCTGTTAAACCGTATTTCCTGGCTTGTCCAGGCGCCCTGTGGCGGGTGTTTGGATATCCAATCGAAGGGTAAGAATATGTCGATTTCTGGGTCCATCGGGGATAGTTCGAAACTTTCTGTGGTGTAGTGCCTTCGGTGCTGCATTCGGAGGGGCTTCGTATAGAATTGACCTGCACCTTGGACCGCTTCGCCCGTGTAGTTTTCGATGCTGTGGGGTTTTCGATGTTTTAGTCGTTCCAGGCCGAGTTTTTTCGCCGTTTTTTCGTTGATTAGCGCTACCGAGCATCCTGTGTCTAGCACCACTTTGACCCTGTGTCTTTCTTGGTCGTGGTGTAGTACCATGTCGATCACAGGTCGGGTGCCGCGGATGGGCTCCTTCAGTTTCTTTTGTTTCCGAGTGAGCCCGCATATTATTGCCGAGGTCCTGGGCTGCGGCTGTTCCCGACCTCTTAAAAATCCGAGTCGGATTCTTCCCATAGCGGGGCGACAGTGTCGGTGTTTGTGGTTTCGACCGCTGCCACCTTTTGCTGTTTGCTGGGGGGGTGGTTCTCCTCGGGTTCTTCTGAGCGCCTTCGTTTTTCTTGCGCCACGGCCGATACCTTCCACGGGGCTGGTGGCAGGGCCGTGCCGTTTTTTGTGTTAAACGAAAAGCATTCATACGTTCGGTGGCCGGGCCTTCCACACCTCCAGCAGGCGTCCCAGTTGCGGAAGTATTCCTCTCGTTCTCGGGCGGGGACGCCCGCGAGTGCGGCGTCCTTGGTGGCCTATCTTCCCGCCTTGCCGTACTGGCTTCTTGGGTTGGTGGCTTTTCCGTCCCGGGTGGCCTCTGTCCTCACTTCCTTCCCTTTTTGGGCGGTGTCCGAGCTTCCCTTGCTCGGTCCGTTCCCTCGTTTGTCGTCTTTTCGTCTGTCATCTTTTGGCGCTGGTGCCGCCGAGTGCATGGTTTCTTTGGCTTGTTTGAGCGCCTTCTTCTTCTCCACCTGTACTCCCGCCCGGTAGGTAGCTTGGAGGAAGCCTTCGTCGTCGACGGGGTCCTCCTCGTTCTGATTGAACCTCATGTCTAGTATGCTATCGGGCATAGCCATGTCGATTTTTTCCCTGAGTCCCTCACTGGTTGCCCGAGCGAAGTTGTTGAGGGCCTGGAATTCCGTCATGTATGCACGGATGGACCCTTGGTACCTTAGCTGACCTAACTTTAGCTGGGCATCGGCCGCCTCTCTCTCGTTTCAGTATTCGGCTCGGATGGCCGCCACGTAATTTACCCAGGTGTCGGCGTTACCTAGGTCTCGATACCGGTTGAGGTGCCATGCTTTGGCCGTGTCTGTCAGGAGTGTTCCCAACCACGCGATTTTCTGGCGGTCGTTCGTTTCGGGGTAGAATCCCAGGAACTTGGTGACGGCTTCCCACCACTGATTGAAGGAGGTCGATCCCTTCCCGTCGAAGGTTTCTGGGTTTTTCATTTTTAACCTGGCAATATTGCCTTGTTCGGGTCGGGCCGGTCGGTCCTGTCGAGCCCGTTCCACTCCTTCCGCCACCAGCCGTACGAGGTCTTGCGTGGTAATCGTAGGTGCAGGATTCCTAGGTGGCGAAGGGGAGCGGGGGTACCTGGAGGGTGGTCGAGGCGGTTCGGATGGCGGGCCCGAAGGGGGTCCTGCTGACGATCCAGGTGGGGTTGAGGGGGGGTTCCCTCCTTGTCCTGCCGTGGACTCGGGCGCTGGTGGCCTCGGGGATATGTGGCCCCTGAGTTGCTCCAATCGCTGCCTCATCTCGGGTGTGGTGGGTAGCGCTGGGGGTCTCTGCCGTCGGGGCCTCGTTTCCGGATTCAGACGTAGCGGGCTTCCCAGCACTGGTAGTGAGTGGGCTGATGGGGCACTGGTGCTGGTCTGCCGGATGGGGCTTCTCCATGCGGTTGGTCCTACTGGCCCTGGTGGCGTCGTAGGTAGGGGGATTCTGGTCGCGATACGTTGGATATCCGCCCTTGCTTCCCCGAGTTGGTTTTCCAGGGCGGCTACTCGGTTCTGGTGTGAGGCTGCCCATAGTTCTACGTTTCCCTGAAAGTTGGCCAGGTGTTGGTTTCGGGCCGTGTTGGCTTCCGCCAGAAAGGACAGGGCGTCATTGACCCGGGTCAGCTGAGTGGCCTAACACATCTGTCGCTCGTTGGCCTCGTTGGTTCGCTTGATGATGGCCTACCAGACGTGTCTGGCGAGAGATTGATATGCGTTCGCCGCCTTCGACAGCTCGCTACGTATCCATTCTTCTGCGATTTTCTCATTAGCGTTGACTCGGTCATATACGTACCTAGTGCCTTCCGCTAAGGTTTGATAGGCTTGTTCAATCTCCCGCGTTCGACGGTCGGTTCTGTCATAGGCGTCACCGCACAGCTCCGTGAGCCGTTGTATGTCGTTCTCGGCTTGCTGTTGCTGGTTTACCAGGGTCCTGAGCCAGACTGTGGGGTTGGCTATTTCCACCACTTGTTCTGGCCTTGGTGTTCCATCGGTGATCTGAAGCAGGTCACGAGGGGCCTCGAGCCGGAGCATGTTAAAGTCCGAGGAGGTCGTCATGGTTCAATACTCGTCGAGGAAATCTCCGGTGTGGATGGTTTCGCCGTCGGTGAAGTTCTAGTCGCACAGGTTTCGGAGCTCGTCTTCCGTGAATTCGGCGTTCTGGTGGCTGTGGGCACAGTTGGACCAATATTGCGTATACCAGTTCCAGGGTTCGTGGTCGCCTTTTTGGTAGGGAGTAGGGATTGGTCCGTCGCTGAATTCTTCCCACTGTTCGTATTTTGCGACTTCTTCGTCGATCGACTGAAAGCTGTAGTCAAACGAGTATTGAGATTTAGGCTCCAGGAAGGTGGACAGCTCAAGTAGATAGAGGTGGTCTTCGAAGTGGGTAACGTCGACGTAAGTCATGAAAGTAGGGTGATCTTGAGATCAAGATTATAGTGTGACACCGGGGTTGTATCATAACCGGGGTGGGGATAGAATCAAAGGTAATTAGGCTACTTTCGATAATTCACAATGGAATAATCTTAGATCTTGTGTGTGGGTTTCGGTGTTGGTTTCGGTGGTAGTGTTGGTGAGGATGTTCGTGCTGATTTCTTCCTGTTGAGGCGAGAAATCTCTTTTCTTTTTATCGGCGAGCACCCGAGTGAGAAGTGGTGATCCGGACCGTTCGTTCTCTCGAGGCGGCTGCGCGCCTTCGGAGAGATACGGGTGAGTCGGACTTGGATTTCCCCGAGGTGTCTGTACCTCTGAGGGAACGTGGGTGGATTCATTGGTCATGGTCGGGGTGTAGATAAGATAGATGAGGTTCTGTTTGTTTCGCTGCATGCGTGATGCGGCCGAGCGGGGCGTGCAGCTGTGTTGAGAGGCTGTCTTCTCCAATTGTGGTGGAGAGTGTTTCTCCGATTGTGGTGGAGAGACGTGGTCGCCTAGCTGCGCCCGCTCGTTTGCACAAATTGTTCTTCCTCATCTCCGGAGTTCTAACTCCTTCGGCCGGTGTCTCGACCGAAGTCTAGACTCCGTTCCTTATCTCCCGCCTAGACTCTTTGATCCTTTAGCCACGGCCTGAGCCTCCTTGTCCTCAGTGACTGGATCTTCTTCTATCTAGGCTACGTACTCGTGATATGACGTCCAGGTGTAACAGTGGGGAAATAGGCAGTGGACAAGGAATTTTAGCAATAGCAGAATGGGAGAAGGAGGCTGGCTTCGGATCTGGAGAGGGACAATGCGGCAGTGTCAAGATCCTGCCTCGACTTCTCTGTTCTGGCTCGACAGACAACGTAGGCTTGGGTCTGCGGAGCGAGCACTCCTACTCACACTTCTGGCGTACTCACACTTCCAGTGTAGTCACACGTCTGGCGTGGGCTCGTTGTTCTCGCGGTATCCATCATGCCCGGCGTGGTCTCTTCGCGGCTCTTCTCACACGCCTTGCGTGGGCTCGTTGTTCTCGCGGTATCTATCACACGCGGCGTGGTCTCTTCGCAGCTCTTCTCACACGCCTTGTGTGGGCTCGTTGTTCTCACGGTATCCATCACGCCTGGCGTGGTCTCCTCGCGGCTCTTCTCACACGCCTTGCATGGGCTCGTTGTTCTCGCGGTATCCGTCACACCCAGCATGGTCTCTTTGCGGCTCTTCTCACACGCCTTGCGTGGGCTCGTTGTTCTCGCGGTATCCGTCACGCCCGGCGTGGTCTCTTCGCGGCTCTTCTCAGACACCTTGCGTGGGCTCGTTGTTCTTGCGGTATCCGTCACGCCCGGCGTGGTCTCTTCGCGGCTCTTCTCACACGCCTTGCATGGGCTCATTGTTCTTGCAGTATCCATCACACCCGGCGTGGTCTCTTCGCGGCTCTTCTCACACGCCTTGCATGGGCTCGTCATTCTCGCGGTATCCGTCACACCCGGCGTGGTCTCTTCGCGGCTCTTCTCACATGCCTTGCGTGGGCTCGTTGTTCTCGCGGTATCCGTCACGCCCGGCGTGGTCTCTTCGCGGCTCTTCTCACACGCCTTGCGTGGGCTCGTTGTTCTTGCGGTATCCGTCACGCCCGGCGTGGTCTCTTCACGGCTTTTCTCACACGCCTTGCGTGGGCTCGTTGTTCTGGGGAGGGATGGTCGCAGCGCCGGTCACGGGGATAGAGAGGTAGGTCTGTGGAGAGAGATAACAGATTGCGTGGAGAAGAATCTCCAGACTAGCTACCGCGCCCTTCCTTATACTTTTCCTTCCCTCTGTGGAATCACAGCTTGCCCGCAAGACTGACACAGTTCCTCCGTCTAACATTATGACTCGATCGCCGCGCCCAAGGAAAACACAGGATCGCACTCGGCCGCCGCGCGGCCAACACTCTACTTGCAGCAACAGGAGAAAGGACGCGTAAGCAGTAACAGTAAAGGAAAGGAAGACTGACGTACAACTTAATCAAGGGAAAACAATACTCGTAACGAACATGGGAGAAGGACGTGCAAGTAACATAACAGAGACGAAGGAGTGAGGTCTAGACCGGCCAGCAGCGGGGATATCACTACCAGAGCGATATGGCGAAGATCGGTCGAGGCGCCTAAGCGCGGAGGATGACCGCGGCTGCAGCAGCGGAAACGAGGACGAGCCACAGGGCGACAAGGGTGCGAGTGGCACCGGCGCCGGCGCCAAGGAGCCTGTCGCGCCGGGTTCGTGACAGTACGTCCCCTGTCCAGACCGATGCTCCGGCGAGGTCATGTCGGGTCGTCAGGGTCCGGCGGCGGATGGGGGTGCGGTAGATGCAGACGGGCCGGCTAGCCTGCTGCTGGGCTTGGAGTTGTTCGTTCATTCGCTGTTGTTCGGTGATGATGGCTCCCAGGGTGTTGGTCATCTGCTCGAGTTGCTGTTGGTCCGCGTAGTGGAACTCGTTGATCCGCTGGGTGATCGTCCGGTGTACGACGTGATTGCGACGGGCGTCCTGGGTGGTTGTTTGATGTATCATGGTGACGATTTCCCCCAGGAGGGTGAGTTGCTCGTCCTGTAGTGCCGCAGTCACGGCCGTGGGGTTTATGTTTTCCTGATCTTCCTGTGGTGGCGTGATGTCCGCCAAGGTTTCACATGGGGCTGCAGTGCTGCAGCGGAGGTGGTGGTTTTCCATGTTCACAAGGAACCGGCATTCGGGGCAGACCCGCTTTCCTCGGTACCAGTCCATACATGCTTTGTCGGGGTTGAGGCGTCGTTCGCGGGTTACTTCGAGTAGTTCATTAGGGTGTGGGAGCGGTCAGTCGCAGTTTGTCGCTCGGCGGTGGCGGCTTCGGCGCGGGTAGTAGTTATTGTCCTTGCTCTGGCGGTGGGTGTTACAGTAGTCATCATAGCAGGCCGTCCAGTGCAGGGATGCGTGGTCATTGGTATGGGGCTGTCCTGCGGCGGACAGCGGGGGCGAAGGTGCGGCTGGAGGGGCACCCCATCTGTCGGTCGTGGTGGCGGCAATGCCCCAGTCATTGTTGGGTTCGTTGGTGGGTAGTTCGGTTTGTTCGTTATCGGCGGAGGTTGTGATGGGAAACTCGGAGGTGTGGCTGCGGCCAGCGAAGGTCCAGCCTTCATTGGTGCCAACAGTGGCGGTGGTGGACATATCGGGTTTTTTAGAGTTGGAGTGCGGGTTTCTCAGGGTATTCCTCGTGGAACTGGCAGACGAGGTCGGGTGAGTTCTCAAAGTTGCGGGCGGGATACCAGGTACGATCGGGGTCGTGGAAACTGGTCCACTTGACTCGATACTGGATCTCGTTTCTATGGCGTCGGGAGTCGAGGATTTTCTCTACTTCCCACTCTTGCTGTTCTTGGATGACCACAGGTGGTGGCAGTATTTGTTGGCGTCCCAGGATGGGTTCGGTGCTGGCTGTGGGTTCGAGGAGGCTGATGTGGAAAACTGGGTGGATCCTGACAGTGGCCGGTAGGTCCAGTTTATATGCTCTTGAGCCTACCTTCTCGAGG
>Ga0307508_10006112_pt1 | contig 11356 bp, 9 predicted proteins | sample 9_EM_MG_FD_203089 | JGI IMG/M metagenome (GOLD analysis project Ga0307508, IMG submission 203089) | Populus trichocarpa ectomycorrhiza microbial communities from riparian zone in the Pacific Northwest, United States - 9_EM | ecosystem: Host-associated > Plants > Roots > Unclassified | place...
ATCATGCTCGGCCTCGCCGGCGTTCTTTCGACCGCTAGTGCAGCTGCAGACGACTCCGGCTACGCCGTGCAGCTGCCCTCGGGCGTCGTGAAGAGCGCCCAACAAGGTCGCCTGTTGCTGCTGTTCTCGAAGGACTTCTCCGACGAGCCCCGCAACCAGGTCGACCACACGCTGCAGACGCAGGTCGCGTTCGGGATGGACGCAAAGTCCTGGCGACCCGGCGCAACAGTCGCTGTCGCTGCGGCGGCAGATGGCTATCCCGTCGCCCGTATCGCCGACCTCGCACCGGGGACGTACAACGTGCAGGCGCTGCTCAATCGATACGAGACATTCCACCTTGCGGACGGTCGCATGCTGGACCTGCCTCCCGATCAGGGAGAAGGGCAGCACTGGAACATCAAGCCGGGCAATTTCTACTCGAAGCCGCAGAAAATTTCCGTGGCCGCCGGCGGCAAGGTGAACGGCGGCGCGACATTGACGCTCGCACTCGACCAGACCATCGCGCCGATCAAGCCGCCCGCCGACACGCGGTACATCCGTCACATCCGCATACAGAGCGCGTTGCTGTCGAAATTCTGGGGCCGGCCGATGTTCCTTTCAGCCGCGGTCCTCGTACCCGAAGGCTTTGACGATCATCCGAAATCGAAGTTTCCGCTGGTCATCTTCCACGACCACTTCGTGCCCGACTTCGATGGCTTCCGCACCGATCCGCCCGACCCGAACCTCAAGCCGGACTACAACGAACGGTTTCACCTCGCAGGCTACAACCGCATCCAGCAGGAAGAGGCGTACAAGTTCTATCAGCAGTGGATCGCGCCGAAGTTTCCGCGCGTCCTGATCGTCAAGATCCAGCACGCGAATCCGTACTACGACGACTCGTATGCGGTCGATTCGGTCAACGTCGGACCCTACGGCAGCGCGATCGAGAAGGAGTTGATTCCCGCGATCGAAAAGAAGTTTCAGGCGCTCGGGACGGGCTGGTCGCGCTTCGTCTACGGCGGCTCGACGGGTGGCTGGGAGGCGCTCGCGGTCCAGATATTCAATCCCGACTACTACAACGGCGCGTTTGGGGCGTGCCCCGATCCGGTCGATTTCCACGCGTACACGTTCATCAATCTCTATGAAGACAATAACGCCGTATACATCGACGGGCCGAACAAGCGCATTGCACAACCGGCGATGCGCGACTATCTCGGCCGCACGATCTGGAGCATGCCCGACGCAATGGCGTACGAGTTGATGCTCGGCAGTGCTGGCCGCTCTACCGAGCAATGGGATATCTGGCAGGCGGTCTATTCGCCGGTCGGCGCCGATGGTTATCCGAAGACGATTTTCGACAAGCGCACCGGCGTCATCGACCGCGACGTCGCGGCGTATTGGCGCGACCATTGGGATCTCACCGAGTACCTCAAGCGCCACTGGAAGACGGTCGGCGAAAAGCTGCGCGGCAAGCTGCACGTCTACGTCGGGTTGAGCGACAGCTACTTTCTCAACGATGCGGTCTATCGCATACAGGAAGCGCTCGAAAGCTTCCGCGATCCCGCGTACGAGGGCGAAGTCGCGTACGGGTCGCGCGACGAACATTGCTGGAACGGCGATCCGCACACCGCCAACGCGTACTCGCGCTTGCGCTACAACACGATGTACCTGGCCAAGATCGTCGAGCGCATCGAAAAGACCGCACCCGCTGGCGCAGATCTCGCTAGTTGGCGCTATTGATTTCCTGGTCGGCGGACGGCGTTGCTGGCGCCGCCGTCAACGCATAGCGCTGCGCGAGCACCGCGCACACCATGAGCTGAATCTGGTGGAAGACCATCAGCGGCAGTACGATCGTGCCGACGGCGGCACTCGCGAACAGGACGTTGGCGATCGGAATGCCGCTGGCGAGGCTCTTCTTCGATCCGCAAAAAAGGATCGTGATTCGATCCTCTCGCGAGAAGCCGAAACGCTTGCCGAACTGGTCGGTCGCGAAAAGCGCGATCGCGAGCAATACGCAGCAGACGATCGACAGGACGATGAGCGCCGTCGCCGAAACCTGATGCCAGAGACCTTCGACGACCGCTGCGCTGAATGCAGTGTAGACGACGAGCAGGATCGATCCGCGGTCGACGAAGTTCACGAGAAAACGATGGCGCGCAATGAACCCGCCGATGAAGCCGCGTGCGATCTGCCCGGCCACGAAAGGAACGAACAGCTGCAGCACGATGTCGCCGATCTTGTCCGACATCGTTGCGGCGCCCGCACCCGACGCGCCGCCCTGTGTGGGGATCAATGCGCCGACGAGCAGTGGGGTCAGCACGATGCCGATCAGGCTGGAAAACGACGCGCTGCAAATCGCGGCGGGCACGTTGCCGCGCGCGATCGACGTGAACGCGATGGACGACTGCACGGTCGAGGGCAGGGTGCACAGAAAGAGCAGCCCCAGCGCCAGCTGCGTGCCGATCAGGGGTTCGACCAGCGGCCGCATCGCGATTCCCAACAAGGGAAACATGGCGAACGTGCAGAGGAACACGAGCAGGTGCAAACGCCAATGCGTGAGACCCGCGATGATCGCTTCACGAGAGAGTTTCGCGCCGTGGAGGAAAAACAGCAGCGCGATCGCGATGTTGGTGACGATCGCGAACACATGCGCCGCTTCGCCCCGGCACGGCAGGAGGCTTGCGACGACCACGGTCGCGACGAGCGCGATCGTGAAGCGATCGAACAACAGGGCCAGCATCTGTTTCACGAGGGGCATCCCATGAATATCGGTCCCGTCACATTTTGCCCGAAGTTCTGTGAAGGTCGGTTGCAGAATTGATCGGCCGCCCTCGCTATAATTCGAGCGGGGGGCAACTGCTGGGGGAGAGGCATGGGAAGCGCGATGCGAGGCATGGGACGCAGTGCGGGGTTTTCCATACGGATGGTGCTGAGCGGGGTGCTCGCGCTGTCGATTCTGATCGGCTGGACCTTCTATCACGCCAATTTCGTGATCGGACGCTCCCTGATGCTCGCATTTCCCGACTGGGAGGTGACCTATCGCGGTGGGTGGCCGCGCGTTCTGGGCGGCGCGGTCGCGAACGACATCACGCTCATTCCACCGGACGGTGCGGAAGCGGGGACGATCAAGTTTTCGAACCTCAGCATCAGCGTGCCGATTTTCCAATATTACGTAAGCGGATTCAGCCGCCGTCGCGGTGCGCTGCTCAATTCGATCCGCAACCTGCGTATTGAACTGTCCGACGGGCACGGGACGCTGAACGACGCTTTCACGTCCGAACTCGCGCCGTTCGGCAATTTCACCGGCGCGCCTTTCGAGGCCGAAGGCTGCATGAACGACACCGTGTGGCTGCAGAAGGAAGTCAACGAGATGGGGCTCAATCCCCGCGGCATCGATGTCAGCATCGCCTTCAATGCCGAGGGCAAGCATCTGGTCAAGCAGCAGACGTTGTCTGCCCCCGGCGTCGGTCGCGTCGACATCCGGCGCGAACTGATCAAGCACGACGATTTTTCGCTATTCAGCCTGATCGAGACCGGCTTGAACGAAGTCGCTTCCGACGAATGGCACGTCAAGGATCAGGGCTTCGTCGCGGCGCGCAATCACCACTGTGCGCTGACCGACAAGGTCGGCGAGGATGAAATCGTCAATCGCCACCTGTTGAGCGTCAAACGCATTCTCGCCGCGGTCGGCCTTGCGATGACGCCCGATGTGGAAGAAGCCTATCGCACCTACGCGACCAAGGGCGGCACCTTGGACCTCGTCGCGAAGTACGACCCGCCGATCAGCGCGCTGAAGGACGCGAACAAGGAGCTCGACGAGATGTTGCCGCGATTGCAGGGGCAGCTCACGGTGGCCGGCAAGTCGCATCCGCTCGCGCTCAAGGCCATCACACCGCGCCCCTTGCCGGAGGGCGACACGCCACAAAGCACGTTCGAGATCGTCCAGCGCGAAGGTGGGGCGGAGTCAAACCCCGCCACGGCATCGAGCGCGCCTGCGCCGGATGACATCAAGGTAACGGTCAATGCCCCGCCGCCCAGCCAGTTGCCGCCCGCGCCGGCTGCACCTGCCGTGGCGCCTGTGGCCGAAGCATTCGTCGTACCTGACGACGATGCCGAGGGCGCGATCACGAAATACGGCGACCTTTCGAATTACGTCGGCAAGTACATGACGGTGCATCAGCAAGGGCGTCCCGTGGCGCGCGTGGAGTTGTTGCGGGTCGTCGAGGGGGGGATTCTCGTACGCCGGCACATGCGTGGCGGCAACGTCGACTACGTCCTGGACCGCACGCATTTCGAGTACGCGAAGGAATAACGGATCGCATCGTCCGCAACCTCTTTCGGCGCCTTCGGCATTCCTCTTTGCGGCGCGCGGCGATAAGCTTCGCGCTACGGACACCACGACGGAGCCAGCCATGACCAGCGTCTACGATTTCAGTGCAAAGACCATCGATGGCGAAGACGAATCGCTCGCCAATTTCAAGGGCAAGACGCTGCTCATCGTCAACGTCGCCAGCAAGTGCGGCTTCACGCCGCAGTACACCGGTCTCGAGGCGCTCTACGAAAAGTTCAAGGACAAGGGCGTCGTCGTCCTCGGGTTTCCTTGCGACCAGTTCGGCCATCAGGAGCCCGGCGACGAAGCCGAAATCAAGAATTTCTGCTCGCTCACCTACGACGTCAAGTTTCCGATGTTCGCGAAGATCGACGTCAATGGCGCCAACACGCACCCGCTGTACAAATATCTCAAACACGAGGCAAAGGGGTTGCTCGGCAGCGAATCGGTCAAGTGGAATTTCACGAAGTTTCTCGTCGACAAAGACGGCAAGGTACTGACGCGCTACGCGCCGACCGACACGCCGCAGAGCATCGAAAAAGACATCGCGGCATTGGTTTGAGCAGGCACCGCCATCCATGAATGATTCCGCAGCGGGTCTGCGCCGCCAGGACCTGAAGACGCTCTCCCTCGCCGCGCTGGGCGGTGCGCTCGAGTTCTACGATTTCATCATTTTCGGATTTTTCGCTGCCGTGATGGGCCAGTTGTTCTTTCCGCCGGAAACGGCGGAATGGCTGCGTCTCCTGCAGACCTGGGGCCTGTTTGCCGCCGGCTACTTCGTCCGGCCGATCGGCGGCATCGTGATGGCGCACTTCGGCGACCGCAGCGGCCGCAAGCGCATGTTCACGCTCAGCGTCTTCATGATGGCCATTCCGACGTTGCTGATCGGACTGTTGCCGACGTATGCGAACATCGGTTACGCGGCGCCGCTCGCGCTGCTCGTCCTTCGGCTTGCGCAAGGTGCGGCCATCGGTGGCGAGGTGCCGGGCGCATGGACATTCGTCTCGGAGCACGTGCCGCACAATCGCGTCGGTTTCGCCTGCGGAACGCTCACGTCGGGCCTGACCGTCGGCATCCTCTTCGGCTCGCTGATCGCGACCGCCGTCAACAAGAGCTTAAGCCCGGCCGACGTGCTCGCATTCGGATGGCGCATTCCATTCATCATCGGCGGCGCGTTCGGTTTCTTCGCGGTGTTCCTTCGCCGCCTGCTGGCGGAGACGCCGGTATTCGAGGAAATGCGCCGACGCGACGAGCTCGAACGCCGGTTGCCGCTGACCGCGGTGCTTGCGGGCCACGGCTCCGCGGTCGTGGTATCGATGCTGCTGACCTGGGTACTCACAGCCGGCATCATCGTCGTGATCCTCATGACGCCGACGCTGATCCAAAAATTATTCTCGATCGCACCCGCCGATGCGCTTGCCGCGAATAGCGTCGCGACGCTGAGTCTTGCGATAGGCTGCACGGTCTACGGCATTGCGGCCGATCGTTTCGGCGCTGGGCGGGTCGTCGCCGTCGGCTGCGCGCTACTGTTTGGCGCGATCTATGCGCTTTACCTCGGCCTCGGCGATTCGCCGAAATATCTCGTGCCACTGTATTCGATTGCGGGCTTCTGCGTCGGCGTCGTCGGCGTCATCCCGACGGTACTCGTGCGCGCCTTTCCTCCGGCCGTACGCTTCTCGGGCATCTCGTTTGCGTACAACGTGGCCTACGCCATCTTCGGCGGACTGACACCGCTGTTCGTCTCGCTGCTCATAAAGTCGTATCCGCTCGCCCCGGCACACTATGTCGCTGCGCTGTGCGTCGTCGGCATCGCGGTCGTGCTCGTTACCGGTCGACAACGCGCGGTAGCCGCACCATCGTCCGCATGAGGTGGTCGACGACCTCCGCCGCTTCGCTGCAGCGGCCGGTGTGCACGGGCGAGGTTTGAATCAGCGCGCTTCGCGGCGCCGTCAGCCAGTCGAAGCGTTCGCGGCGTGACATAGCGCCGAGCGGGCCGGCCGCCTTGCCGCCCGCGCAGATCGTGGGGATCGTTTCGAGATGGCCGCGAATCGTCGCGATGTCGATCGTCGGGTCGAGCGCCAGCAGGCGTGCCTCGTCGAGTTCGATGCGCGCTTCGAGGAAACCGCTCTCTTGGCATGCGACGATGACGCCGACGTTGACGAACTCCTCGCGGTCGACGCGCGGCACGACGCGGATCACGGCATAGTCGTAGGTGGCGTGCATCTCACCGGCCTCCGCGCGCGCGTAGCGCTTCTTCGACGAATGCTCGCGGAGCCTGCAGTCGAAGACTGAGATATTCGTGGTATGCCGCACGGATCCCCGCCGCATCGGCGAAACCGCTTTCGACGGGCAACCAAGAGTCGGGTATCAGCGAGACGATATCCCCGATCAGCTGCGGCGTCAGCGTTGCAGCGAGCGCATCGTCGACCGCCGCGAGCGCAGACGCCGCGGGAAGCAGCACATGGTCCTTGATCTGCACGAACGGACGCTTGCTGCGCGCGCGGAAGTCGCTCCAGTCATGATGAAAATACAGTGCCGCGCCGTGATCGATGAGGCGCAGCTTGCGATGCCAGACCAGCATGTTGGTGTTGCGCGCCGTACGGTCGACATTGCTGACGTACGCATCGAACCAGACGATGCGCGATGCGAGGTCGGCGTCGACGTGTTCGACCAGCGGATCGAAGGTCACCGAACCCGGCAGGTAGTCGAGCGCAAGATTGAGTCCCGAGCTTGCGCGGATCAGGTGCTGTATCTCGGGGTCGGGTTCGGTGCGTGCGAGTTCCGCGTCGAGCTCGACGAAGACGATCTCGGGTACCGAAAGACCGAGAGCACGTGCGATTTCGCCCGCAACAAGCTCCGCGATCAGCGCCTTTGCACCTTGGCCCGCGCCGCGAAACTTGAGCACGTACAGTCCGCTGTCGTCGCCCTCGATGATCGCCGGCAGCGAGCCGCCCTCGCGCAAGGGCGTGACGTAGCGGGTAGCAGTAATCGTGCGGAGTTGCATGCGCGCATGATCGGCGATCGAGGCCGTCTGCGTCCATTGCGGCGCATGACTCGTGGCGTCCGGTCACGCAAGTGGGGGATAATCGTCGCCTTGGTCAGGGGGGCTGCGTGAGCGAGAATCGATACGACGCAATCATCGTCGGCGGCGGCCATAATGGCCTCGTCTGCGCGACTTATCTGGCAAAAGCCGGCAACAAGGTCTGCGTGCTCGAGCGGCGCGGGGTTGTCGGCGGCGCCGCGGTCACCGAGGAGTTCCACCCGGGATTTCGCAATTCCGTGGCGGCGTACACGGTATCGCTGCTGCAACCCAAGGTCATCGAAGATCTCGAACTCGAAAGGTACGGACTCAAGATCGTTTTGCGCAGGGCGAACAATTTCCTGCCGCGGCCCGATGGGAGCTATCTGCTCACCGGTGCGGGCAAGACGAAAAGCGAGATCGCGAAGTTCTCCAAGCGCGACGCCAACAATCTCGACGACTACGAACGTCGGCTCGACGTCATCGCCGACGTGTTGCGCGCGCTTGCGCTGGAGGCGCCGCCCAATGTGACGGACGGCAGTTGGTGGAAGGCGCTGCCCGAACTCCTGCGTGCCGGCAAGCTCGGCAAGCGCCTGCGCGGACTCGGCGGCGACATGCGCACCGAGCTGCTCGATCTCTTTGCGATTTCCGCAGGCGAATATCTCGATCGTTTCTTCGAGAGCGAGCCGATCAAGGCCGTGCTTGGCTTCGACGGCATCGTCGGCAACTACGCAAGCCCTTACACGCCCGGCAGCGCCTATGTGCTGCTCCATCATGTGTTCGGCGAGGTGAATGGCGTGAAGGGCGCGTGGGGGCACGCGATCGGCGGCATGGGCGCCATCACGCAGGCCATGGCGAAGTCTGCGATGGCCGCCGGTGTCGATATCCGCACGAATGCCGGCGTGCGCGAAGTGCTTGTCGAGAATGGCCGCGCGGTCGGGGTCGTGGGCGAAGACGGCCGGACGCTGCGTGCGCGCGCGATTGTGGCCAACGTCAACCCCAAGCTGCTCTACGAGCGTCTGCTCGACCCGGCCGTCGTGCCCGCCGCGACGCGCGAGCGCATGGCGAACTGGCGCTGTGGATCGGGCACGTTCCGTATGAACGTCGCATTGTCGCGACTGCCGAGTTTCACGTGTCTGCCGGGCGAGGGCGATCACCTCACCGCAGGCATCATCATGGCGCCGAGCCTGGATTACATGGATCGCGCATACCTCGATGCACGCGCGTACGGATGGTCGAAGGAGCCGATCGTCGAGATGCTGATTCCGTCGACGCTCGACGATTCGCTCGCGCCCAAGGGCCAGCATGTCGCAAGCCTCTTCTGCCAGCACGTCGCGCCGGTACTCTCCGACGGCCGCAGCTGGGACGACCATCGCGAGGAAGTCGCCGATCTCATGGTCGCGACCGTCGATCGCTACGCGCCCGGATTTGAGGCATCGGTGGTGGGGCGGCAAATCAAGTCGCCGCTCGACCTCGAACGCGACTTCGGCCTCATCGGCGGCGACATCTTCCACGGCGCCCTTTCGCTCAATCAGTTGTTCAGCGCGCGGCCGATGCTGGGTCAAGCTGGCTATCGCGGCGCGTTGCCCGGCCTTTACCTCTGTGGCGCAGGTACCCATCCCGGCGGCGGCGTGACGGGTGCGCCGGGACACAACGCGGCGAAGGTGATCCGGACGGATTTGCGTAAGCGCAGTTGAATCTCGTTGGTGCACGTCGTGAAGCGACGGTCGGGACGCCTTTGCCGTCCTGTCTCAAAACCAACCCGGGAGCGAGTGGAATGACGAAGATCGAACTGCGGTCGATGACCGCCTGGTCGGGCTACGCGTGCGTGGCGCTGCTCGCAGGCTGCACTGCGGCGCCGCCGAAGATTTCGCGCGAGCAGGCGACGCGCGAGGTCGAAGCGACCGAGCGGGCATTTGCAAAGACGATGGCCGACCGCGATCACGCGGCGTTCTCGAGTTTCCTCGCCGACGAAACGGTGTTCTTCGGCGGCAAGGAACCGCTGCGCGGCAAGGCGGCAGTGGCGACCGCATGGAAGCGCTACTACGACAAGCCCGCCGCGCCTTTCTCTTGGGCGCCCGAGCATGTCGAGGTACTCGACTCCGGCACACTCGCGCTGTCGACGGGACCGGTGCGCAGTCCCGATGGCAAGGTTTTCGCCACGTTCAATTCGATATGGCGACGCGAGTCGCCGGGCGTATGGCGTATCGTGTTCGACAAGGGCAGCGACGTCTGCGAGGCGAAATGATCTCTCGTACGGGCTGATCGCAGCTTCTCATCGAAGCCCGCTTGCAATGCTGCACCGCAAGCGGGTCAAATGTGCTTCGCCACTGCTGGCTGGCCATATCGCGAAGCGTCCGTCCATGACAATCCGTTGTCTCTTTGCTTTGGCGCTCGCCTTGTGCGGATACTCGGGTGTGTTCATCGATGCAGCGTCGGCGCAACAGCACGTCGCATTTCCCGCTTCGGACAAATCCGCTGAAATACAGGCCGATCTTTACGGCGGCGGATCGCGTGGCGTTCTGCTCGCGCACGGCGGCAGGTTCGACAAGGAAAGTTGGCGCAAGCAGGCCGAAGCGCTCGCCGCGGCGGGTCATCTCGTACTGGCGATTCGCTTTCGTGGCGATTCCTTCAATCCGGACGGCACGCCGAGCGCCGAGGGTTCCGATGAAGACAATGCGGCTGACGTCGCCGCGGGTGTCGCGTACCTGCGTAGGCGCGGCGCGAGCACGATTGCGGCGGTCGGAGGCAGCCTCGGCGGGGATGCGGTCGGCATCGCCGACGCGAAGGCGCCGGGCGGCATAGATCGCGTCGTGTTCTTGGGCTCCACCGGCGGCGGGGAGCCGGAAAAGCTGACGGGCCGCAAGCTATTCGTCGTCGCGCGCGACGACGGCAACGCTGAGGGGTTGCGCCTGCCGCGAATATCCGCAAATTATGCGAAAGCGCGAGAACCCAAGACGATGATCGTCGTCGAGGGCAAGGCGCACGCGCAGTTTTTATTCGAGACCGATCAGGGGCCGCGCGTTCTGCGCGAAATCGTCCGTTTTCTCTCGGCGCCCTGAAAATGCCGCCGGACAAGATAGGAAGAATGACGATGGGGGAATCCGGAAATTATTTTCGACTTGCTGCGTCGCGGTTGAAGCATTCTGTCCGATCGGGCGTGCCCCGATACTTTTACGGCGTCGGAGCCCTGCACTGATGAGCCAAACAGACATGAACGAGGCGCCACAGAACTCCAAACGCCGCGTGCTGATCGCGAGTCTCGCGGGCACGACGATCGAGTTCTTCGACTTCTACATCTACGCGACAGCCGCGGTCCTTGTGTTTCCGAAACTATTTTTTCCCGCAAGCGATCCCACGTCGGCCACGCTGCAATCTTTCGCGACCTTCGCGCTCGCATTTTTTGCGAGGCCGATCGGCTCTGCGGTGTTCGGTCACTTCGGCGATCGCGTCGGACGCAAGGCAACGCTCGTGGCGGCGTTGCTGACGATGGGCCTGTCGACCGTCGTCATCGGCGTGTTGCCTACTTATGAATCGATCGGCATTGCCGCGCCGCTGCTGCTGGCATTGTGCCGCTTCGGCCAGGGCCTGGGCCTCGGAGGCGAGTGGGGCGGGGCGGTATTGTTGGCCACGGAAAATGCACCGCCAGGCAAACGCGCGTGGTACGGCATGTTTCCGCAACTCGGGGCACCGATCGGATTTATCTGCTCGGCGGGCATTTTCCTTCTGCTCAGCAATGCGCTCACGGACGCGCAGTTCTTCGCATTTGGGTGGCGCATTCCGTTCCTGCTGAGCGCGCTGCTCGTGGTCGTCGGCCTGTATGTGCGCCTGAAACTGCACGAGACGCCGGCGTTCGTGCGTGCGCTCGAAAAGAACGAGCGCGTGCGTTTGCCGATGATGAACGTGCTGACAAAGCATCCGCTTGAATTGTTGCTCGGCACGTTCGCCTGTCTTGCGACGTTTCTCCTCTTCTACCTCATGACCGTGTTCACGCTGAGCTGGGGTACGGGTGTGCTCAAGTATCCTCG
>Ga0307508_10006113_pt1 | contig 11355 bp, 12 predicted proteins | sample 9_EM_MG_FD_203089 | JGI IMG/M metagenome (GOLD analysis project Ga0307508, IMG submission 203089) | Populus trichocarpa ectomycorrhiza microbial communities from riparian zone in the Pacific Northwest, United States - 9_EM | ecosystem: Host-associated > Plants > Roots > Unclassified | place...
AGTCTCTTTCTTGCTCTATACTGTAAATAGTTTTGTTTTTCTCAGCAATGGTTTCTTCAAAATCTACTTGGAGTTGATTTTTTTTAGTTTCTTTATTATTTTCAGTCATATTATTTTTCTTTAGTTTCACTAATTAATTCCTTGCAAGTATCTTCACTTTTACCAATTAGCTTAATATTTTTACCATTCTCTACTAATCAGGTTTCTTGAACAGTTGTGGTAATCTTTTCTTTTTTACTATCTGAGGATTTTCAGAAATCTGTATAATTTTGATTCATAGCTTTTTAATATCTATATCAGTATTTTAACAACGATTTCTGTAAGGAATTTTTCTGAATAATTCAACCGTTCTTCGGAAAAAATGATAATACTCTGTATTATATTAAAAAGTGTATTTTTAAGAAATTTTACTAAAATCTACTACTTTTGGATAAATATTTAGTTGCTAAAAGGTTAAAGTTAGTTTTTTTGATATATTCAACTATCCTTCCGAAAATAAATAAAAATAATTATATAGGCTAAAGTGATAGATTTAAGTATCTAGTTTATTATTTGGGATGCTACAGATAATTATTAGATATAAATATCTAAAAGGATTTATAACTATTAGTATTTTTTAATATTTTTATTTACTATTCATTCATAAATTCTCGTCAATGCTTTTCATATTGTTCGGTTAAATAATTTTTAAGAGAATTAATATTCAATTTTATTTGTGTCATATCATTACGCTGACGACAAGTAACAATTTGTTCCTGAATACTTTGGAAATCGACCGTTAGACAATAATAAGTGCCAATAGAGTCTTGCCGACGATAACTTTTTCCGATGCTTGAACTTTCTTCTCATGCTACATTAAAAGAAAGTGATTTTAACAAATCTAAATAAATTTGTTGAGCTAAATCTTTTAATTCTTTACTTAACGGAATAACTGCCACAAAGTAAGGAGTTAAAAGAGGATGAATTTTCAAAACACTACGAATTGATTCTTTTTTTGCATTTGATTGTAAAGTTTTTATTATCTCTTCTTGGTAAGCATCTTCCAATATTGATAGAAGTAGTCTTTCTACACCAAAAGAAACCTCAATAACATTAGGAACAATAAACTCATCATTTATTTTAACTACTAATTTTTGTTGTGAGTACTTATTATGTTGAGTTAAATCAAAATTACCACGATGACTATTACTACATAATTCTCCCCAACCAAAATGATAATCAAAATATAAATCCAAAGTTTTTTTGGAATAATGTGGTAATTCTTCTTTTTCTAGGGAAATTTTCTTAATTCTTTTTTTATCATTAACAATGATTTTATTAAGAAAATTTCAGGCTTGTTCAGTTCAATAATTTCATCATTTTTCACTTTCTGCTTCTTGACAAAAAAATTCTAATTCCATTTGCTCAAACTCCCGAGTGCGAAAAATACCGCGTTGTAAAGTTATTTCATTACGAAAACTTTTTCCTATTTGTCCAGCACCAAACGGTAATTTTTTGTGACTAGCGGTTTGAATATTATTAAAATTAACAAATATTCCTTGGCAAGTTTCTGGTCGTAAATAAGCTAAATTTTCTTCTTTTTCTTGGTTTATCTGTAAATCAGTGCTTAAAAGCAAATTAAATTGTCGTGGTGAAGATAAATTTTTTTGTTGGCAACTAGGACATTTAATTTCTAAATTAAAATTTTTTTTATCTTTTATTGCGAAAAATTTTAATAATTCTTCCGCCGAAATTAAATTATCTAAACGATGTCTTTTTTGACAATTGGAACACTCTACTAGCCAATCATGAAAATTTCTTAAATGACCTGAGGCTTCTAAAATATTTTTTGAAGTTAAAATTGCACTATCAAGCCCAATATTATAAGGAGAAGAAGTAATAAAAAATTTTCATCACAAGTTTTTTAAATTTCTTTTTAATTCAGTTCCATAAGGACCCAAGTCTCATGATTTGGCAAAACCACCATAAATTTCAGCATTGGGAATAATAAAACCATTATGTTTTAAATAACTAGAAATATCGTTTTTTTTATTTGTCATTTTATATACTTATTTTAGTAAGACCTTCCTAAATAAGCAGTAATTTCCGTATTCACTTGACAAAAAAGGCAATTTTTATTCTTTTTGTTTTTTTCTTCTAAAATTGGAAGACAACGAATACTGTAAGAAGCGATTTGGTCTTTTATTTTATTTTCACAGTCTAACCTATTACAAAAAGGAATGAGAAATAAGCCTTTTATTCCTTCTTTTATTTGCTTTTTTAATTCAATTAAATTATCGACCGAAAAAATATGGTTATCACGAAATTCGGTACTTTTTTGGGAAAAATTTTTTTGAAATTCTTCATTTTCTCTTCCAATAATACCACATAAACTACCTTGTTTAATATTTTTTTTGAAATGTTGAAGCGGTCCTCCTTCTAAATTAACCATTTTTTCCTTGGTTTTATCATCCGAAATTTCAATCAAACTTTCCGCAAATTTTTCGTAAAGAGGAATTATTTTTTTTTCTAATTCGTTAAATTCTAAATCAATAGTAATTTTTCTTTCTATATTATCTCTTCTTACTAAGGTAATTTGGTTTTTTTTCATTTCTTCTTTCCCTAAAATTATTTTGAAAGGACAACCTTCTTTGTCAGCTTGCAAAATATTTAAATTAAAACGAGAATTTTTATTATATAGTTGACAACGAAAAATTGGACTTAATAGTTCATATATTTTTTGATAATAGTTAGTTAATTCTTCGCTTTGACCAATAACAATAAAAGCAATTTGAATAGGAGCAATCTCAAAAGGCAAAATTAATCCTCAGTTATCAGCATGAGTTTTAACAACAGCCCCAATTGCTCGGGTAGAGGTTCCCCACGAAGTTGAAAAGGGATGCTGCATTTGATTATCCTTATTTTGAAATTTAACATTCATTAATTGACAAAAACCATCACCAAAATAATGACTAGTGGCTAATTGTAAACACTGTCCGTCGGGAAGTAAACATTCCACAGTATAACTTTCTAAGGCTCCGGCAAATTTTTCCCCTTCGCTTTTGCGACCAACAATCACTCCTAAACCTAAAATATTTTCCGCATAATCTTGATAATCAGCCAGAATATTTAAAGTTAATTCTCGTGCTTCTTTTTCATTACTATGTAAAGTGTGTCCTTCTTGTCATAAAAATTCCGTGTTACGAAAAAAAGGATTAGTGTTTTTTTCCGCGCGAAAAACTGAACACCATTGATTGTATAAAAAAGGTAATTGTTGATAACTTTGGAGAATTTGTCGATATCAATCATAAAACAACACTTCACTAGTTGGACGTAAAACAAGAGAACTTTCTAGTTTTTTTTCACCAATTTTTTCAATATAAAAACATTCTGGACTAAATCCAGCAATATGTCGCTTTTCCTTTTCTAATAACTCTAACGGAATAAGAGTAGGTAAAAGAACATTTTTAACCCCATATTTAGCAAATTTTTTATCAAGAATATTTTGAATATTTTTTCATAAAGAGTACCCATGAGCGGGCAAAATAAAACTGCCTTTGCTATGACCATAAAAAAACAATCCAGAATCAATTAATAATTTGTTATAATTATCTCCTTTATTCATAAAAATGATTTTTTTAAAATTGAATAGAAAATAAATCCTCTATACTTTCTACTTCTATAACTTTTTTTACTTTATTTATTATAGAGTAACATTCATGATTATCTTTTGGAAAAACAACAATTCTGCAATCTCCTTTTTCTACCACAGTAGTTAATTTTTCTTGTAATTTACCAATACAAAAAACTCTTTTTGAAGCGTTTTTTTCAGCACATTTTTTTGAGCAAAAATAAAATATTTTTATTTCTTCTTTTCGAGCATTAAGCTCATAATCATAAAGAAAGTAATATTTTCTTTCATCATCTATTTTTCTTTTACATTCTTTACAATTTTCAACAGAAGACATTTTTTCTCAATCAATAAAAATAAAATTTTCGACACCTCTTTGATTTATTACGTGTCCAGTAATGGAAAGAGATTTTGGAACAAATTCATCAAAATATGCAGTCTTTAAAGCAAGAAAAAGAGCACTAGTTGCAGAAGCTCCGGTAATCGAGCCCACTCTTTCGTTAATTTGATCGATAAGAACATAAGTTTCATCAATATTTCATGGAAATCCTTTTTCTTTTAAAACATCTCGAAAAAAAAGTAATGCATGAAATCATTCTTTTCAGGTCTTCTCACTTAAAATAGTCGGTAAGATAAGTTTTCCAATTCCCTCTTTATCTCTTGTAGAAGAGGATTTTTTGAAAACAACAACAATATCAAAAAAATTTCCTCTTCCTGTGTCATAAACAAATGACAAAGCTCTTACTACTCCCTTCCTACTTTGACTTTCTAGATTAGGCAACAAGCTCTTATCTATTCCTAACTCAAGAGCTTGTTCTTCTATTGACGGAGGATGGTTTAAATAATGTTTAAATCAAAAAAAACCAACAAGTAAAAAAATTATGAAAGTAAATGTTAATAAAGACAAAATTCAATTTTTTTGCCTTCTTTTATTATCGTTTTTAAATTTTTGAAAAACTTTACTCATAAAAATCTGTAACTATTAATAGTTTTTATGATTCATTTATATCAGGTACTCTTAACAAAATTCTTTGTGAGGCTAATTTTTCTTGTTGAAAATCTTTTTTGTCAAGCATAATTTTTTCTAACCTTTTCTGATAATCATTGCTATCAGGAATGATTTTTTTAACATTTTTGCCAGTTTTTATGGCTAAACATTCACTAACGCATGATTGCAATTCTAATAAAGAAAAACCAATTTTATCCTTAGCATATTTTTTTTTAATATCCTCGGTGTGTCGAGAAATTTCAGACCAAAAATTACTGGGTCATTCAACAATTATTTCTTTGGAATTTTTATCTATTTCTCATTTGTCTTCATTAGCAGAATATTTATAACCATTTTTCACCACTTTTTCTAAATAATTTATTAATTTATTAATTTCCTCTTGTTCAGGATAGTCAATTTTAAGCTGTTTACCTAATCTACCTGATCGAATAAGTGCTTCGTCTAACAAATAACGATAATTAGTTATGCCAATAAAAATAATATTAAGATTTTTATTATTAACTTCATCAAACATTCGCAAAATTCCATTAACTTCTTGCAAGGTGTAATTATTATGACCAGACTTATCTTTAACCCCAAATGAATCTAATTCATCCATGATAATTACTACTGGTCGGCTTTTTCTCTTTTCACTGATGGCTTTTACTTGTTCTTGTTGTTCTAATATTTTTGCCTCGTCAAAAACTTCCCTTTGTTTTCTAATGCTTGAACCAACAAAAGTTTCCGTTTCAAATCGAGCTTTAAAAAAAGCTGCTGACTCATTTTCCACAAATTTTTGCGCTAAAAAACTTTTTCCTGAACCTGGGGGACCATAAAGAAGAGCATGTTTATGAATTTCTAAACCTTCTTTTGTTCGATAAGCAGGAAGATATTTAAAAGTATTAATTCATATTTTTACCTCATCGCAGAGTTTTTGGTTAGAAATTGATTCATCAACTCAATTTTTATTTCGTTTGCGAAAGTCAGGAATGGTAAATGTACTATAAGTATGGTTATTTTCTTGTTTTGATTTTTCTTTTTTATTACTATTATTAGAGTTTAAGTTACTAATTAAAATAATCAACAATACTACAAAGAAACTGCCAAAAATTAAATAATAAAATTTATATTCTTGTCAATGGCTCTTGGGTGAAGGTGAATTATTTTTTTCGTCGACATTCTCAATATTCATTATTATTTATTTTAATTTTTTTACAACTTCATCCAATTTATATTTCAATTCTGGCTTAGAAGTTCACATAAATCCCTTTTCTTTATTATATTTTGGAATAATGTGAATATGTAAATGAAAAATACTTTGATAAGCAATTTCATTCATATTAGTAATAATATTGAAGCCTTGTGGGTGAAAAGCAGTTTTTAATTTATTAATAATGCTTTTTATTAATGGTAAAAAATTACTTCACGTTTCCTCATTCACTTCACTAATATTAGTAAAATGTTGTTTAGAAATAATTAAGACATGACCATCACTTAAAGGTGAAATATCCAAAATTGCTATTGCGCCGATATTTTCCTCAATAATAGTAGCAGTTTTTTTATTAATAATTTCACAAAATAAACAATTCATATTTTATAATATGTATAGTTTCAAAATAGTTATAATTTAATCTTTCATAATCGTTAAAATAAGGAGTTTAATAATGTGTCAAAACAATAACTCAATATTTAACTAATTACTATCACTTTTGTCTATATAAATGTTTTATATTGCTTTTAAATGATAGTTCATTAATTATTAGTAAAAATTTTTGGTATTATTTAGTCAAATATTATCAAAAGTTAAAAAGTTGCGGTAAAATTTTTTATAGTTGTAAAAATAATTAGAGTTTTAATAAAAAGATTATGATTAATAGAATAATAACCTTTTCTTAATAGTTTTGTTAGTAATTTAGGTTGATTATTAATAATTCTATAAAAAGTATTAGCGGTTAATAATTAATGCTTAATTTATTTATAATTTATTAAGGAAGTTAGTAATTAATAATAAAAACTTGCTTTTTAATTATTTTGCTGATAATTTAAGCTACTGAGTTTTTAAGTATTTTTAGTTGAGTGTTTTAATAATGCTTTTTAAGGTGTTTGTCTTAGGAGTTGAAAAAAAGTTATTTTTTTTATTTTTGCTGAAAATATTTAGAACAATGAGAAAAAAATTATTTTTTAGACCTCTTTTTAGTAATTAATACTGCTGCTAAAACCACAACACTAATTACTAATACTGCTAAACCAATTTTGCCTCATGGTAAATCATCATTATTTTGTTGTTGAGTTAATTTATTTAATTGTTCTTTTTTATTTGCTAATTCTTGTTCTTCCTCAGCAGTTTTATTAGGTTTATTTTCTAAATTGCTAATTTCAGATTGTAAATTTGCTCTCTCTCTCTCTCTCTCTTTTTGTTAGAGGTGTTATTATCTACATTAATGCCTTTTTCTTTGGCAAATTCTAAACAATATTCTTCAATATATCCAGCCATTTCCCAAAAAAATGCTTGTCCTGTAAAATCATTAACCAAACTATCCATTTTTCCTCTTTGTATATCATATCAAACATCAATATAATTTTCTTTTCTAAGAAATTTCTCAAATTCTCAAATTTTAAAGCCTTTGCTAGTAATTCATTCACTAATTTTTTTTCTATATCACATTTGGAGAGATACACCGAACTTATTGCTTTCAATATCACCACAATCTAAACATCAAGCGTTATTTTTCTTTTCTTGCTTAAAAAAATCATCTCATTGAATATTACGATGACTACAATGTTTACCTCTTTTTTGATACTGTAATTTTATTCGAGGAAGGAATTTATTTTCAGTTTCTTCAATTTCTTGCAATAAATTCTTTACTTCTGATAAAACTGGACTATTTTTTGCATATCGTTCTTTAGTTCATTTTTCAATAGCTATTTTTATCTTTATTAACTCTAAATAATCTGGCAAAGTTAAATCATTAGGGTCAGTTGTTTTTAATGAGCTTACTTCGTTTTGATAATCATTAATTTTATCATTAACTTTTCTTTCTCAATCTTTTTGAAAGGCATCTTTACAACATTGATTAAGACAGAATGAATCAATTCGGTCACCACATTTAGAACATATTGGCATAATAGTTTATTATAACTTAATTTTTAGCTAATTTTTACTCCCTTTATCATCTTTTAAAAGTGTATATGTTGCATAACAAGCACCTATTATCATTATGTTTTCCATCGTCACAAATTGTCATATTCAGTGATTATCATCCGGATTAGCACCAGCATTATTAATAATATCGTTATTTTTCTTTCGGTCTTTAGCTATTTTATCTAATTCATCCTTAAAAGATTTATATTTTTTTATTTCTTCATCTAATTGAGTTTGAATAAAAGCAAATTGAACTTTTAATCGTCCTTCTTCTTCCTTGCTAATATTAGGATCAGCTAGAGCTTTTTTTATTTCGCCCTTTTGATCTTCATAATTTTTAATTTGTCCTTCACTGAGGTTTTGTTTTTCGTGTAATTTGTTTTCTAATTCAGCTAATCGCTTATTTTCTTCTCTCGCTGCTTCTAATGTTTTAGTTTTTAACTCGTATTTGCTTCGTTTAGTTTTTTGGTTTTCTTGGTAGACTTCGTGGATTTTTTTACAAGCATATCCACAAATACTACAAATGACTAATCCTAATAAGGGAAATGGCATAATTATTTGATTTGTTTAAAGTCTCGGGGACTAATTTTATTTATTTTTTTGTTCATATTTTTTTATTTGTTTGTGTTTTTAATTTCTTGTAGTTGTTCGGTTAGATTTAAAGCAATATTTTCATATTTGCTTATTTCTGACTTTCATTTTTTTATAAGTGTGTGAATTTGGGTTATTTTAGTTTCTATTTGATTAATTATTTGGGGGGTTTTCATATTTTTATCTATCTGCTTCCTATTTCAGAAAGCATATGACCTATTTCTTCTTTTGCTGAATTAAAATTAGTAGCAAAAGTATTGTTGGATATTTTTATTTCATCCAACATTTTGTTAACACTTTCATTTAAATCTTTCAAACGAATATCAAGGGTATTACTTAGGTGATTAGTAGCTTGATTAATAGCTTCAGTCATTTTTGGTTCTCGAGGACTAACAAATTTAGCATCAAATTCTTTATCTCATAATTCTCCACTATCAAATTTTTGTCAAAAGAACTGTAAAAGTTCTCCTAATTCAATACCTTTTTGTTTTATTACTTCTTTGGTTTCTTGAGTTTCTTCATTAACAATTATTTCCTCTCTTTCTTCGTGGAGAATTTTTTTATTATCTTCATTGTTAAGAAAAATATTTCAAAAAGAGACAGCGTTGTCAATACTAGCACCATTAATTTTTCTCCCTAAAAAACTTTCTTCAAAATGAATAATGTTAAATCTATGCAAATATTTATTGTCTTCTTCACTTAAAGGAGCAGTTTCTCAGTGAGAGGGAAAATCATTAATAATTCCGGCTTCACTAGCATATTCTTTAAACTTGCCAATGGTTCAACTAAAATTTAATTGGTTAGCTAAACGACCAGGTTGATAAACAGCTTCATCAATTTCACTAAGATGGTTAGTAGCAACAATTCATAAATTATGGCTTTCGTTACGCTTATAATCATCACTTCCCATACACTCTTTTAAAAAAATTAATCCCGATGATTTACGAGCAAAAGTATTTTCACTCACTTGGTTAGCTTCATCAATAAAGAAAATATATGGTGGTTCACCACTTTCTTCATTTATCTCCATTCCAAAATCATCAATTAGCGTATTGTTAATATCGCAAATAGTATAAATAAATTTCTTAAAGTTATCAATACCACATTTTTGGTCATTAATCGTGGGAGTTAACGCTGAACCTTGAATAACTACTAACGGATATCTATCAGCATTATAAGCTAGTTTTTCCACAATAATTGATTTACCGGTGCGAGGAGCACCATAAAGAGTAGCATTATTATCAAAATTACTTCTGTCTCTATCTCCTCGCACAGGGTCAATCAAGGCTTTATCATACCAGTTATCAATTTTAGGATTAAAAGTATAATTGTCAACTTCGGATCTTAATTTAAGTTCTTCAACTTTTTCATGTTTTTTTGTTTTTCTGTTAATTCATTTCATAGCAAAGGAGGAAATTTTATTTTATAAGATGCTCCAAACACACATTTTTTTGGTTCATTTTCGGATTTTTCATAAGGATTAACAATGCTACAAAATTGATTTCATGAATTATTAAAATCTTGTTGTAAAATTTCTAATTTTTTATCAGCTCAATTATTTGGTTCTCGTAATCAGTGTAAACCTTGTCGTTTATTTTTTTTTTTGGTAATAAAACTAATTACTTCTTTTTCAATTAAGATAATATCCTCTTGCTCGGAAGATTTAGTAATTTGCTTGATAAATTTTTGGATGTCTTTTTCCATTAATGGCGAGAAAATAATTTCTAGTTGGGATAATTTTTCAATATTATTAATAACTTCTTCACGAATTTTTTTAATAATTTCTTGTTGCAATTCTTCCGGTGATTTAGTAGTTTTTTTAACTAAGGCTTGTTGTTTTGGCAAGTAGATTAAAAAGTAATAGCCTATTCCACTTAGTAAGGATAATAGCAATAATTGTTTTTCTTTATTCTTCATCATGTTGGTTATAAATATAAAATCCGATGACTGAAACAAGACTAAAAAAGATAACAGTTGGTTTATTTTCTTGTATTCAGTTTAATAGATTGTTTTTTGGTTTTGGTTCATCATCGTTAATTTCATCCTCGTCATCACTTTCGCTATAATCGCTTTCACTATCACTATTATTAGGATTATCATTGGCACTCCTTGATGTTCTGCTTTCTCAATGGTTAGATTTATTAACAGCGTTTTTCATGGAAGTTATTAAATCATCCACATATTTATCCGGTTCAAAATTAAATTTCTTATCAATATCTTTTTGCTTTTCAAGGTTAGCTTTAAGTATTTTACCATCCTCTTCAATTAGTTGCATTAATAAAGCTTTTTCAGCTGGGTCAATATCTTTACTAAGAGCTTTTTGTTTATTATCACGCAGTTTTTTTTCAATTTGCTTTTGTTCTAAACGAAGGGCTTTTATTTCTTTTACTCATTGATAATTTTCTTTTTCTAATTGTTCTTTTAATTTAGTTAATCCGGTTCGGCAAACCTCAATTTTAGAAATAACATTTTTATTAGTTGCTTTATCTTGTCAAATAATACAAATGCCAAACATGGAACTATTTTCAGTGTGATTTTGTAAACCAGTTAAACACTCTTGACATTTGCGAATAAAATTATCCTTTTTAGCATCATATTCTTGCTTATTGGTGCATTGTTTTAATTCTTCCTTAATTTCTCGTAAACTTTGCATTTTATTAAGTGAACGAGCCAAAGTTTCGCAATCTCCTTTTAAACTATGATTAGCACCTCAATTACATTGTCCTCCATCTCAATAACCAGCATCATTTTCATATTGTTTTTTTCTTTTGCGAATATTACCGGCTTGTTTAAATATTCTTTCTAAGTCTTGTGCTTTATATATTGTCATAATTTTTAACTAAAATTAAATTAGATAAGGAAAATAAATCCTTGCTGTTAGCTTTCGCTCCCAGTTTATCCAAACAACAATTTTTAGCTTTGGTTAAAAGAGTTCCACAATTAAAAGATATTGAGGTAGAGCAACATTATGCAAACTTAAATAACGAGCAAAAATTACAATTGTTAGAATTAAGTTTAAAACAC
>Ga0307508_10006114_pt1 | contig 11354 bp, 7 predicted proteins | sample 9_EM_MG_FD_203089 | JGI IMG/M metagenome (GOLD analysis project Ga0307508, IMG submission 203089) | Populus trichocarpa ectomycorrhiza microbial communities from riparian zone in the Pacific Northwest, United States - 9_EM | ecosystem: Host-associated > Plants > Roots > Unclassified | place...
ATTTCAGCCTCCAAGTCCTTTTCGAGCATTTCAGCAGTAACCACGCCGGTCGGCCAAGTTTCACCTATCGCACGCAATTGCTTTGCACACTCGCGTACTTTATCCCGGGCTTTAAGGCCAGCTTGAGTAGCCTTTGTTCCGCCATAACCACCAGATATGACGATGCGCATGAGCGTTTTGCCAGCATGATACGCAATATGAACGTTCGTCAAAGGCGTAAGACGCAAGGTGAACAGTTTGTCGTAAGTCTGGAACAGGTCGAGGATACGGCTAGCGCTTTTCGGGCATTCCTCGTTCGCCAGCCGGTAAATTCCCTTCAAGTCTCCAGTATTCCTCGAGAGACTCCGCCTAGTAGTCATCCCGTCAGTGGCAGCCATCGCGAGCTTGTGGGCATGCGGCTCATGGAATGGACGCAACAAGAGAAGCGTCATCCACTCATACACGAGATTAAGCTGGAAGACATGCGCTGGGTTCATCGCCGTGGCGGCATTCTCAATGGCCAGCTCTTTTCTTAGACACTGGCGCCAATTGCGAAGGTTAATCCTGTCATTGCGGATCGCATCAGCCAGGCGTCACGAAGCAATGTGGCTGATCACTCACCAGATCCCATTTATCTGGGCCAGCTTCCAGCTCAATTTGTATGCAAGGTGTTTGTCATACACAGCTGCCATGATTTCGGAGGCAATGCAGGATAATTTGACCACCTCGGCAAACGTTGATGAGAGGTAGGCTTGCTGGGTGATGACCCTTCCGTCCGGGGCGCGCCAGTACCACTGCTCAAAGTCCATTCGGAAATCTATCGGGGGGTCCCGCATCTCGACTTGGGTACTGGGAAGCGCTTGGTTCCTACCAACATACAGACTCCATGTCTTGTCCTACCAAACCTTTCTTATAAACATGAGGATCCATTGAGTTTGGACGTGAAGTACTCACGTGAATGAAGACATTCCAATAAACCCAATTTCTTTCAATCCTATCATCATTCCCAATTTTCCCGTCGGGGATACGGACGTGAAGGCCCACTGACACATGGAAATGCCGTGAGGAAACAAAATAACACAAGTACGTGGGAGGGACGTACGCGCTTGCCCCATTCGAATAGCCATGCCTGCGCAGCAATATTTGAGCTCAAACGCAATAATACAATGACGCAAGCAAACAAACCAAAGTACATGAATCCCAGCGTTTGATCGCCCATTCCACTATAGTAGGAAGATAAGAGGTCCAAACTTTGCACTGTGCTGAGCGTTGGCTTCTGGCATTCAGCGTCCAAGCTGGTTTTGCCTTGCGCAACAAACTTGTCTCTCAGGGAGCGCTCACGAAGGGCGACCTCGTCAGAAAACGCGAGGGCAATAGCCATGATGATATTGTGGAGCATAGGACCATAGTGGTTGATTTGCGGTTTCGGATCTGGGGCTTCGGTGGCGATCACGAGATCGCGCAAGAAAAAATGAGGAATAACACGCAGCGTCCACGAGGTGAAAAAGCGGAAGAAAAGGTCCAGAGCACGATCGTGCTGGTCCCTAGTGATCAGCAGGGAACCATCCGCTTCGTGAGGCAAGTACATGTCCCATTTGGTCGAATTCGATTCACGTCCAGGACCCCCCAATGCGTGCATGGGGGAAATTTCGTACATACGGGAGGTAGAATGCTGGAACCCCTCAATGGCTGGAAGCCTTGGTTTCATCGTCATAGGGGAGGCAAAATCAGCAAAAGGGGACGGATCCCCATAATACATGATATTATCCTCTTCAAGAACGAGCTGTCCGAATCCATGAGCAAGTTCGTCGTCGGCATCAGATTGGTTTCCAAGAGCTGAGCCATATCCGTCATCGTCCTCTTCGATGTTGTCCGGGAGATCGTCTGAAAGTCCATTCACACGTAGACGTTCCTGCAGCGCAGCGATTTGGCGGTTTTGAATCTTGATGCGAACACCCAGTTGTTCGTAGTCATGTCGCGATACCGCAAGTCGCCTGTCCGGCTTCAAGTCCCATGTGCACTAAACACGCCATTAATTATGACTTCTAACGTGGGCTGCGAAACATGAACTCACGTCATGGGAAGCTGATGTGCAGCTAGAGCATACGGCCCCCCCTGGACGTTCTTCCGAGGGCATCTTTCCATCGCATTTGATACGTCTTGGAGCACACGTTCGTTGGTCAGATAGGGGTGTTGTGGAAGCCGCCCCTTAATGAAACATACTTGTCGCGGCATCGCTGACAGCTCTTCGTATTGTTGCGACGAGGAGCCGGAGCGGGTTGATCGAATGGTGCTGTTGCAGATCGCCGCATCACAACGAGGGCGAGTAAGTGGGAGGTGACTGCAGCAGTGATAAGGAGCAAGGCTTTATATTAACACCAATCGAGTCAGACGGCCACGCACCCCAACGGCGCCTTTTAGAGTAACACGGCGCCGCTGTTGATGGACGCACTGTGAGGGCAAGTGGGTCACAAGCCCGCGCGGCGGATGACGAAATCTCTTCACCAAAAAGGCACAATACAGATTACAATTAGGAGTGGTGGGTGCAAATACAAGTGTGTGGGAATGCAATCCGGAAATCCCGCTACATACGATCCAAGACCCATTGTGTATACTCCTACGGGAAATGCCAAAGATAAGATGAGAACGGCGATAAGGAAAGCGGTACTCACGCGCGCAAGTTGTAGATGGTGGAAAATGGAAACGTTGGCAATGGTCTTGATCCTTCTACGCAACTCTGTCTTGCTAGCTGACGTCTGATATACGCCAGAACAATGACAATGCTCCGACATGATATCGGACTTGATTTCACGGCATTTGGAACAACGGAGGTCTTGAACTTGGTAGTTAGTCAACAGCCGCCGCACAGCGTCGACGATAGACGCCTCTATGGCGCCCCGGTCGTATTCAGATCCACATATAAGGCATAGCCATCGCGCGGCCTTGCGCGAATTCTGCTGTTCGTCCGAAGGCGGTAACAGATCGTCATCCCTACACAAATCCATGTTTCTCACGTTATTGCATGTTCTGCAAATGACCATATCGAGCTTGAAAGGATCGCATGGGTTTCGGAAAACTGCTTCGTCGGAAAACTCTTTGACGGATATCAAGTCCAGCAGATTCCGTTTCAGGAGCCCTATTTCAATCTTAAACTCCTGAGAGCAAGCGAGCACAGCTGAGACAAATTTGATGAACTCGAGAGCGGGGTTAGTCATATGAAGGTGGGACCCAGGCAAGACAGGGAATAGGAATTCGTCGGGAAGTTCGGATTCCTGGAGGGCCTTCCGGTGTTCGTCAACTATGTCGCTTACATTTCGCAATACTCGTCTTGTAAGCTTCTGAGCGATGTGCGATTTCGTGGCTGCGACCTCTTCGGCCTTTTCGGCATCAATGGGCTGCGTGCCATCACTTGGCGTCCCACTTAACACGCGCATGGGTTGCCTGGAGGATTGGGAGTGCTTTCGATGAATTCTGTACCGATCGAGAATGAAGTCTTGAACAACTTCTTCAAAATAGACTTGGACGAATGGAGGCAGAAATTGTTTGATATTCCACACGCTGGACAAGTTGATCTTCACGGATGGCTCCAATGCCATTGGGTCCGTACACACAATGCCGCCGAGGTTGGCTCGATCCATGAACAGGAGGTAATCGTAAAAAGTGATAGTGCGAAGCTGCACGAACCTGAACAGTTCGTTCGACGTGACTGCAGTGAGTAAATACGTCGCATATGCTGCTGCAGTGCCAGGAGCCTTTGAAGTGAGGAGTATGATGTTTCCAAAATCGGCGTAGACGACGCTCGAGCCCAATCGCTTGAATTCCGCTAGCATTTGGATGAATGTCTTCCTCATGAGCTCATGTACAAAGCGGTGGAGGCTTGGATCATACATGTGGGCCAACCTGGAGCCCACCCAACGCCCAACATGGTCGATGGCATCTCGTGAGGCGCGGGAGACGGGGGAGTCAGCTTGCCACGATTTGACCATGCCTTTCAACTCTGCGAATATGGCAGGAGAGAGCGCAGAGTCTCCGAGAGTAACAGCAGACTGAGTTTCTCCCTTGGAGTACTCGTCGATAGTGTGGCCCGTGGAATCGAAAGCAGTCGCGCCGCCGCTGCCTTCCAACTCGTTGACAAGAGCTGCTTGCATGACTGAGTTGACTGCAAGGTCTTTGACCTGGATCGATATGCAGACATTCGAATAGCATCCGGGGAATGAAAGTTCCAGTGAAGAAGTGTCCTCCGCTTCCGTGTGCACGTCCATCTCACGTCCACCTAAGTCCGGCCGAGGGCCCGGCGCCCACCACAAAACAGCGTCCCGTTTCCACAAGCGTCGGGCAAATGTCACATCCGTGTAAAAGAGATGCTCGTCTCCAATAACATTGCCCACAGGAACATCATGGTACGCTGCGCTCGCCAGTCGGTCCCGTAACCATGCACCGAGATAGAAGTAACGTCCCATCATTTTCTTTACAACATCTGGCTGCCACGGGAAGGCGTCTAGTCCTTGCATTTTGCGGCTGGACGGAAGCATCAGCACCGGCATTGCTGACAGCTTCGACACCCCAGCTTCGAAGTACGACAAGGGTTTGAGAGACGCAATAGTGAGCACTGTAAAGCTGTCGTCACGAACGCCAAGCTCGCGAGAAATGGCCTTCATGGCTGTGGTATCCGAAGCGTGGTATAAAGTCTCGAATCCCAGGGTTTCAGGATATTCGAGAACGGAGCCTTTCACGTCGAAAGTCCGGTATTGCTTGAGTGCACGCTCATAAGCTTCATTCAACTTTCCTAGTGGTTGTCGGTCTCGGGCATTGTCCACAACGTGTATCTTGACAGTGTGGTTTGGGTAGAATACGCTAAACACATGGCGTGGTGCGGTGGTGGCATGGAAGAGGAAAATGTGATTTGCCGATTTGATCGTAGGCAGGTATCTGCGGCCCAAAGTCGACGAATGTTGAAGCTGGGCAAATGTTAGACCTGTATCGCGGGCGCGACTCAGTGTCATCGTGCTACCGCCTGACGAAGTGCACACTGTTCCAAGATTGAGTACAGCGCGCATCTCGTGGGTTATCTATGGCGGAAACGATAAGAAAAGGGTGGCCGATGAATCCGACATTGTACGCGCCTGGGTTTCGTATACACCATCAACGTTAGGGTTGTGACAAAGGTGAAAAAAGTGAGATTCATTGCGTAGATAGACATCTTCTGCAACTGATATTTTGTAGAGATGTCTGCTGGGATGGCCTCGAGGCAAAGTGCGGACCACAGGCTCAACAGAATATACTGGCAGAAATGTGTCCTCGGAAGCGGGAGCCTTAAGGTTCAAATAAAACTCCCGCGGGATACGGAGTGGGACGGATACAACCTGGGATTCTAAGCAAAGCCAGAGCATATACCGGCCTGGAGTAGTTGTGGCACGAATCTGCAGGATATCCCAAAAGCGTTCGATCTTCGCGGGAACGCCCCGAAACAAGGACGGTATAGCTCCTGCACCAGCACCGCCCTCTCTTCTCAGTCTCCAGAAAGGTTTCATTGCTGCTATCCACTCGGAGTACTTCATTTTAGTTAGTTCTGGGTCTCTTCCGTCGACTGCGACTTGCTTGCCCTTCCGCTGGACGACCGCAACCTTAGGGAGGATGTTTTCACTGACTGTGTTGCTCCCCAGATCCTCAATATCGGTAGGCGCCGCAACTGGCGGGACGGTCGAAAGATCGACCTTCTTGAAGAAGTCGGTGAGTTTATGCTGTTGAAATTTGTCTTCCAGCGCAGTCACCCTTTTGTGGAGCCAGTCGGGATGCCGGATACGGGGCACAGGATTCGAGACTTTTTGCATCGCCGCCGGAATGGTGATCAGCTTTTGAATCACGGAACCCAGCCGCTCGATGTAGTAACCCCAGTCGAGGATCGAGCGCATGTCGAAGTCAACGAGCCTGTTGTCCCTCAGCCATTTCCTTAAGAACGTCCTTTTCACACTTTCCTCCGCGGAGAAGATAGCAACAGGAACGGCCCGTTCGGTGACGGGCGCGCCGACTGGCTTCTCGGATATGATAAATTTGCACGCCAGGCCTTTATCCTTGACCATTTGGGACCCCAGAAACTCGGCCAAGCGTTTGGCAGTGCTAATGGACGTCGATTTCTGTCCAACATATTCTGCGAGGGTTTTGGACATGCTCCGGTTCTCGGAAATCAGGTCGACAAGTTCTTCGTCCGTAAGGGTTGCGCCACGACTGAAAAGAACGTCTAGCCACTGATCGGCCACCACGGCAACTTCGCCGTAACACTCTTCGATGGTGCTCCCCAGCAAGAATTTCTCGAAAATCGCAGTTTGAAATATCTTAACCAGTTGCAGTTCGCCTCGTCGCTTTACCTCGAACCCCTTCAATTCTGCGAGAGAACCATCGTCGTTGAATACAGCATATCGCTTCTTGAGAAGTTTATCTTCTTCCTTTGACGAAGGCAGGATCATGGCTTTATATGGTCCATCGAGTTCGAAAAAGATCGAGTTCTCGCTGTGTACGGCATACGTTCCCTTGACAGGGTCGACCAAGTCATGATACTGATGGTTCGTGAAGCCGTCATACACAAGATGGTTTAGCATGGTGCAGGGATATGAGAACGCCAGCGGTTTGCTAGACTTGACCTTGAAGGTGAAGTTCTCGGGGAACGTCCCCGGTAGCATGCACCAAATCCCGTCTGTGTCGAGCTCGAGAGGACGACCGATTTGTTCGACAAGTTGGCGCGCCATTTGAATGATACGCGCGCCTGTGAGGCAAGTAATGCCTGCCATCTCCATTGAATGCCAACGCGCGCCTTTCCTCATGACATATCCGTAGAACGAGTTCAGGATGCACTTGTGTGCGAGCTGGAGCGAATCGTACAATACGACCATTTTCTTTGCCTCGTCGATCTCCGGAAGGGAGCCACCGCCTAGGGCGACATCGAGTTTTTTTTTCCAGTCCTTGAGCAAACCCTTGTACGTGTAACGACGATCTCGAAAAGCGCGAACAGTATCGATATAAAATGGATTTTCGCGCTGGCAAATGATGGCCTCGCGCTCGACGACTTTTGTATCCTTAGTCTTCCGATAGACCTTGCGCGAGTAATCGCCCAGGCGCTTGTGAAGTAGGGATGTCTGTTCGACAGGGCTGAGTTCGTCGAAGCGGCGTTTCGGACCACCAGGGTGTTTGGGAGGAAGAACTTCACGTGCAAGAGCGAACTTGACCATGTTGAACTCGTCTCGGCCAGCGGTAAAGAACTCCCCTCGCCAAGCCCAAGTCATACGTCGATCACAGGTCTTACCTGGGCGATTGTAGTCGCAGACCGCACAAGTCGCTTCGGTCACCACGGAATCAGGTTGGAGGCGGTTGGATAACATGATGTTAGGGTACATGGCAGCCACGTCCAAATGATATATCAGGGGTTTGTCCGTTCTAAGGGGTACATCTCGGAGGTCTTCAAGAGCCCGCGTGATCTCTTGCTTAACGTCGTCGTAATTTGTGACTGCATCCAATTCGACCTTAAATTCTTTCGTAATGCAGAACTTGAGTGCTGCATCGAGATCGTCAATAAGCTTGTAAAGCAAACATAAGTACGGCGACATGCGGGCGCTGTAACGCCAACCTTTTGAGCAGCCTCTGGAGCTATCTTGAAATTTGTGGGGATGTCACTGCGAAATACACCAGCTTCGAGGGCTTCGACGTGGCCGCCTACGTATGTTTCTGACGCCAGCAAATGACCCTCGAACATCTCGCCTTGAGGTTCCTCATGACGATTCGGCATAATGATCTTCCCATTGTATGCTTCGACCTAGTGAGCGGAATGTCAGTCGTGCAAGAATCGGAGGAATGAAATCGAGGCTCTTGCCATAAGTAGCGTCTCGCAAAGGGTACCACTGCCCTTTCGAAGCACCTCATCCGGATTCAATGGAATGATGTTGCAAAGCGAGAATACAAAAGGGTGCACATATTTCATGTACAAATAGTAAGTTGCAACGGCATCTGAAACAGAATACTGGGCTAGAGTCTGAGGTTGTTCAACAGCATATCTACGGAAAAGTGAGCTGCAACATTCAAATCTGATTTGGCCGCGCGGTCAGACTCACGGGGTCATAAGCTCAGGATCTAGCTCCAGAGGATTATACCCCAGCTTTGCTGTAGTGACAGCTTTCAAGCCTTGGCTGCCTTGCGGAAGATATGAGTCGCGCTTCACCCATCTGAAGCAGTCCATATGCACGCAGGACCGGCTCTTGTACTCGTCATCAGAGTCCCTAGCGAAGCCAATCTCGAGGAACATGTCTATGCCGTGAGCTTTTGCTCTCGCGTCGACAAAAGGCAGATCGAATGCATCGCCGTTATAGGTCGCCAAGACGGTAGGACGTGCTTCGCGGATGTGCTCGAACCAGCGCCCGATGAGCGCCGCTTCATCAGGCTCATTGAAGATAGTGAAGGGGCCTTCATACTCAGGTTTCGGAGTGTAGTCAAAGTCTGCGATATCTTCGCTGACTATGTCACGATTGGTGATAAGGAAGCCTTGGCCATCAATCATGTACGAGATCATCATAATTTGGTCAATAGCCTGGTCGGGGAACTTGAGCGGCGCTTTAGTGACTTCGATATCGAAAGCCATAACCACGGGATCCGCACGCTTAACCCTTTCCGAAATGCGGGTGATGCTAATCTCGCCCTGAGATGCAACGACTGTGTACCAATACCCAACACGATAGCCTGTAAACCAATGATGAGAAGACATCACAGGCAGAATCAGTGAACGTCACCATTATCAATCGCCATACGCAAGTAGTACGTCACATCATACTCTCTGATATCGGTGATCAGCTGTCGCGGATCTGAAGGACGTTCTTTGCGGCTGGTTGAGTCTGCTTCGACTTCCAGAGGATCGAGGCCGTCCAAATCTATGTCCAGGCGAGCCGAAGCCTGAAGGGCTTCAGCATAAGCGTCCATGGCATCCATCTTCGAACAGTTCGCTAAAGCCAAAGGAAGGAGGTCCTTTCGCACTGCAAGCAGATCTGGCACGTTACGGAACTTGAGTTGCAAAAACAGCCGCTGATACCCGAGTAAGTGGTTGGGCTGCAACAAAAGTTAAGGGAGACAACGACGGGATAAGATGATACGCTTACTAGCTTGAGGTCCTCCTTTTTCATTCGCACCACGCGACGAATCAATCCCTCATACGTCTTCATTAGCCACTCTTCAACCGTCGACTCGCTCCCAGTCTGTTAACGTCTGTTAGAGCATGCCCACAGAGTCCATCAAAGCGATTCACCTTGCAGGCAATCAAGAAATAAGGATCATATGGCACGGTTGCTTTGAACATGCCTCCGTCGTCTTGGATGAAATAGAAGTCCACAGCAGCTAGCCCCGTCGGCGCATCTTCATCTTTTATCAAAGTCTACAGCATGAATTGAAAGATTTTCGAAATTACCGACTGCGCCAACTCATGCACCGCACATGTGAAGGGATCGAGGCTCACCGGATGCATATTGACGAGCCAACCCTCACGCTTCAGCCCCTCTTGGAAGCGCGTAAAACCCATTTTCTCCTCTATCTCATCTTCGAGCTTCGCTTTTTCGAGCCGTTCAGCGGCCTTACTCGCTTCATCTTGCCTTGCGTCAGTCACAGTGCTCCTTGAGGGCTCACCGCTGCGGCTAGATGCGCCTCGGCGGGCCGCCCCCCCACGACGAAATCCACCGGATCGCCCACGAAAATTTCCGCGGAAGGATCCCCGAGCGTTAGATCCACGCGCCATGAAGCAGGGCGCGTCGTGAAGTGTACAGGTGTTTGGCCAATACAATAGACAATCAATCAGATCGAAATTCTCGCAAAATGAAGAGACGCCAGATACATTTCTTGAAGGTTTTAGGGATTACATGCTACGACGCAAATACATCAAAAGTGATAACAGGGGCTTCGGGGAAAAGTACAACATGGACTTTGGGACTTTGGACGCGGACAAGAGATTCTCTAGAGCAAGATCATGATGGGTGAGGGAGAGGCGCAGACCAATTCTAGTAGTGTGCGACGAGGCCTCGGTATTCGAACGCCCAGTCACGATGACGTCAACGGTGGCTATGATCGCGATCATACGGGGGCGGATATGCATCGTGTCGGGGAGGGCCCGCGAACGGCGATCTAGGACGTGGTTGTGGAGTATCCTGGCGACTCAATGCGCCATTGTCCTGGCGGATTTGTCGCGGCGTGAACCGATGTTGCCAGACCCTGCCGTTTCCTAGGCGGTATGTCATATCATACGCGCTCGTACCAGGGTTCTGGGCGATCTTATAAGAATAATAACGGTATTTTCATTTTTAACGACGCACCGTTGAGATGATACGGAGGAGAATAATAGTAGCTGCGACCCACACATTGGTCTCGACCTCGAGGCTGACGGTTTCTCCTTCTCTTGGCTGGAGAAATTTGAGGCGATAAGCCCGTAAAATGCACCCTATGACGCGATAACATACTGCGGGAAACATTCCTGGGATGACGGTCGTGTAATGCGGGGAGGGAAAACGGGGTCTTGATTATGCATAAGGGTTTGGTCGCCTTATAAGCATACGGAGCCTCGAGGCTCTTCGAAAATTCAGCTCTCGATCTCGTCACGAGCCGCGCAGCATATTCACTGACAGAGGGCAGCGCGGAGAGTCACTTGCACGATGCAAAAAGCTCCTTGACCTAAGCGAAAACGTATGATTATCGCAAATTAATGGCGCTTGGTTGCCTGGAATACGACATTGCGCCCCAACGCGCTAGTCTTGGGGAAATCCATACAGCCGTGGCTGGGGTCCACGTGTTCGCTCGCATACATGTTGCCGGTTTGTGGGTTTTCGTCCAAGGCGATGGGATGGTGGGCAGGCGATTGGCAAAGGTAGCAGCGGAGGATCAATTCCACTTGCAGCAGTCCCAAAGGAAGAGCATTAGACGCCACGAACCTCGGTAATGGTAGGCCGAAGCTGTAATGGGGCTGTGGCTCGCATGACCAGTTATGATGATCAACACGGCAGTATTCTTCAAAAGGAATGTGATTGGTGAGCCGTCGACTGAACTATTGGCGTGTATGGGAACCCCACGCTCGGGTGGTGCCATTAACCCGATAGACCGTGCTGGCTGACTCATATTCCGGCTCGTCCAGGCTGGCGTGTCCGCCTCCCGTCCAACTCCAAGAAACTGGACCATTGCTGGACTGCACGAGGCTGCCGGCCAACGGTTACAATAGCAGCAAACGCGTGACGATGAGTCAACAATGAGACAGAAGTTTGTAATTGTTGAGTCTTGAAGAGGCCATGTTGGAGTTTGTGCTCAATGAACGATTGAATCGCCTACACGGCTCAGCGCCGGAGGGATACTACAATGGCAATCAA
>Ga0307508_10006115_pt1 | contig 11353 bp, 8 predicted proteins | sample 9_EM_MG_FD_203089 | JGI IMG/M metagenome (GOLD analysis project Ga0307508, IMG submission 203089) | Populus trichocarpa ectomycorrhiza microbial communities from riparian zone in the Pacific Northwest, United States - 9_EM | ecosystem: Host-associated > Plants > Roots > Unclassified | place...
TCCGATGCCAACGAGCAACGGCAACAACACCCCTTCAAGGTCGGTGATGACGTTTTCCTGGATACACGTCTCCTGCCAGTTGGATATGCCAATGTTACTGGAGTTGCTAGTGAAGTCCGGAATTCACAGAAGTTCCAGCACCCATACGCAGGACCATTCAAGCTTCTTAAGCAAGTTGGGAACAACGCATTCTTGCTTGATATTCCAACCCACTGGAGATTACACCCAGTCTTCAACATCACACGGCTAAAGCCATCGAAAGTCGACAACACGAGGGAACACCCACCACCGCCACCATTACGGTTGACGTTAGCAGCGGCCACAGAATACGAAGTTGAAGGGATTCTCGAACATCAAGGTACAGCGGCTCGTGATCTCAAGTACCTTGTCAAATGGGTTGGATATCCGAATCCAACTTGGGAGCCATTGGAAAATTTGAAAGGTGGGAGTAAGGAGATGCTTAGAGACTACCATGCTGCAAATGGACTTCGGACGTATCGGTGGATGATGGAAGAGTGACGTTTGGTGATTTCAGTTGGATTTTTCAAACAAATTGTATGATCGCGAAGTTGTTTTGGGAACAAATTGGAGCTGGAAAAGAAGGGGGGTTTTTTTTTTTTTCTCTGCATTAAATGTTTGTTTTGCTTTTGGCTGTTACTGCAGAAAGGGGGGCTTGTTTTCTTGAGTGGGGAGAGGTTGTAGGAGTGGGATTCGGGTGCCAACACTAGGCAGGGAGCACTAGTCTAGAGTAGGCTAGTCTCGAGTGATAGGCTCAACGGATCCTTCCTATAAGGATCCGCAGCTGCCCCCGCTCCTTCGAATGGATATGCTTCTCGATCCCCCTCAATCATCCGTCCCTTGGAGTTGTCAGAGGTCCATTGCAGCAGACTGGACTCTGGAATCAAACAATCTCCAGTCGGCCCTACGCCAGCACCGGCGAGGTACTGCTGGTGCTGTGGCTATTGGCAATGACAGGGTGATGGTAACAGCGCTGTGGTCTGAGGTAGTATCATGGTCGACCGCCAACGACAAGACGGATTGCATGGTAGACCCTCAGGAAAGACACAAGTGAATGGTTGAGGGGCGTCCACCATTCCTGGGATGGTGTGTGGGTATTGACGGCTCGTTCTGGAGGTGAAAATTGTTGTATTCGAGCCAATCTGCAATTGCCTGGCTTGCGCACGAGATACGAACCGTCGGCGGGAGGGGTCCCTGCCACCATGGCTGGTGTGCATTAAGATCTCTCATGAGTATACAATCGTTTGGTGGTTTGAAGGCTGGAAGAATTGCGGTCAGTGGCTCAGCTCGCCCTGGAGAATAGAAATTAAAGATGGTGAAAGTTTTCCGGTCGTGTGATGTACCATATTATCTCGCATAACAGTCCTCCCTTTGAAATGGGTTTAGCGCGGTGTAACGCGCGCTAGTGCGCTTATGGTTAGTGTGGGGGCGGCTATAGAACGTCACCTAATTAGGAGGTTGGGAGGCTGGAGCTTGTGAGGCCCGCTGGGCTGAGCTGCATCGCAAGTCCTGAGCAGCGTTGCGAGTCTTTTACAAACAACCCAGAACGATCAAGTCAATAGGAACCACAGAGTCAATAACGGAGAGCGATGGAGCCAATTTCAGTATGCCAACCACACCTGACACAGTCACATTGCAATTCGCTGCTCTCATTCTTACACCTACAGTTCAAGAACCTACCGCCAAAGCTTTAGATGAAGAAGAAGATAACGACAACCTCGATCCGGCTGTCCGTCCACTTCTATCGCCCCGTAAACCGAAATCGAAACCTGGCCGAATGAGGCAGGCGACTGCAGACCTCTCGCGCAAGTTTCCTCCTCCGGTGACACATCTCACCCATGAGAAACGAGCGTTTACGACTGCATTCAAATTGGGGGTCCTGTCATATGCGACATATGGCAGGATAGAAGACGGCAAAGGTGGTCTACGAGCTCCGACGGCAATGGAGGTATGCAAGCGTTACAACCTAAGGCATACACAATATTTGCGCAGATGGCGGCAGGAGGAGGAGATGTTACTCTTGATGAAGCCTTCACAGAAGAGACACCGACCATCTCGCGGACATTGGCCTATGCTTGAAAAGGCCTTGTTGCAAGCATTTGCTGGTTGACGCGCAGAAGGCAAGACTGTACGGAGAAAGTGGTTCGAACGAACAGCAAAGGCTTTATTTCTTCAAATTTATCCAGACAGTCCTACAATATTTGTGGTTTCCAGCGGCTGGTTCAATCGATTCCTCTCTCGTAATGAGATCTCCATTCGTGTTGTCACGAATAAAGCTCAGCAAACACCAATAGAATACTGCACAATGATTGTTTCTTTTCTGAGTTTCAATCGGCAGAACTCTCAGCTGTGGGATGGTATGGAAGAAACGGTATTGCGATCTGTAATCGCAGGCGGTTGCTATCTTCTTTCGAACATCCTCAACATGGATCAAACACTGCTGCCTTGGGAGTATCTTGAAGGGAAGACGTATGAATTTAAAGGGAGTAAGATAGTGTGGGTACGTACACGGAGATCAGGGTGCGATAAGCGGCAAGCAACAATACAGCTCACAATTTTTGCCAATGGTATCGATCGCCTTATGCCCCTCATCATCTTTCGCGGTACCGAGAACAACACTTCTGCCCCTCAAAGACGTGAAGAAAAACTATTCGACTCTCGTGTGGTAATTAAATTCAATCCGAAAGGGTATGGGAACTCTGCGATCATGTTGTTTTGGCTTGAATTTATGCTTCTCCCCGTCCTCGGCACCGGTGCCACCCTCCTAGTCATAGACCATTTCAAGTTCCACAGCACACAAGAGATCAAAGATTGGCTACGGACCCACGGAATTGTTCCATCACTGGTTCCCGGCGGTTGTACGGGGCTTGTTCAACCCCTCGATGTATCAGTAAACCGCCATTTCAAAGATATTCTCAAGCAAGTCATCGACGATGCAGTTGATCTTTCTGAGAGGCAGACAACACCTGCAACAGGGAAAAAGGATTGGCAGTCAGCAGCAAGTAAGATGAGAGTTATGATGACAAAGTGCGTGGGTGATGCTTGGGAGATCTTTAACCGCAAAATCCGTGATATTGTTATCCGGAGTTTTCGATGTCTGGGCATTGCGCTTCCGATTGATGGTTCTTGTGACAACGAAATTTCAATCAAAGGGCTTGAAACCACCATGTTGATGGAGGGACTCAAGAATTGGGAGCGTACACCCACTATTGATAGCTCATCCGAGGGCACCAGTGATAATCCAGAGACTGATGCCAGCGATGAGAAAGATGAGCCTACCACCAAATTGTTGCGCCCACTCACCGTCAGCGACTCATTTACAGCCACAGTGGCTAGTACACCCTCACACACTACCATAGAAGCTGGACTAGAGGCGGGCAAATTGAAAGGAGGCTCGTCGGCCTCGACATAAACGATTACAGCAAACAGATCCACCCTCCTGGTATCACCCAGTAGTGATGATGATGTACCCCTAAAGACAGTGATAAGGGGGAACCGGCGTGGATGCCCTAGGGGCCGTGGGTGAGGGTTTCAAAGATCCAGAGATAAATCCGGTAATAATTCCCTATTCCCTAGGCCTCTACCTAATTACTAACATTCAACTCCTCACAGCTGCCCACTCATCCTCAGCAACCTCAGCGCACGTCCCGGCGGGCTCGGCAAGCACACTGGGCACAGCAGGTGCACCCTCAGCAGGCTCGGCGGATGCGCTCTTGGTGGGGTTGGCACATACCAGCAAGGGAAAACATCCTGTTGAACCAGTAAGTCTAGCTAGAAGAAGTAAGAGACTGGAAGGAGTACGTAGGCAGTATGTGGTTGCAGAGCTGTTCCCTAGTATCAGTGATACTGAAGATGATGATGGTGTGGAATTCTGTTGGAGAGACGAGGAGTGAGGCGGGGGAAGTTTGTACCACACAAGACAATATCACGGGGTTTTTGTGCTAATGAATTTGATATTGACTAAGCGCCAAGCGCCCTAGTTGCGCGCCAAGATCGCCAAGAATGGCGCTAACCGGTTAGGGGGGGAGGACTCTTATGCGAGATAATACGGTAGTGATCGTGGTTCCCAGAAAGGAGTCCTGGGCGGTAAAGACTGTGGTTGCGGTCAAACCCGGTGTGCAGCGTATATACCTCACACACCTAGGTTTAGTAGGTGCGGGGGTGAAGGTGTCGAAACCAGGTAAGGAGGGTGGGTTGCCATGTCTGTCACACCATGGTTCTTGAAGTAAGCCGATCAAGTTTTCGGTCTTCCGGGCAAAATCCTGCAATGCTAAAATTGCCGTAGCTTGGCCTGTTACGCAGTTCAGCAACTGCACGGACCCTACGGATGCAAGGAGGGCCATCTAATCGGCCACTCCCGCCATGGGGGCATCTACCGTTGTTGCAACTTTGCTGTAAGTTCGAAGTTTGATTTGCTCTGGGCAATTTGGATTGTTCGCTTTATGCGGTGCATTGCAGTTTGCGCAGCGGATTGGGGGGTGAGTGCAAGTCGGGCCTTTCTTGCAGGTAGGTAGAGTACACGGATGCTCTCGAGTATGGTGGGGGCCAGCACAGACAGCACAGCAGGAGTTGTTTCGACAGAGGGCGGCGGGGTGTCCCTACGTCTTGCAGTTGTGGCACTGGGTGCTCCGGCCGTATGCGGTATAGTCATCCAGCTGACATTCTCGGTTGCAGACAATGAGATTCTGGCGACCAATGCTAGCCTTTTTGATATTGCCTGTAAGCGTCATCACTATTGTAGAATTTGTCTTGTTTTCACATCGTTCAGCAGTAGTCAGTCAACGCGGCGTCTGGCCTTGGACGATTTGCGGGTAGTTGGTGGAGATGCTGTCAGAGATTTCGGGCAGCGAGAGATGGGTCGGTACGCCATGTAGCAGAAATTGACTCAACCGTTTGCTGATCTCCACCTTCTTACACACTCCGTAGTATGAGAGAGCATCAGCAATGATCGTTGTGTAATGCTTGTACACGACATTGTTCTGAGTGTTGCTGGTTGTGAAGATGATAGAGCCACGGATTGTGACTCGTGCTCAAATGAATGGTGAGGCGAGAACATCCTTGTTGTTGACCAAGACCGCGTTGACCCGGTGCAACGCAACGTCCGTGATAGCCTGTCGTTCGGTGTAGCTTTTATCAGGCTGGATGCCATTCGTGTTGTCAGCGTTGACACTATGGAAGTGGCATGTCACTTCTCTCTCGGCCTGCGGGTACTTTGTAGGAATAAGTTTTGGCGTTGGAGCCTTCGGCTTTTTGCCTCCACTCTGGACAGTTTCCCATACACGTGTGTTGGTAGGTGTTATCTGTGGCGAAACCGATGGTACAGAAGGAGTGGTATCGGTAGCGATAGTAGTAGCAGCCACATCTTGACCTGGGTTCTTTTTCGTAAGCTTCAACTAGAGAGTCTTCTTAACCGGGGCCGTTGCCAGAGCAGCCATAGGGGGAGAGATAGGGCGTTGGTAGGCCAAGATCTGTTGCTGCAGCTGAGTAACACGGGCACCCAGTGAGTGGATCTGGCTATGCAGCTTGTCGGTGGTCTTCTGGAAAGCCGTCACGGTATCGGTTGCAGATTTCACGATATCCGCAGTGATCCGCTGGTCGAGACGGTCCATGGCCATTAGAGTGATGAGCTCAAATCAGAACGCAGAGCTGCATGCTCTGGGTTCAGAGGAGGGGCAAGCTGGAGGGCAGCATATTCGTGGCTCTCGTTACCATCATCAAGCGCCTGGGTCGCGGTGACGTTCTGAGCGTGCTGGGAATCCATATTGTCGCTATCCGACTCGGGATCGCTCTCCTCTCGGGCGCGCGTGATGGGTAGGTGCGGCAGCGTTTCGATCATAGAAAGGTGGTAACCGGTTGTATCTACTCGGTTGTCATCTTTGAATCTCACAGTCTGATTCTGGTACTGGGTCGCTATCCTCACGGGGAGGCTTTGGTAGACGCACGTGCGTCACTACCAGAAGGTTTTCAAACAGAAGAGAAGGAACCAGAGAGATTTCGGAGATGGCGACCGGGGTAGTGATGGGCGGGTACGCGGTCCGTATTCACTGATGGGGGGAGGTCGGAGAGGTGGGGTTCCAAAATTGGAACTCAAGAGAATCAACCTTCCAGCTAATGGGGCTGACGGCCAACTCTCAGGGAACGTTTCGAGATTGTTTTCAGGGAGATCGATGGCGAGAGAAGATTGTTCTTTGCGAAAACGTGGGGGGGTCAGAGGATAATATGCAACTTCAATCTATTGTGTTCAGCACTACAGGCTATGTACGCTCCTCCTCGCCATACCAACCCCATGGGGTTCCCATCTCTCTAACACTGCCCAAAGTAACAAAAGACAAAGCAAAACAAAGCATTACAGCGAATTTCAGAACAGAAAGCATGTGTGGCAGCCACAGCCAACCAGAGAGACAGTGACCTCCTCCCATCTACCCCCATCCTCTGTCTGGCATATGTTGTCGTCAAACTAGGTGTCAAACACACCAAAGTCCGGCTCTGGGGAGTCAGAGTCGGAATCGTCGGTACTGCGATTGTTGGTTTGGGTTCCTTCGAAGCGGAGATGTACTGAGTGGCCTAGTCCAGTCACGCGTAAAAATCGCCGCAGCGGTAGCGAGTTTTCAGGTGCCATGAGGAAGTCCAGGGACTGTATGTCTCCTGTAGCAGAGGAGAGAAGGGTTGTTCGGTGTACTGCCAGCAGTGGACAGTCACGTAGGAGATGGAGAGATGTGTATGGGGCCAATCCACATGGACACGGGCCAGCATCGACATTTGGTGGGGTGTCTGAAGGTGAGCGGTTGCAAAACACCCGCCATAGTGCCCATGTATCAGCCCAGCTGATGTCGTGAAGGTGGTTAGGGAACTTGAAGGAGGGATTTGACAGAGGGAGCTCGGTCTTCCATCGTCGAATGAATTCTGCTCGAGCCTGGGCCAGCAGCCAAGTCTTGGTTGTCAGTGAAAATTGGCATGGTGTGGTGGAGGATGCTCCCAGCTTGGCAAGTGTATCAGCCCATTCATTCCCCTGGATATCACAGTGGGAGGGGCACCACACAGTGGAGATCCACCATCCCAAGAGTTGGAGTTTTCCAATGATTTCCTGCGTTCGTCGCGCATACTCATGGTTATGCTTGTTGAAGTGAAGGGTGTCGATTGCGGCCTGGTTGTCGATGCAGACAAATACCGTAGAGCGTGGCAGAGTGGTAGTGAGCAGGGTCGAAACTGCTTCCTGTACAACATGTAGTTCGGCGTCGAACAACTCAGCCCTATAACCGAGATGACATTTTCCCGAGGTGAGCCGGTGGAGTTGCTGGTCGCCACAGTGGTAGACTGCCCATCCACAGCCCACTGCACCGTTGGCGAGTTTGGAACCATCTGTATACATGACAATCGAATGGTCTTCAAGTGTTTCGAGCCATTTTTCGTAACACTGTTGTGGTTTTGTCGTTTTATCGTGGTTTGGAGAAACAGTCTTTGCCACTCCTCCCATGGTTGTGGTTGCTGTCCGGTCTTCCAACTTGCCCAGTACAAGGTTTTTACTGAGGTTGTAAAGGCGGTGTAGTCCCGGAAGATTGGCGTGGGTATTCGGTTGTTCGCGTGGCGGTCCAAGAGCGTGGTGGGTCGGAAGAAAGAGTAGTCGGATAGCATATCGCAGCGATAGATAGTCAAGATACGTTTCCATTGGTGGTAGGTGAGCAAGAGTGATGAGATTTGTCGTTCTGGTATTGAATGGGAGGCCAGTAATCCATCGGGCCACAGCATTGTATGCCACTTTGAGTGTAGCAACTACTCCAGAGGTTCCAGTCCACCATGCTGGTGATGCCCAAAACATTGCAGGAAGGATTGCTGTCATTGCCAGATGGTGGGCAATGTAGGCAGGGATGCCACGGGACCGGTGTCGTAGAAAATTCAGGCTTCCTAGAACCTTGTTCGCTCTTGCAGCTGTCATCGTAGCGTGATACTTGAATCTGAGTGATTCGTCGATAAATACCCCCAAGTACTTGATCTGTCGACTGGCCGGGATAGTGGTACCGAGTACTCGGAGTGGAGGATGCGACGAGAGTCTGTTCTTTTTATCCTTACTGGTCAGAGGGAGGCAGTAGAGAAGTTCGGTTTTTGATGTTGCAAACCGAAGTCCGAGTGGGGCACCATTCTCCAAATGTTGTTCGGTTCGCTCCTCGAGACGTGTGTTGGCTTCCGAGACTGTATGTGACAGCTGTACCATGCAGACGTCATCCACATAAGAGGTGTCAATGGTATCAGCGGGGTAATAGTGTTTCTCAAGCATTGCATTAGTGTAGATAAGGAAGAGGATTGGCGAGATTGGTGACCCCTGTGGTAGTCCACATCGGTACTGTTGTGGTTCTTCAGATTGTTGGTCGAATCCAAATGCGATTTTCCGATCAGTGTTAAATGCAGCAACCCACGCGACGAGATAGGATGGCATCCGGCGTTGGCACATAATTTGGCAGAGTGTTGTGGGGTGGACCTGGTTAAACGCTCCCTCAATATCGTGTGTGAGTACCGCTGGCCGCATCGGTTTTTGGTTGGTTGTCTTCTTTCTACTGATAGAGTTCGCAATGGGGGTTATCGTTCGTAGTAGGGCATCGATTGCAGAGTTTTCCGGTTGGGCTCCCATTTGCGAAGGGTGGGTCGCACCACACATCAACGCAGTCTGAGAGAGGCGTTTTGCCACAATTGTCTCCAGCAGCTTCCCAAAACACGACTGCAGTGAGATTGGACGGTAGGATTTTGGGTGTGAGTATGACTTTTTCCCAGGTTTGGGGATGACCACGCAATTGGCAGTCTTCCATTCCGGTGGATGTACAGCATATCTGAGACATGCTGTAAAGACACAGGGGAGAAGATGTGGGGCAGCTTCGTTGAACCGACGTAAGGTACTGTAGGTGATGTTGTCTGGTCCGACTGACGTACCATATTTCAGATGCGTAATTGCCAGCTGGATTTCGTATGCTGTAACTCCACTCTTGTAGTGGCGTAGATCCTTCTTGGAGGTGAGAAAATCTGCAGGGAGTGGTGTTCGTTGCGCCGTATCAGGAAATAGTGCTCTTCGTAGTACATCGCACTTTCCTTGAAAATCGGATTGTCCGTCAAGTGGTGGGATTGGTTTATGGTGTGTGTTGTGATGTTTTAGCGTTTTCCAGACTGTTCGAGTGGAGGTGGTCTCAAGTTGGTGGATGCGGTAAGCCGTCTTTGCGTTCCGCACCATTATTGACCATTTGGAACACTTGTACTGGCTGTCTTCACGGTTTGCATCTGTAGGTTGAAGGCGGGTTCGTCGGTCGGCACGTTTGACGCTCTGTTTGGCCAGTGTAAAACTGTGGTTCCACCAGGGTGCAGCCACTTTCCGTGGTACCCTCAGTGGAATGGCCTCGTTAACAGCTTGGTTGATGAGGTGTGTGATATTGGTGATTGCTCGGAGAGTGTCATCCGTCCCTTGGAGTTGTGAGAGGTCCATTCCAGCAGACTGGACTATGGAATCAAACGATCCCCAGTCAGCCCTACGCCAGCACCGGCGGGGAACTGCAGGAGCTGGGGCCATTGGCAGTGACAGGGTGACAGTAACAGCGCTGTGGTCTGCGGTCATATCGTGGTCAACCGCCAATGACAAGACGGATTGCCTGGTAGAACCACGGGAAAGACACAAGTCGATTGTTGAGGGGCGTCCGCCATTCCTGGGATGGTGTGTGGGTATTGACGGCTCGTTCTGGAGGTGGAAATTGTTGTCTTCGAGCCAATCTGCGATTGCCTGGCTTGCGCGTGAGATGCGGATGGTTGGCGGGAGGGGTCCCTGCCACCACGGGTGGTGTGCATTATGGTCTCCCATGAGTATACAATTGTTTGGCGGTTTGAGGGTTGGAAGGATTGTGGCCAGCGGCTCTGCTCGCCCTGGGGAGTAAAAATTAAAGAGGGTGAAGGTTTTCCAGTCGTGTGATGTAGTGATCGTGGTTCCCAGAAAGGAGTCCTGGGAGGTAAAGGCTGTGGTTGCGGTCAAACCAGGTGTGTGGCGTACATACGTCACACACCTAGGTTTAATTGGTGAGGGGGTAAAGGTGTCAAAACCGGGTAATGAGGGTGGGTTTCCGTGTCTATCGCACCACGGTTCTTGAAGTACGACAGATGAGGTTTTCGGGCTTCCGGGCAAAATCCTGTAGGGCTGAAATCGTCGTTGCTTGGTCTCGCGCGCAGTTCAGCAGCTGCACGGACCCAACGGATGCAGGGAGGGCCATTTATTCGGCCACTTCCGCCATGGGGGCGTCTCCCGTAGTTGCAGTTCTGCTGAAAGTTCGGAGCTTAATACGCTCAGGGCAATTTGGGTCGTTTGCTTTGTGGGGTGCGTTGCAGTTCACACAACGGATTGGAGGGTGAGTGCAGGTTGGGCCTTTCTTGCAGGCAGGAATGGTACAGTGGTGATCCCGTGTATTGTGGGGGCCGGCGCAAACGGCACAGCAGGCGTCGTTACGGCAGAGGGCATCAGGGTGTCCATAGGTCTGGCAGTTGTGGCATTGTGTGCTCCGTCCATAGGGAATGTAATCGTCCAATTGGCACTCCCGGTTGCACACAATAAGGTTTTGACGGCCAATTGTGTTTTTCTTGACATTTCCCGTCAGTGTCATCACTATCGTAGAAGCTGCCTTATGCTCGCGACGTTCCGCGGGTGTCAGCCAGCGTGGCGTCTGCCCCTGTACGAGTTGTGGATAGTTGGCTTCGATACTGGCCGAGATTTCAGGTATTGAGAGGTGCGTCGGGACTCCATGCAGCAGAAACTGGCTAAATCGCTTGCCGATTTCAACTTTTACACATTTTCCGAAGTAAGATAGGGTGTGCTTGATGATTGTAATATAGTCTTCATAGACTATATTATTGTGGTTATTGCCTGTGGTAAAAATGATTGCACCACGTACGGTGACCCGGGCACGAATGAAGGGTGGTGCAAGGACATCCTTATTATTGAAAAAGGCTGTGTTGATTAGGCGGAGTGCTGTGTCTGCCTGCATCTGCCGCTCAGCATATGTCTTCTTGGACGTAATGTTCATGTCGTCGGTGCCATCGTTTTCGAAGAAGCAAGTCACTTCACGTTCAGCTTGTGGATATTTTGTCGGGATAAGTTTAGGTGTTGCGATTTTTTTTTCGGCTTCGCGGGTACGGTTTCCCATCTGCCAGTATTGGTCGATGGTGTTTCTGGAGTGTTTTCTGGGGTGTTAGCAGTGGCGGTTCCAGCTACCTCTGCTTCAGTGTTTCTCTTTGTAAGTTTCAACTTGAGGACCTTCTTGGCTGGAACCATCGCTGGCATCTTCGTCGGAGCCTGGGCAGATGGCTGGCAGGCGAG
>Ga0307508_10006116_pt1 | contig 11353 bp, 12 predicted proteins | sample 9_EM_MG_FD_203089 | JGI IMG/M metagenome (GOLD analysis project Ga0307508, IMG submission 203089) | Populus trichocarpa ectomycorrhiza microbial communities from riparian zone in the Pacific Northwest, United States - 9_EM | ecosystem: Host-associated > Plants > Roots > Unclassified | place...
CAGCGGTCCACCTTCGTGACCGCGCAGCACCCCGGTCGAGAACGTCCAGGCCACCTGCAGCTTGCCGACATTGCCGGCGTTGATCTGATTGAGCTTCGAGTAGCGGTCGTTGGTGTAGTTCCCCGTCGGCATCACCCAGCCCTTGGGGTCCTGCGACATCTTGTTCAGCTCGTCATTGGCATTGGCTACGCCAGCAGCAGATACCGCCATCGCACCAATACACGTCGTCGCCAGTAGCACTTTGCGCATCGTTTGGATCCTCCCGGTTGCGAATCTTAGGGGCCGTCGGAGCGGCCCACTTTTTCCGTTTTTATGGCCTCGTATCCCTATCTGGTCCCGTAACGGGAAACTTGCCCAAGAGGGAAGCGATTTTGCTCGAAAGCGAAACCCGACGAGTTTTTTGGTTTCCTGGGGGTAAATTTTGCGGCGCCACGCGTTCTGCGGTGCGGGAACGCGGACGAGGGCGCCTCGTTGCGAGTTAGCGTGCGCGACCGAAGGTTGAAGTTGCCCTTGACGGCGCAGAGCGTAAGTCGGAGGATTGTCAAATGAATACCAGGACGTATGCTGGTCAGAGTCCCGACGGTCGCTTTGCAATTGCGTTAAACGTGGCATCATCGTGACCGAAGCCTTTCGCGGAGGCCGTCACGTTTTGGATCGGTGGCCGGACATGCCCGATACATTGCGTTCACTCAGCACGTCAGGATTGACGCCGAGAAAGCAGATTCAGTGTTGGACTGACGCGTTGACCGATCTCTGCGGTCAATTTGACGTCGATCCTCTCGATGCTGCTTCATTCGAAGGGCGGATCAAGTATGCGACTCTCTCACGGTTGAAGCTCTGTCAGATCGAGACCAGTCAGCATCGCATCGCTCATACGATTTCTCGTGCCAAGTTGAGCGAGCATCCTTTCGTCAAGATCCACTTCCAGACCTATGGCGTTTCTTATTTCGAACAGGACGGTCGCCGTCTTGACGTGATGCCTGGCGACTGCCTGGCTTACGATGTGGCTTGCCCGCACGAGATCGTCAGTCCAGCGCTCACCCGCCATGAGGTCGTCATCGTGCCGAAGGAACTGCTGCAAGAGCGCGGGTTCCGTCTGGCGAAGATGTCACCGCGCAAGCTTTCCGCCCGCTCCGGCACCGGTCGGATCGCCTATGACTTTGTCCATGCGACCTTTGACGAAGCGCCCAAACTGTCGCCGAGCAACGCCTCCGGTGTTGCCGACTCGCTGATCGATCTCCTGCTGCTTCCGCTTCGTGAGGCCGATGCGATGTTTGATCGCGTCGGTCCCGAAGCGATGTATGTGCGGGCGCAGGCCTTTATCCGGGAACATCTGCGCGATCCCGATCTCTGTATCGACCAGATCTCGGCGGCGCTTGGCTGCACCAAGCGCTATCTGCACATGTTGTTCAGCGACAGAGGCATGACCGTCAGCGACTATATCTGGAATGCGCGATTGCAGAACTGCCGGCACGAGTTGGAGACCCACGCTGGAAAGACGGTCACCGACGTGGCGTTCTCGTGGGGCTTTTCCAGCTCGTCGCATTTCAGCCGCGTCTTCCGCAAGTATTTCGGAGTTGTTCCGTCTTCGATCCACAAGGCACAGCACCATAGCCAGTTGCCGGATGTGTCCTGAGTGCACGACTCGGGCTGTGCGCAGGGGAAAATCTGTGGCTGTGAGCCAGAGCACGACGGGTACGCGCGCAGCCGACTGAGTCGCTGGTTCCATGCGTCGAGATGCGAGGTCGTTCGACGCGGCTCGTGCTGCGATGCGGCGATGGAGCCGTCTCACCGGCAGGCGTCGTTATGTGCCGCGGAAATGGCCAGAAAGGTGATTGTCGCCGGCGCGAACGTCAGCATACCGGCGGCGGTCGGAATGCCCGTCAGGCTTGGCAAATCGCCCGTTGCCTCCAGTTCCAATCGGTGCCCGTTCAGGCGCACGGAACCGTCCCGCAAGTCAGTCGCGTCCAGCGTGTAGCGCTCCGCCGCACTCGCAAGTGTCACTACCTGCGGCGTGTTGCGGTCGGCGTTGATGACCAGAATGCTGACACCGCCCGGGGTGCCGCGTTGGCAATGCGCGTAGATGTGGAGGCCCTCGCGAACCGATGCGCCGGGGTCGAGCACCGTCGTTCCGATCAATCGTCGCCACAACAGCGCGCCCCAGTAATTGGGCCGGGGCGACAGTGTCTTCTCGTCAAGCAGGCCGTAGTCGCTGGCTGCGAGCGTGTTGTGCATCACGATTTGTACGCCGGCCTTCGCCAGCCGGCCGAGCTGATCGAGATATCTGAACGTATCCAGGAACGTGGCGGCCCAGCGATTTCCGCCGCACGCCGCTTCCGCAGTCTCTGTCAGCCAGATCGGCTTGCCCGGTTCGAACCGGTCGCGAAGCGTTCGGTAGAAGTCGAGGGTCTCTTCGGTTCGCGCGAGCCATTGCTCGGACAGTGCTCCGTGGGGCTGGCTCACGCCGGTGCACCGCTCGGACAACATCCCATAGTGATGATAGGACAAACCGTCCAGGACCGGCCCGGAAACCGCAAGCAGGTTCGCAGCCGCGGTCGTCACGCCCGTGGTGCCAGGCCCGAGGATCATCACCTCCGGGGCCGTCTGTTTGATCAGCGCGCGGAAAATCTTGAAGTCGCGACCATAGCCGGCGGAAGCATAGCCGGCGGGTAGGCCGTTCGCAGCAAGGTTCGCTTCATTCATGAATTCGACTGCGGCGATGCGGCCTCCTGCCGACGCGGTGTAGGCCAGCAAGCGCGACGCCTGATCCGGCAACCACACCCCGGCGGCATCGCGGGTCCCAGCGCTTATCGCAAACGACGTCACGATCGGAGCGTCGACGGCGCGCGAGAAATCGATCACGCCTTGCCATTGCTGGCGGGTCAGAACTCCGTTGAATCCAGACGGAGGCGCTGATGGCACAGCATTGGAATCGGCAAAATAGGTGGCATTCGCCCAGGTTCCGCTGATGCGCATATAGGCGGGCCCCAGGGCTGCGGCCAGTCGTCGCAATCGTGCATTGCTGAGATCGATGGGCGCGCGGTATGCGTACAATTCCGCGCGGGTATCGGAAGCGTTGGCGCCGTAGGGCTTCCAGAACAGCCCGCCGCTCACTTCGACCATTTCGACGTTATAGGATTGGAAACGCTCGTCGATCGAGCCGGCCCGTGCCAGGCTCGCAGGTGTGATAACCGCTTCGCCGGCGAGCACACAGGAATGGTCAAGGGCGATACCGATGATCGTGGCCAGAGCCGTCAGGAATTCGAGACCGGCCAAATAGTTACGACGGCGGCAGGTAGGTCGCATCGGGTCGAACAGAACTGGTGTCTCGGCGTCTTTCACGTTGAGTCCATCATCCCATTGGAGCGTACGGACAAGTTGCAGGCCGTGGCTTGCTGCCGCGCTTCTCGGTTGGCACCTTGCAATTGTCGATCCGCTGCTCGTCGGTCCATTTCGGGCCGAGCCGCTCCTTGCCGGTCAACGGGGTTGAAGGCGAAGCATTCAGCGCCGGTTGGGCCGGTCGATCAGGCCGAGCACCATCTTGAGCAGACGCCGCCATAGCAACTGAGACGGCGAGTAATGACGCGAGCGATCCGCTGCATAAGTACCTCATGGGCGCCCCCGAAACCTTCTCAAGCTGCACGACCGAAGAGTGGCTCATCAGAAACATATCCGGGTTCATGTTCCCACCCGATACCTGCGTCCGTCGGCTCGCCCGCCAAATGTGTCGCGGATGCGATGCATCGCACAACATCAGGCGGACACTTGCGCTCGATCCTGTGCGGTCTTAGGTTCTGCCGGGCGCGGACCCTCGCGCCAAATGACTTGGGAGACCCGAAATGAACTGGAAAGCTCCGAAAATCGTCGAAGTGCCGGTGGGCATGGAAATCAACATGTACGCCTGCGCCGCGCGCAAATAAGCGAAACTGGTCGAGGCGATCTGCCTCGGCTCGATCGCTCGAGCCGTGGCAGACGTCCGCCCGACGTCTTGAAAGCGGTGATCCGCTCAGACGTCCTTGGTATCGAAGAAGTAAAGATCGACGCCGCCGTCCGCAAAATTGGCGAGATCTCCTGCCGCGGCTTGCCCTTCCGGCGAAGCCAGACCCGCCTTAAGGGCGTCCATCGAATCAAAATACAGCGTGGCGACAAGGTGAAGCCCGCTCGAGCCCGTGGGCGCCGCGACCGCTCCCTGGCTGATGTCGTATTTTTTCAAGCCCGGAATTTTCTTCGCAAGCGGAATGTGAACCGAAACGTAATGCTTGTCGAAGGCTTCCGCATTCTTCGGGTTCTTATAAAGCACAATCACTTTCGCCATTCGATCTTTCCTCCCTACTGATACGGCGACCTTGATCCAGTCCCGCTCCGACATTGGAGCCGATACGATAGCAGGTGTGGTGGTTCAGAAGTTCTTAATTTCGAGCGGCAGCAGGCTCGGATGGTTTTCCGCTTCGATCTCGAGGAACAGGCCCGTCCGGCCATCGCGAAGGCGCTGCCGAGCGGCGGTTTTCACGGGGTGTTGAAACTTCTGCCTGCCGGTTCCGTCTCTCTTTGTGCTAGTTTTGTGCTGATGAGAGGATGTCAGGCATGAATCCCGTCGATCTGATCGTAACGGTATGCGCCGTGCTTTCACCGGCCACCTGCGAAGAGCAGCACTTGGTGTTTTCCTGGAGCGGTTCGCTACAGCAATGCGCCATGGGTGCGCCGCCCTATATCGCCCAGTGGGTGGGCGAACATCCGAAGTGGAATGCGGTCAAATGGCGGTGCGAGTATCCGCACGGCAACGACAAGGCGGATGCAGGCAAGGCAACGCCCGCAGGCTGAAGCGCACTTCAGATATCGGCGGACTGGACTACTTGCTGCAATCCTGCAGGTCCTTGTCGGCGATCGAAAACACGGCATCGGCCTTGATCTCGATATCTCGAACATAGCATTGTCGCGAGCCGCCATACTCGACTTTCGCATCGTAGCGTCCCGGCTCCACGCCGGTGATGCGCAAGCGTTCGTCGTGGTCGACCTCCTTGTCCTTGTCGTTCAGCGTCTGATTCGGCCCCCACGCATTCTTGCCTGCCGGCGAGAGTTGAAAACCGGAAATCGTCGCGCTGGTGAGGTTCCACAATCGGATACCTTTGCCCTGTGCGAGCAGCTGGCCCGACGCTGCGATCACGAAAACAACGGCTAGCAAGGCGCGACACATCTCGATCTCTCCGGGTTCTCGGCCGAACAGCGAACAAGGATGAAGGCAGCTCACAGATTTGCAAGCGCTAACCGAGCCAGATCCGCCTTGATCCGCTCGATCTCGGCTTCGCCGCGCGCCGCCCTCGGCGTGGCAATGGGTATGGCCGCGACGACGCGCGCCGGCCGCGGCGAAAGGAAAAACAAGCGATCGCCGAGGCGGACAGCATCGTCGACGTTGTGGGTGACCAGCAGCGTTGTCACGGAGCGGCTGCCCACCAGCGTTGCGATCTGGTCGCGCAGGCGGGCGGCAAGCGCGTCATCGAGCGAGGCCAATGGCTCGTCGAGAATGAGGAAGTCCGGCTCCACGGCGAATGCGCGGGCAAGCGCGACGCGCCGAGCGAGGCCGAGCGACAGTTCGCCGGGGAAATGGCTGCGATGTGAGTCCAATCCAAGGGCTGCGAACAGTTCGGAAAGCCTTGCATCGTCCGCGCGCGGCGCGGCGAGTCGCACATTTGCTTCGACCGATCGCCAGGGCAGCAGCCGCGGCTCCTGGAACACCATGCCGAGCTTGGCGCCCGACGGCCTCAGGATGCGGCCCTGGTAGTCTTGATCGAGCCCGGCGACGATTCGCAGCATCGTGCTCTTGCCGCAGCCGGATGGACCGACGAACGCGCCGACCTCACCGGCGTCCAGCGCAAACTTGAATCCGGCGAGCACCTCGTGCCGTTCGCCCGCCGCGTTGGTGTAGGCCTTGCTTGCGATGTCGACCTCAAGCTGCACGGAGCCGCCACCGGGATATCCGGGCTTCAATCGGTTGGACCAATGCAGTTTCAATAACGAGCACGACGGTGGCGAAGGTCAGCGAATAAGCGAGCAGGAGCGGGATGTCGAACAGCTGGAAGGCTATGCCAATCTCGAAGCCGACGCCGTTTGGGCGTCCGAGCAGCTCCGCGACCAGCACGATCTTCCAGACCAGCGAAAGCCCGGATCGCGCGGCGGCCGCGAGATAGGGGGCGAGCTGCGGCAATATCACATGGCGGAAAGCCTTCCAGCGCGGGATCGCAAACACCGCCACCATTTCGTCGAGCGCAACGTCCAGGGTACGCGCTCCCTCGCGCAGGGTGACCACCGCGGTCGGCAGCTTGTTGATGGCGATGGCCGCGATCGCGGCGACCTCGGTCAGGCCGGCCCAGATGTAGGCCAGCACGATAACGACGAGCGCGGGCAAATGGAGCAGCAGGATCAGCCAGGGATCGCCGAGCCGGTTGGCCAATCGCACCCGGCCCATCAGATAGCCAAGCGCGGCGCCCAGCGTCATCGCCAGGACGAAGGCCAGCGCGACGCGGGCGAGTGTCACGCCGAGATTGAAGAACAACGCGCCGGAACCTGCTTCCGCAATAATCGCCGCAAGCACGACGGGGGGCGTCGGCAGCTTTTGGCCACCCGCGAGGAGGGCCGCGCCCCACCATGTGGCAAGAAACACCGCGAATGACAGGAGACGGAGCATGTCAGTCTCCAGGGACTGCGCGATAGAAGGTGCCGGGATCCAGCTCTTGCCCCGGCCCGACCAGGTCGCGGCCGCCGATCGCGGCCAGCACGCGGTAGAGAATGCGCGCATCGGCTTCTTCCTCGCCGATGGGCCGCCGCGGAATTCCTTCCCGATAGTGATCGCGATAGGCGCGCAGGGTCGCAGCGTCGGTTGAGCCCGTCAGTGGTGCGATCGTCTCCCATTCGGCGTCCGAGGTCGCCAGAATCTCCTTGGCCTCGCGGGTCACTGCGATGAAGCGGGCAATCGCATCACGATGGGCGCTTGCCCATCCTTCGTCGAAGACATAGCCGATCATCGCCGTGCGGCCCTTGGCGCCGAATTTCGGCAGCAAGTCCTCGATGCCGGCAAGGCGCCGGAAGCCTTTCGCTTCCAGGGCGGCGCTGAAATTCCAATAATTGAGATTGGCGTCCACTTCGCCGCTGAGCGCCTTTGCCGCCAGCAGCGGAGGCGCGCCATAGACGATCGTGGATTCCGTCGTCAGGTCGACGCCATCCTGCTTCATTGACGCTCGCAATAGCAGCCAGTTCTTGTCGATCGGGCCGCCGGCGACCGCCAGCTTGCGGCCCCTGAGATCAGCCAGGGTCCGGATCGGAGACGAACTCGGCACCATCACCGCGCCAAGCGCGCTCGAATAGGGATAGAACGTCAGTTTGGCGCCGAGCTCGCGCTCGCGCGACACCCACAGCCAGTCCGAGACCATCACGTCGGCGCTGCCGCTGCGCAGTGCAATCTTCCCCGCCTCAGGACTGGCGAGTTCGTTCACCTGAAGCGAAAGGTTGGCCTTCTTGTCGAGACCATGTGCGCGGATCACCGCAAGTTCCCAAGCGAATGTCCCGGTCTTCTGAACCGCGATCCGGATGGCTTCGTCGGCGCTGGATACCCCCGGTATCCCGGCCAAAACGGCCGCCAGCAGTAGGCGGGAAAGGAGATTCATCGTGTCCCTGTGGTCGGAGGTCGGATGCCGAGTGGCATCCAAGGGTCGTTTCCTGATGGCATTTGTTTTCGTTATAGTGCCGTGGTCAATAGTACCATGGTTTCCAGCAGGAGGAAGGCGATGGCGCTCGCCGGATCGACACGACCCCATCTCTGCACACTGGCCGTGCTGCTCGCAACGGTCGTCGCCGCGCGCGCAGAGGAAGTCAACGACTATCCAACGGTGGCGCGATCGGAGTACGTGTTCGGCTGCCTGAAAGCGAACGGCGAAACGCGGCAGGCGATCGAACAGTGCTCCTGCTCGATCGATGTCATCGCGTCACTGCTGCCCTATGATCGATACGTCACTGGCGAAACCGTTCTGAGCATGGCGCAGGTGCGCGGCAATCTCGGCTCCCAATTCCGCTCGACGGAGCAGGCAACCAGCGCGCTCAATGACCTGCGGCGCGCCCAGGCCGAAGCCGAGGTGAGATGCTTCTAGCACGGTTGCCGCAAGCGTAACCCGGCGGCGAGACGGTTTAATGAGGAGCCGCCGGATCAAATCCCCGAATCGTCGACCTTCCATTCGTTCTGGAAGACATGGCCTTCGGTGTCCTTGGCTTCGACGCGGATGCGCTTCGCCCCGCTGGGAATAGGAATATAGGTGAAGCGGATATTGGGGTCTTCCGAGATCGATATGCCGCCTGCCATGGACAGCACCAGGCTGTCGTCCTGCCAGATGCGCAATTCATTGATGAAGAAGGCCGGAACGTAGAGCTGGGTGACCTGGTCCATCTGCAGGCCGGAATTGTTTGGATGGCCGATCATGATCTGGGCTTCGCGCGCGCCGCTGCTCGGACCTTCGCCGGGCCTTGCGAACTGTCTGAACCTGATCTGGCCGAGCTTGCCTTCTGCCTGCTCGAGATTCTTGGCGGCAGGAGCCGAGCAACCGCCGGACGCCTTTACAAAGGTTTTCGTCACATAGAGCTGGCCATCGCTCAATTCCGCGACCGCGTGAACGTCGGTATAGTTGTTGACCCGAACCCGGGTGGAGATTTCCGACACCGAAGCGTCCGGACCCAACTCGAACCGCGCCGCCATCGGTGCAGGATTCTGATCGATCACCAGGGTGATAGCGAGGATGCGGCGGGTGTCGCCGGGCGGAAGGACCGCCCGCAAGGTGACCGGCACAATCGCCGCGTCTTCAGCGCGATAGGGCATCTCGATGGCGATGACCCCGGCACCGTCATTCATTGCCCGGTTCTTGAAGATGTCCTGGACCAGGCCGGGCCAAGGGTCATACGAATCCGGCGTGGCCGCCGCCGCGAAGCCGGCGCCGAATTGCATGGCCAGGAGCAGGCCCGCAACTTCAAGCAGGCGGGAATGACGTCCCAACATGGTCGGTTCCTCTCGAGGGACTAGGCTGTCGAAAACCCAATATACGCGGGCGACCCGGCTATTCCCATTCAATTTCTGAAAATGCTGCGGTCGCGTTACGCGCATTGTAGTCATCGAACAGGTCCCACCGCGATCGTTCGGAGGCTGCTGCAGTGTTGGCGGCCGCCGTTATCGGTTTGCCGCTCTTGATCAGCGCGCGAACGTCGGTGTCGAGTCTTTGAAGATAGCGCCGTTCGTCGGAAAGCGCCGCCGGCCAGTCGCTCGCGGGTCCGTGACCGGGAACAACGCGCTGCGCCGCTATTCCGCCCAGTTCGTCGATTGCTTTCAGCCAGCCGCGAAGGCTGCCGTCCAGAACGGGTATGTGGGTAAGGAACACCAGATCTCCGGCGAACAAGGTGCCGGTTTTCTCGTCGAGTACCGTAAGGTCGTTGTCGCTATGCGCCGTCGGCCACGCCCGCAAAACGAGCCGTCGGTCACCGAGCTCCAGATTGAGTGTGCCATCCACGGTGAGGGTGGGCGGGATGATTCGAACCTCCCCGATCAATTCATCGCCCATGATGCGACCAAATGAATCAAGGTAGAAATGTCCTCGGGTTGCAAGCGCACGTGGTAGCTTGCTGTGACCAACGAAGGTCGTACCATCGTTCACGAAGGCGGCATTGCCAAAGACATGGTCCGGGTGACCGTGGGTATTGATGACATATCGGATGGGTTTGTCTGTGCTCGAGCGAATCGCTGCGAGCAACTTCTTGCCTTCGCGCACGCTGCCGCCGGTGTCGATGACTGCCACCGCATCGGTCCCAACGATGAATCCGATGTTGGCAATGGCCCCCTCATTCTCTTTCGTCATCAGTTCCGACATACCGAGGTGAACGAAAATCCCCGGTGCCATCTCATCAATGGGCAGTGGGCTGAACTGCGCCGCTGCGATCGTGGGCATGGTCAGCAGAAGAATTGAGGCAAGAAGGCGATGAGTCATTCTGTGGTCTCCGTCACGACGCAAACTAAGCATTAAGCATTTAAGCATCATGTCTCGCTCGCGTCGGACCTTTGTCTGCATCGTAATACGCAAGACCAAGGGGCCGCGGAGCGTTTTTCTGTTGCACGCCCCAATCGAGAGGCCTAGCATTTTTGCTCCGGATTCTTTGGCCCTGCTGTTTTGTGCTGTGACAGGCCAATGTCTCTTGGAAGCCGAGCGGGTGCATGCAGGGTGTGACTACGTCGCAGCTGCGCCCGATCGGAGACGCTGACGCGCGGCCGCTGGGCGCTGCGTGCCGCACGCATAAGAAATACGCTTAAAAAGTAGAAACAATTCGGGAGGTTTCACGATGCGCAAAGTGCTACTGGCGACGACCTGTGTTGCTGCGATGGCGGTGTCAGCCGCTGGCGTAGCCAATGCCAATGACGAGCTGAACAAGATGTCGCAGGACCCCAAGGGCTGGGTGATGCCAACGGGGAACTACACCAACGACCGCTACTCGAAGCTCAATCAGATCAACGCCGGCAATGTCGGCAAGCTGCAGGTGGCCTGGACGTTCTCGACCGGGGTGCTGCGCGGTCACGAAGGTGGACCGCTGATCGTCGGCAACATGATGTACGTGCACACGCCGTTCCCGAACAAGGTGTATGCGCTTGACCTCGCCAACGAGAACAAGATCGTGTGGAAGTACGAGCCGAAGCAGGATCCCAACGTCATTCCGGTGATGTGCTGCGATACGGTCAACCGCGGCGTGGCCTATGGCGACGGCAAGATCTTCCTGCATCAGGCCGACACCACGCTGGTCGCGCTCGATGCCAAGACCGGCAATGTGGTGTGGACCGCCAAGAACGGCGACCCCGGCAAGGGATCGACCGGCACCTCGGCGCCGATGGTGATCAAGGACAAGGTCATGGTCGGGATTTCCGGCGGCGAGTTCGGCGTCCAGGCGCATATGACCGCCTATGACATCAAGACCGGCAAGCAGGTCTGGCGGGCCTTCTCCGAAGGACCGGATGACCAGATCCTGGTCGATCCGGCCAAGACCACCGAACTCGGCAAGCCGGTCGGCGCGGAGTCGAGCCTGAAGACCTGGCAGGGCGATCAGTGGAAGATCGGTGGCGGCGCAACCTGGGGCTGGATCTCCTACGACCCCGAGCTCAACCTGATGTACTACGGTTCGGGCAATCCCTCGACCTGGAACCCGAAGCAGCGCCCCGGCGACAACAAGTGGTCGATGACGATCTGGGCGCGCGATCCGGACACCGGCATGGCCAAGTGGGTCTATCAGATGACGCCGCATGACGAGTGGGATTACGACGGCGTCAACGAGATGATCCTGA
>Ga0307508_10006118_pt1 | contig 11352 bp, 14 predicted proteins | sample 9_EM_MG_FD_203089 | JGI IMG/M metagenome (GOLD analysis project Ga0307508, IMG submission 203089) | Populus trichocarpa ectomycorrhiza microbial communities from riparian zone in the Pacific Northwest, United States - 9_EM | ecosystem: Host-associated > Plants > Roots > Unclassified | place...
CGCGATACGATGAAGTGACGAGGGTTCTTCCGATTCTTGCCATCAAAGTCATCCTCGAGACCGCGCGCCCATGTCCAGAACACCATGATAGACCATCTGAGTTGGCACAAGTTAGAAGAATGCTGTTGCTTCCAGAAACAGTTGGACGGGAGCTTACAGGATGAAGCCGATCATTAACGGCACCCAAGCACCTTGAGGCACCTTCTTGAGCGCAGCACCCCAGAACAGGCCGTCAAAGAAAACAAACACGACGAAGAATGCAACGGCGAGCGCGATCGGCAACTTCTTCACGCAGTAGATTTGCACACCGATGAGCGATGAGGTAACGATCATAACAGTCGCAACGGCAAATCTGACAGTGACACAGAGTTGATCGTTAATACCCTCGTCGTTCCACGTTGAGAGGAAATAATTCGTAGCGTACCCGTATGCATTTGCCATATTTCCCAAGTTCTTGAACACGGCCACAACAATAACAGTAGCGATTCCCTAACGGTTGAGCGATGTGAATGATTACGCAGTAGCAGGACTGCTAGTATGTCTGACGCACCAGTATCCAATTAGCCGCAGGCACGTAGATTTGCCCCTGGACCAGATTACTCGTGTACACCAGTTGAAGAGGAGGAAAGCTCCTAAAGTTAACGAGTTGTTGAATGAGACTGAATGTAGCCGTAATGAGAGCTTGTGAAGCAATCAACTAGATGTGCTTGGCAAACTCAGCGTCGTTGGCAACAACCGAGTGCAGTGGTTTAACTCACCGTGGCCAAGATGGAGAATGTGAAGACAATCCTAAATAGACTCGTTAGACCTGCGAACACGTAGATTCATGGATATTGCGTTGAATTCACCAGTACAATGCTCCGCCGGTATTCCCTGGTATTGTTTTGAAGAAGAGGTTTGAGAACACCTCGTCACGATCAACGATCAAACGGGCACCCTGTCCGAGGTATGCAAGCACCAGGGAGGGATAGACGAAGAAGGCAAAGGCAAGCTTAGGGAGGGGAAACAAAAGAAACACATCAGAAGAAGCGGTACAGATTAACCGCTGTTCGCCTCGCACCTGTATAGATATCGCATTAAATTGACCAAGGCTAATGTAAAGTGCGATCAGTCTTCACCGATAGAGCGATTGGTACAATGGATACTGACTTGGCAAACATGGCCTCGCAACCGGTTATTGCAAGCAGTACACCAGACAAATAGCCGAAATCTCCCGTCCGGACAAACCCTAGATAGAGTGGTAGTCCTGAATATATCTGACTCTTTTCCCGTTCGACAGGCAAGTTTGACTAACAAGCGACGGCACGTGAAGGGTCGAACGCTTTGAAGACTCCAGGATACTTGGAAATGTTGTAAATGCCAGTGGAGGCAAGGAGCGCTAGCCACCCGAATGTAATGGGAGCGAAGACAGCCGTGATCTTCGCTGTGCCAAACCGCTGGATGATAAACAATGCGACAAGGAAAGCCTAAGCAAGACATTTGTAACGGAGTTAGCGCACTAATGTGATAGCAGATATAAGAACTAACGATAGAGATTGGGGCGATGTCATTTAGAACTGAAGGCTTGGCAACTGCGATCCCAGTCACAGCGCTGGTGACGGATACCGCTATGGGATGTCACATTAAGTCACAGAAGAAACTTGTTATGCAACCTCGTCCTCACCAGGTGTAAAAATGCCGTCGGAAAGCGTTAGTGCTGTGCCAAAGAGACTCCACATGCTCAGTGGCCATTTTGCAACATCAAGAAAACGGCGACCGCGGACTCCGGGATTCGACATATGGCTCTTAGCGTGGTGAGTAGAATCGCCCGTAAGCGTTCTATCGTCCTCGTCTGTATCACCTTTAGGGTAGAGACCCTGAAGCAGGGCAAATGTTCCACCCTCCCCTGGACAGATAGCCGTACTCAGTTGTGCACGTGCGACGGTGAGACATGCGGTGAATTCTGACCTTCCTCAGTGCCAAATTGAAGGGATATAATTATCTGTGATGGGAGGTCGGTACGATTGAATCAAATCGGATGAAAAAGAGGAACGCCGCACGTATTTGATAAGAGGCAGGATGGTCAACGACCAGATAATCGCACTGAGGCCTCCAATAACATCTTCCTTAGGCGGTAAGGGTCCAGATGACGGCCAGATGCCGTTGAGCACGTAACTGGAAAAGCGTCGCGGTCATGAAAACTGGTTAATAATGGGTGAGAATTTCGCCTTACAGCGGTCTGTGGACGGGATGGTGGTGAGTTAGACGTGGGTATGGCGGAGTACACGGGGACTCTTACGAGGTGCCAATATCACTGTAGATGACGCCGAGCGTCTGGTAGCACATGAAGAGCAAAGCGCCCCCGGTAAGTTTGACGGGGCGTCGCTGCAACTTGGTGCCATGTTCTAGCGCTGATAGATCGTTGGTCATGGTTGAAGATTGGTCTTTGCGCTAGGCCTCTGGACGGTGAGTGTGAGTTGAGGTGATGGGAGGAGAGGAGAGGGGCAAAACGCCGAAATCGCAAGGCTTTAATAGCGCAGCCCGTTATCATGAAGCAATTCACCGACAAAGCTGTGCGCACGTGCACCGTATTCAGCCAACATTTGATACAGCAATGACTACCGCAAAAGTAGTGTCACGCAACGGCTTTGGAGTGTTTGGTGCGTAAATTGTGATGGACAACCCGGCGCTTAACCAGACCGGAACCCGCCGATACTACCAAAACACTCTCGGCGGCGATGTGGAAACAGATCTACATAGGGCGGAAAGTGCGCTCCGCAATGCATATCGCATCTGTACCTGAAGAGCCCTTTGTGGCGCGCGTCGGAATGTTAGGCTGTATGGTTTCTATGTGAGGTAAACCCTGACAATTCATTTTCTCAATACATTTATGGTGATGTGGTCCCAAAGAAAGCCGAATAACGTGAGCTGGAGGATATTCGAACCGAATCGGCTTGTACTGGTCTCAAGGTGCAGACAATGCCCACGGCTGCGCACAAGCAGATTTTCAATATCATTAAAATTGTAGGCGTTATTCGCTCAAGTCTTTTTCAGGGGCGCCGGATGTCCCGATCTTAACCCTTATAGCGATCTATTCTTATTCTAATTCAGTCAACCTTAATACTGAATTGGAATAAGATAAGATCCATAACTTGATCCTATGACTAGAGTGAGAAGTCGTTCTTTGAAGCAAGTTTAGTACGATTCAGCAGAGAATGGCGAGGCTTTTTCATTTCTGTCTTGGAGGTTGGTGCATGCCAAAAATCGGGCCGCAATATCCGGCAGTGAGTGCGTGAGCAATATTATATTAATGGCCATAATGGCTCGTTTCAAATCCAATTGAACTCTATACAACTCGGGCATTAGCAAAAACACCTCCAGGAGTTCATCGGTTCATAACAATTAACATACCTATTAATAACGCGGCGTCCCGATTTAGGTTCCCCGCTCAATGTTGTACGAAATTAAAGGAGGACTTAACTTGCGGCGTCAAATCGCAGGCAGACATTTGTTTTGTCAGAATACAGCCATATTCACCCTACATTTCGGTAAAAAAAAAAACAATCCGTGACGTTGATGCCAAACAAATACATGTAAGTATGCATACATCCAACCCAATTCCAGGGTTTGAATTAGTAAATGATTCCGATAAGCTCTGGGATGGTTCGCCGCGGCGCCGTTACAATATTATTTCGTGCCGTACACCGACCGTGACCGTGACATACGCAGTCGTTTCGTATCGATATATCATCAAGACAAATGTGTGCAATCTCTACGGCCATATCATGAGCTACAGTGCCAGATCAACACGGGGCTGTCGACACGCAGCGGGCACCAGTATTACTTTCAGTGTGGCCCACATTTGGGTAGCGTTAAACTCTGTTGGTTGATGAACGGATGCCCCTGAAGCATGTTTGGCGATTGGGCCGGATGTCTACGCAACGTTTACGGTGAGGGATTCTGTCATTGGTCCCATGCTTTCTAACTTTTCCCCTCTTCTTCTAGAGGTAGTTCAGCTGAGTTTCTCACACCGATGAACCCAATATTCCTCCAACCACAACAACCCCATGGAGCGGAAAAGCCGATTACTGTGAATAAAGGCGTACCAGTCTGTCCACCTATTCATGTGATGTCACCGTTCGCATTTACAGCAGCAATGTCAATCCTTCAAACACTACCACACCGAGTGCCTTCCTGCCAATGTTCTCCTGCCTGCAGCACACTCTGATACACCCCCAGCTGTCCCTCTACATTTCCCCTTTCCATTTTTGATTGCCTCAAGCTCTTCCCGCCCAGTTCCAAAACTCGACAAGCCGTAACTTTTATCTTTATCAGCCTAAACGAGCCGAAGTGCAATCAGACGAAATATTCCGATGTGGGGTACCACTACCATTATCCCGCGTCCAGATTCACGCTTTCTCTCATCTGCAATTTGTTTCACCCAGGGTACCTCAAGGATAAATATTAAATAGGTACCTACCCCGACACCACCCTCATTCCCAAACGGCGTTGAAGACCACTACAGGGGATCTTTTCACGGTATGTTGCTGTTGTAACCGCAAACGCATTACAAATGCAATGCAATGCAACATCACGATCACAATAACGTCGCGTCTTACATTTACATGTGATACCATAATTGGGAGAGTGAACAATCACAATTTCACTTGTATAATAACATGACTTCATATTATCTCGCGGGGGGACCAAAGTGAATTCCAAAAAGGAATATTCAACCCCCGCACGGCCACCATGCCGCAGAACAAAATGTTATATGTGGTCTGCAGCTGGCCGCTTCTTCAGACTGGAGATCAGTGCAGTGTTAGACATGCCGAAGGGGTCTCCTCTTGTACATTCTAGGCTTTTCCGTCGGTTCGGGAGATCTTATTACTCGTGATTCATTTTTATGAGATTCTCAGCCGCAACACAATATTGAGCTGAATATTCAGGCTGTGCGCGCGTGCAATGGCCGACAGATAGGTTATAGGGCACATATCCAGGAAGGCTGGACGTTTTCGCAAACTAGAGCACCTCGATGAATGACCTCGCAAGAGCCATTGCAAGAAGAATCGGTATAGCTGTCATGAAAGTCAGCATCAATAATATTGCGCCAAAAAAAACCAGCAGCACCAAAAAAAAAACACGTACCGTTTCCGATCTGGCGGTAACGCTAAAGAATGCTTCAGATTCACACCCAGCTGCAAATTTGGCACAAGGGACAACTCACGTCCGCTTCGCAATCAGTGGTAGATTTGAAGTCTGTCATGTCCGGAAAACCTTGAGCACGAGCCCATTCGCGAACAGTGAGGACCCTTCGTTGCTATGAAGGTGTTAGTTCTTTTATACATAGTATTAAAAAATATTTGTAAGTCGCACGTTGGGATGGAGCACTTCGCCTTGGCGGTGACTTGGATGACATCGAGACACGATTGTCTGGAATTGACCCCGCTCGTCAAGTCGTCCATAACAGAGGGGATAGAGTCTCTGCCGAGCAGCAGCTCCGGTGGTGCCCACCAAAGCATTCATTTCAAGCCTCTTGGGAAGTGCTTTACGATGAACAACAGTCATCCAACAGCCTGAGATTGGAAACTTTGGAATTCAAACTTACAAAGGTGACTGGAGCGCGGTTCCATTGTGACGTGAGTCACACTGTGGACAGCCCGTCAAGTCAAAACTTGCATTGCAGACCGAAACCCCAGCTATGAACTCACCGTTTAGTCACAACGTCATCAAATACCATGGTGTAATGGTGAGATACGGAGTCATGATTACCTCGCACCCAGCGCTGATAATCCGTGAAAGACTGCATGCGATATCCAAGGGAGTTGCCTCTTTCTGGCAATCCACATCGTCGGTCACCGCGAGTGCGGATTGCAGGCCACTCATTCTCCTGAAGCTCCGGATCGTGCCTAAGCGGAGGTCCGGTGGTTGGAAGAAAGATGGGCGTCGCTTATCACGAGGACTTACCAATCAAATCGCGGTAGGTCACCAATGGCATCGCGAATGGTGACCTGCAGATGCGCAAACGACTGACTGAGCGGCGGCGTAGGTACGAAGCCCCAACTGGCCTTTAATGGCTTCACGGTCAGTGCCGTAGAATGATGGGTAGGTAAGGGAAAAGTAGGAAGCTTCAATCCCTGCCGGGCAGCCATATAGATCATCCTGCGGCGCGTTTGCGGCGCTCCGTAATTCGCAGCATCGAGGAGGCCAAAGCGGACCTGGTAGCTTTGGGCGTCTATCAATACATGGAACGTAGCACCTCATACACGCTGGGCTGACCCAAGATCCATAAGGGTCCGCAGTATGAACTTGTGTGGACCCCATTTGATGCCACCGACCAGCCTTCCATTCACGGAATCACGGGCTCGAAGGGGGAACCTCGCCATAGTCACAACATTTTCAACTAAACAATATGAATGAGAGAAGTCTGAGGCAAATGCATTTGGGGAAGCCAACGGTCTTACTGATGACATAATCGGGTCGAAGATGCTCCACAATAGCGAGCCCCGAGACGATGTAGGTATTTCGAAGGTCCATGGCAGATTTGAATCTACAAGACGCAAGAGAGGGTAATCAGACTCAGCAGCTATACAACATTTGGGTCAGCTGTTTTACCGATTGAGGCCGCTAAATCCAGTACAGGGCGGAGTGAGAGACACTATATCTACGTCTCCTTTCTTTGGAAAGTCAGGAAAACGTTTTCCGAAAATAGTCCGGAAGTGATCCGCAGGTTGAGAGCGTTGTGCAGTGGCAACGCTGTTAAGGACATTATTGACGTCGTCGCAAATTACTTTTGATTCTGCCCAGATTGCGTCAGATATCCCATTGCATCGGCTCGAAATCAGACAGACCAGGGTGTAGGATTCTGGCTTGAGGCGTCAATAAAAGATAGGAATGTTATAATAAAAGGCATACCGGTATGTAGCGCAGGAAGACGGCGAAATATCAATCGCGTAGGCCGCCTTTGCCAATCCAGCGCGAACAAAGCCCTGAGACATACCACCAGCGCCACAGAAAACATCCATAAGGGCCAAAGGTGCTTGACGCAGCCTTTCCTCTTTCCGTCTCGTGTCTCCGGGGCAAATTTTGCATGCAGCGAGTAATTCAGGATTTAGGGGACGGCGCACTGGGTTGGGCCCCGGCGTCGTGAAGACCTCGTCCGCATGATACAGGTGGGGCTCCGACCCGAAAACCTCACCATTGGGTACGTCGGGTCGCGCAAGCCACGCAGTGGTATGGATCACTTGGCACTTCCCAGCAAACCTCCTAATATCAATCGAGGAACCGCACAAGCGTTCATCTTGACCTCCTTTCAGGAATAAGGCGAGGTGACGTTGCTGGAACAGACAAGATATCGTCTCTTGATAGCCGTGTCCCAAGAAAATAAGGAACTCACTGAAGTGGTTTCGGGAATGCGGCCGAAACAACGTTTAAATTTCAAGGCTTTCACCGTACTTCCATCACGACCAACATCAACGATTCTTGCGATCCCCAACAGGCGCGGACTTTTCTGCTCCGAGTGCGTGAGATATACAAAGTCGCCATTGTGATATTCTACCCCGTTGAACGCCAGAGCAATGCATTTTGTTTGGCCGTTAGATATCTCCCAACGCTTGGCCGCGTCCCGGTCGACATCATCCAAAATCTTCTTGCAACCAAGGCAGTCAAGTTGCATTTGTTTGTTCAAAGATGGAAGCGGAGGCAGGGACCGTATGGAAGAATCGCCGAAGTCCCAAAGCCACCTTTGGCCAACTTGCGTTAAGAATCCTTGTCAACCCTCATTTAAGTGTCGGACTTGCCTTGAAAAATATCGCCATGGATCCGAATAACCTGTGTATTTAGGAACCGAACCTCGTGGGTCAATCAAGTCCACCTTAATTTTGCGCTTAAGAAGCCGCGGATGCATGGTTCCACAGCATTCAGTGAGAAAAAGTTCACGAGGGTGGTGACCTTCCTCAAGATGGATGAACGAGTGCTGTAACCACAAGACGTGAACGGCCATTTGGTCCACCGGATCAACTCGTATATGGAGAATAAGAGCGAATCTGACTAGCAGCCGTAAGTTGCTGCTTTGTCGGAAGTTGACACACATACCGGTGAGTATCAGCGTGGGGATCCACAGACTTATTCGGGGGGGTTTCTTGGACGCTGGAGGAATCTTTCAGGAGCTCAATAGACACAAAGTCGCCGGGCTACATTTTTTCTAAGCTCAGTCACGATGTAAATTTAGAAAGAAACCGGACCTTGAAAACTGTATCATCAACTTTGACTGCAGGGCGAAAGTCAATTCCGCCGGCACGCGGCACGACGGCATCTGCACACTGAACCAGCGAAGGGCTGAAAGGGTGTCGGGATTTGGTGTTCGCCGAAACGACGTCGTTAGGCCCAAGGGATCCGAATACAGCTTCGGGTCTGTTCAGGTCCATACCGTGGGAGTCATCAGCTGAGGTGGGAGAAGCATGCGAGGATGCGATATGATCAGGTTGCTGGCCCATCTTTTTCACTTGTTCAAAGAACTCGGCAGCGTTGCGTTTGACAAGCCTCGGAAGGTGGGGCCGCGTGAAATGCCTCAGAAGCTTTGGCTCACTATGCCTCAAGGCCTTTTGTCTTGGGCGCCGGAGACGGCGTGCGGCAGGTTTGGGCAACGCGCCAGGTCCGCGGGCTTTCGATCGCAAAGGCGGTTGACGTTCAACAACAGCATCCGGAGGGTCGTTTTGAGGACTTCGTTCGCGACCTTCGTCGCCCGTCTGGTTGCCCGCCTGATAATAATAAAGGTACGTATGAAGAGAAATTGTTGATGGATTGAATATTAGATTAGCTAGTTTGTTATTTTTAGATGTCACGCACATCGGGCTCATAGTCGTCACTATCGTCGTCCCCGCTATCACCAAGAATCGCTGTGTCTTCCTGCTCTGTCGGCGCTATCCCATCATCACGAAAAGAGGCATCCCTTATTGCCTTGAAGAGAGCATGCCTCAAATCGAGGTCACAACCGTAATAGCTCTCATTTTCCCGAAAATCTCTGATGTTCGTAATAATAGAGTCGCGCTAGCATCAATTTGTTTGCTCTGCGTAAGGTTCACCACACTGGAGGACATCGCATGATTTACTCACATGGTTTTTGAGATCAGCCCAATCATGTTGTCGGCCTATTATCCGTTGGGCCTCAAATGCAATGTCCGGGGTTACACTGCGTTTATCTTCATGGATTTGCAAGACACCGATAAACCTTTCCAGCGTGTTGACGCGACGAAGAGCCCGAGAGACGCCGGCATCTTGGGATATGATCTCACAAACCAGTGCGGTGAGACGTTGGCGGATCCACAATGATTCGTAGTATTCTCTGTACGGGGCTGCGGGGACGTCCAACACATAGAATGCGTACATTGTGCGGAGGGTAATCTTCGACGTGTGATTAACATCAACCGTTAGAATAGATGAGATTTGGACGTGAAGAAGAGGCGCCTCCAAGCCGTGTTCACCGGAGGCATCAGAATCCTGGTCCGTAATGTCGCTGTAATTGTCGTCCTCCTCGTTGTAACACGGTTTAACGTCTCCCCATGCAACAGGAGCGGAGTGCCCCCCTTCAGCATCCACATCATCTGGCGAGATATATTCTCCAGAGGACGCATCAATCAATGCGAAGTTGGTCAGGATGCGCACTGGAAGGTCGACATTGATACTGTGGGAGGTTGAAGATGTAGCCTCGCCCAAAAGTTGGGCAATTAAATCGCAATCATTAGCTTCATCTAGTTCTCGGCTGTACTCTCTTCTGGTCTCTTCCGTCTCCTAAGAAACAGATGGTTGAACAAATTTGAACCATCAGCATGGCGCAGGGACATTCGGGAAAAGATGGTCTTATTACGGATTGTAACTCTTCTAGGTCAGAATCAGAAAAATCATCCCAATCTTGCTCATCCAGATAGTCAGTCGCTGCGTGCCTCTTCCTCTTCAATGATGAGGTTGAAAGCGTCCGACGATCGTCAAACGGAATCATCTAGCTAGATTAAGTGTGGCGACCGTTCTGAGAGCGCCAACACCGTCGCTGGGCTTATAAGCAGGATTGCAGACTGTAAGAGTCTGAATTGGAAGCGTGCCGGCCGGACTCTCGCAGGTAGAGAGTCACGTGATTGCACTGAACTCAACTGTTTGGGCGCCGCACATTTCCGGACGGCCCGTCGCCACTTGAGTGAATTTCCATGCGCCCCGCGCTCCAGTTGTCTTAGCACCACGCCGGAATGCGCAGTACCTCATAAATGCGAAATTCACGTATTTGATCTCTGTGTTCTTTGACGCACAGCTGCGTACAGCATTGGCCTCCAATGCTCAGAGCGCAAGTATGACGCTGGCTTCTTTGTTTTGATTGTGCAATTCGTAGAACTCATTTGTTCCGCCGCGAAGGAGCGCCGCCGTCAGATTTGTCTCGCCGCGGACGCGGATGACGATTAACACCTTGCTTTGCTACATAAGAGTGTGCGGCTGGTCGTCCCAAGGCATCAGTCATCCCTCAATCCTCGCCATGCTGCCAATATGTGGCTCCCTGTTATTCCCTCTCGCTCTTGTGGCATATGTCGCTGCTTTCGCAGTTGGACCCAGGACCAATTCGTCTCATATGGTTATGAGAGCGAATGTGCTTGCTGACGGGACCAGTATGCAATATAGCTCGTCACCATTGTCGAATGGGCTCAGGTGGCAAGCTAGCGGGCACGTCTTGATTGTCACACAAGCACAATCTGTTGCATCCTAACCCTTCCAATAGATTCCTTCAGCAGGGCGGCTGCACTTCTACCAAACAACTAATCCAAGATTGCTACGAGTTGCGTCTCACAGATGATCCAACCATGCAACTCGATCCTGGCAGCAGTACCCCACGTCAGCGCGTCGAGTTTCTCACAGCTCACCGAGCAGGTTCGTCCAGAACCCCACCACGCTCGCCTCACAGAGGATATGTTAATTAATCATGTCCCAAGACGGCACAAAATGGCAATATACATGGCGCAGCTATTATCCAAGTTACATCAGTACGTATCTCGCCCTGGTTTTCGGGCATGCATTGCTCAACCACAATTTCAATTAGAGGGAGGCAGTAAGCCCCGTTTATTCGTGCAGTTGCAGTCGTCAAACCATGCTTGATTCTAGCCAATTTCTTCCATCTTATGCAGATGTTCGTAACCTTGCTACGGCCCCATATCCTCAGACCACTGATTTATACGCCATGCAGCTTCAGCGTAGGAAACAGTGGACCCGTATATTCCCTCCCCATAGTTCGAGATATGGTGTATATTAAGGATCTCCTCGGGAATCAAAATGTGGCGGTTGCCGCGCTGTCTTCTATAACCGATCGGCCACTCGTGCACAGAATGACGGTCCGTA
>Ga0307508_10006119_pt1 | contig 11352 bp, 12 predicted proteins | sample 9_EM_MG_FD_203089 | JGI IMG/M metagenome (GOLD analysis project Ga0307508, IMG submission 203089) | Populus trichocarpa ectomycorrhiza microbial communities from riparian zone in the Pacific Northwest, United States - 9_EM | ecosystem: Host-associated > Plants > Roots > Unclassified | place...
GCACGGAGAGGAGGTAAAGAAGCAGTGCATCATACATTGTCCCCTTACTCCGTTGATCGGGAGATTGCTGGATCAATGCTCGACCGTATAAGACCATACCTCCTCTGCCCACGTTATGTGCACGCTGAGCATCCTTACCGAGTGGCCAATGGCCGTCAACACGAAGCTGCAATCAACGGCAGGTTAACTCCAGTCAAAAAGCGAGATATGATCAGTCAAGGGAACACATATGCTTGGCGAACGAAGGACGCCGTAAAAAAGGCGCATCAGCTGCGTGGCCTACTCCGTTGGGAACAAATTCAGCGCATCCCAAGATGGATATAGCAACTACATGGCAGATGCACCATTTGTCGAGACCACGAAAAGTCTTTGGTCGAACGATCACGATCACCCGAGAGTGCTAGTGAAGAGCGAGTGGGGCGAAAGAATATTCCATGCAGAGCCTTGATTTGATGCGACGAATCGCAGCCAGCGACGTTGAAACGGGGATTCCCTTCCATTTCAGAAGCTGGTCAGAAATGAACCAGATGAAAAGGGATGACATGTCCCTTGATCGCTTGCCAAACAGACCGCGCTGTTTGAGCGCAGGCCTCTGGCTTGGTAGGCCCTGGGAGTGACTAGTTAAGTTAGCGCAAAAAAAACGCCTGTAGATGGCTGTAGAGCTCGGGAACCTGGCCAGTTGAATTTGTCCTGGCACTGCAACTAGAAAGAGAAGGGGTGGGATATGTCGTGTGGTGGGTCACGCGTGACTGCGTGACCTGGAGTGTGTTCTCTCGCTGTCCAATTTTCCCAAAAGTGTGCAGAAGAGATCGTTGATCTGCCAGTTGATTTTGTTATCCACAAGATCTGCATCGGCCACTTTGTATTCGTGTGACTCCATATTCCAGCCCGGTACGCCACATGCCCTGCCGAACTTTGCCTCCAAACTATCCTTTGCCCTTCCCACTCACTCTGCCCCCGTGTTCTCTCAGTCTCTGCGAACCCCCCAGCCCGCCCGAGATGCGACAAGTTCGCCGATTTGGGGCGGACGGTGCCAGTATCAGCATATGACTCATGCGGCGTTCCTGCCACAAGAGCGCGCGCGTCCCCCTGCCTCATGTCACTCTGCCGCAAATCACCTCATCGCCATTCGCCCTCTTTTGATAAACGTCTGCGCTTCAGCTTTCCCTCCAATCAAGAATGGAACAAGTCTACCCCTCCAAAGACTATGCCCATTTCATCTCCGCCGCATTCCATAGTAGTCCACCCTTTCGGGAAGGCACCGCACGCTTGCTGAATCCGTGCGGGTTCTCCCTACGGCAGTGGCTCAATCTTGCGTTGACGATGCTGTCTGAGCTCCATACCCGGAACCGACGTACTGATCCCGATGGGCCCAAACGTTTCTCTGAGCAGAACGATGGGCAGACTGATTACGATTTGCTCGTAATGCACACGGGCCGACGGGCGCGCCGGATCCGGACACCCATTCAACGAAGCCCTCCGCCCAAGTCGCATCACGTCCGCGTTCTCGACCCTAGCTCAAGCTCCGACAGACTTGTCCAGTTCGGTCCATCCTGTACCGCCGCGGATTCAGGGTCGTCACCCCCTGCGCAGCTGCGTGGAAACCCCGACCCATGGCCATCAGAGAAATACCGTATTCACTATCGTTATTTCACATACACTTGTCGTTTTGAGCTTATCCAGGCGCCGAGGAACACTGCGAGCCAATGATGCGAGCGTAAACTGTTGTCCAGGTTTGTATGCATTACAACAGTTGCTTCGTCATTTGGCAAGACCCTCGCTACGTCACGTTGTCAACATTCTCCGATGGCAGTGGCTGGGCATCGGCGTCCAGTAAAGATGATATGGCTTTGCGCAGCAGCGTGGCCCATGTAACGCAATTTGCTCAGGGTTTGCGGTTCGTTGATATGTGATATGACGGGTTCCTGTGTGAGGTCAGAGCTTGCTGGGGCTTGATTGCAATGGAGAGTTCCCCTCGCGCAACTCCCCTATATTCATACCCTAGCGCCAGCTGAGGGCCTGCGGCGACCCCACGTCGGTCGCTATTGTCAACGCCATGCGGAATCTATCGGGCGACAAGGATCGTCCGCGGGGAATGCGTTTGAATTGCAAAAAGAAAAAGGATATGATATGCATGTACTGTGACTATGGAAACAGAGTAGTTCGATGTATCGAAACATATCACAGTCTGTACTGGCAGGAGATCCTTCTGGAGCGGTCCATTACCATCCCCTTCGGCAAACTATTTTTTCTCCAGCCCACTCTCGGAGCGGGCACCCGGCGACAACAATAGCTCCCCTCAGAAGAGCCAGGGCCAAACATTCTCCCTTTCCAAATCGGGGCGGAGTGAGCAGCTGACCGCTACGAGTTGCTTCGACGGGTGAGTTGTCATAAAACTCGGCGCATGCTCCTTGCTTGTTCCGTCGCGTGAATTCGTCAAGTATTCGTCAAGAATCGGTTCGTTCGGTCGTTATATCGTTCCTGCGGTCGTGGCAAGGTGGGGGCAAACATCCAACCACAGTCGATGTAGAGTCGCATGAAGGTAACAGGCGTGGGGTAGTGCTAGTGCTGAATGGTATCGTGGATGGATGATTGGCCGTCGAGAAGGGGGCAATGAATGAGTGATGAGAAAATAAGAAATGAACTAGAAAGAGGGCGCAAGGGAGATTGTGCGAATGTGAACCAACTCCACCAGGGGTGGTGCATGGTCGGAAGAAACGGGCCAAAAAAGAAGTCGATGGGCTTATCGATCGACAAGATGACGCGGCCGATAACAAGCGCGTTCTCGGATCGATAAGTCAAGACTTGAGTAGCCTGCCAACAACGTCGAGTCGTTGACAGCGCATGGAGAAGGGGGGAAGGAAGGCGGGAAAGGAGGCGTTTTGAAAATGGTTTCGCGCACCGCGCTGTGCGACCAGCGCCGCAAGCTCGGCAGGTCTTGTTCGAGTGTGGTTAGTCGCCTCTCCCTTAATTTCGCCCGAAGCAGGAATACAAAAAATACAGAATATGCAAAGGGGCAAGAATGTTAAGAAAAACAAAGGAAACATGGAAAAGGAGTAACGTCCGTCATGGTAGCACGTTTGATTTGGGTCCCATTTAGTACCCTTCAGATGTGGCTGGACTGCGAGAGTCCTCCCGGGGTGGCTCCTGTCCTTGCACATGAGTGAGAGAGTGGCTCGGCATCCCTGGCTCGGGCGGAGGCGACAATGGCCTGTCATCGACGCCATGGATGTTATTGGAAGGTGGAGGTGTGCTGGAGACACCAAGGGAAATTTTCTCGTTAACAGCACGCAACCGTTGAACCTCCTGTTCCAGCACGAGGAGACGAGCCTGCATCTCTTGTGTGGACTTTTCCAGGAAGATGATGTGGTTGGTCGCTAAAGAAAGACACGGGTGAGAGAGTAACCATCAACAGGGCCGGTGAGGCCTACCTCGCTCGAGCAGCGAAACCTTGCTGCTCTTCTGGTTTGAAACAGGGAGAACGTCTTTCAATTTCGCATAGCCGTCGCGTAATTCGTCTCTTCGCCTCTGTTCAGCCTCGATCCTTTGCCGCCGCGTCGCTTCTTTGCGGGAGTGAGCGAGGTTCTCGACAAAGGTGGCACCCATATCTTCGTCGTCTGAGTCGTTCAGGGAGCGGCCACGACCACGTCTGCCAGAAGAGCTTGTTGTTGGGGAAGGGGTCGGGTTGTAACGTAAAGAAGTGCGATGTACTAAGCTGGCTCCTCGGGACGATGAAGGGGAGCCAGTCCCGCTGCTGTTTCTCGAATGGTGGTAGATGCCGTCCGCAGATGTGTCTGATCCTGAAATGGGAGGGGACAAGGGATCATACATGTGAGGGGAGGGCGGAGGGGGAGAGCCTGCAGGCAAGGCCATTGACACATGTTGTGGCGATGAGGTGTACACGGGTGGCGGATATTGATGCGTGGACATGAGGCTGAGATTATGGAACTGCAGGCTTTGATGGAGGTCTGGGGCAGAGAGATGACCTACATACAAAGTACACGAGCCCATTATCAGATCAACATGAGGCAGAGGGAAGTGAAAAACGCGAGGAAGTGCACCCACGCGGATGAGTGGCAGGATGCTGAAGCGGATAAGAGTGCTGGTGGTGCATCTGGTGGTTGTATGCGAGAGAGTAAGAGTTTTCGTGCTCGGCAGGATAATAGCCATAAGGCCCCGTCTGAGAGAGATTTGTGTTGTGATCATCGGGGATATGCTGGTTGTGCTGCTGGTGTTGATCCATCGTCTGGGTCGTGTGTGGGTCGTGGGCTCAAATGAAAAAGGGTAACTCTGAGATCGTACACGCAATGTGATAAAAGGCAAGAACGGAGTCGAAGAAAGGAAGAAGCAGGAAAAGGACAATGGGGTCTCCAAGGTCGTGATCCTCGTTTACGCTCGAGGCCAGAACCAACCCACGGGGAGAGCCCGCGCATTCGGACGCCCACTGTCCCCGGCCTCCCACTTCTCACGCATCCTGGCTCGAGAAATTCGCTTTTACTGTGCCTCGAGGCTGTCCTCATGCCCATCAAAAATGTTGATCACCACATCCAGGTCGATCGAATCCCGTCTTATTCCGCAACCCTCATCGATGGCCACCCGTCGATTGAGAACTGCTACCAAGTGTCTGTTGCCGTCTGCTGACCCGGGAGGGCCGTGTACTATATCGAGAGCATGAAATAACTCCGTCTGGGCATCGGGCAGTGACAGTCCTGGGAACCCCAGCCGATGGGAGCTGAGCTGAGGATCCCTCCGGAACATTATCCGATGGCAGAGGGCAAGACTGTACGCCCGAGATTACGATCCAAGTGAGGTAACGATGCACCGGGGAGGTTGTACAGCACCGAGCCGGAATGGGGTAGTATGCTCGGTTGCCAGAGCACTCGTCGCGATGGAGCGAACTCGAGACACGTTCCGGCGTGTCAGCTGGTCTGAGACTCGAAAGTAAACACATTGTTGATCCCAAATGCCCACCGTCCCGAATAACGAGGACATGCATGCACCACCCACGGACATGGAGTGGACAAAGAACCGAGCGTCGTGTTAGCAACTCGTCACGTGAGCTGCAGTCGTTTTGACGCTATCGAGTTTCTTCAGAGGCTCGTCGACGGAGCCATCGGCTCCCTTTTGATGTCCATACCCGCGAGGTGCGTCCCCCTTCCTGTCCTATCAGGCGCAGCTCGTCATGGCCCCGTCCAGGATCATCTGCGTCGCGACCCTGAAGCGTTTGTTGGACCAGGATGCCTTCAAGCCCTGGATCCGTGTCTTCTCTGGTACGATCGACGGACCCATTTGCCATGCAGTCGCAACGAAACTCTTCCTCCCCGCACTCCCAGAGTCCAGGACTACGACCGGGGTGGGCTCCGCCACGTTCACCTCTTCCACCCCACCGCCTTGCAAAGCTGGCAAACGCGCTTGGTGTATCTATGCCGCTGCCCGCGATGACCTTGTCTGCTTCATTGTTATCTTCGTCTCAAACTCATTTAGGCAATACGCCATCCACATCAAATACTGATCTCTCTTGGCGCTCCATGACGCCATCTACTGCAACTGCCCTTAACTTGGTATCTCCGGTTCAATCCAAGTACCTCATACACGTAATACCCCCAGTGCACCTCCCCCATGACGCTGATACCTCCGACTCCACCGAGCTCGCCCCTCCTCCATCGACCGCGTCTGGGTATCACACCCAGTTCCGCCGCGGAACTCTTGTGGCACTGCAGTCTACGCTTCAAGCGCAGCTGGTCGTCATCGCAAGGGAATATGCTTTGCCCAGCACGATCGGAATCGTCCTTTACCTCGTGACTGCCTCCCCGCAGGGTAGGCAGGGCAGTCCTCTCCCTTCTTCTCCCACCTCCGGCGACGCCGGCGGAGGAGAACCAGGCCCAAGGTTGTCAGAGGAGATATGGAAACACATATGGACAAGAGTGCTTCGCGCAGAACGAGAGGAGGTCATCGCCTCCTCTCAAAGTGGAAACCCCAATCCTTTAGGTCTTGGTCTGACTGTGGTCCCCAATGGCCCACCGCAGTCCTTACGCCCTTTGGTGACTCCTACGCGAACTGAGCATTCACGTCCCCTCGCGTACCCCGTCACTCCTTCCACCTCGACTGCCTCATCTGTATCAGATATCCGGTCTCATGGCAAGTCCGCGGGTGCCTCATCGCATTCAGAACCAAACACTCCAGATACCTCCCGCTCGTCAGATCACGGGCCTCATGATATCGAGCTACCCGGTTTGCATTCACCTTCAATCATACCAATCCTTGCAAAACTAGAATTTGACATTGACAGACGAAGAGCTACTTGGTACGAGCCTTGGGTGCGAAGTCGACGTATGAAAAGGACGGAGAGCCGTTCCAGTCGTCGTTCTGACTCCCGGTCACGTACACTCGACTCAAGCAGCTCAGTGGACGAGAAGCGAGCCCCGTACGACCTCAAATTGGTGCAGAGAATGCAGAAACCACCGTTTTTGCGGTCTCAGGATGACTCCGATGAAGGAGAACAGCTTAATGCGGAGTATACGCCTCTCTCAGAATCTCCGGACGCCGATGTGGCTGCACGCATGACTTCTACTACGGGACATGACCCACTTGGAGATATGTTTGGTACCGATGCCGAAACCTGGACGGAAATTCATGCTGAATCAGACGGGGTGAGACGGGAGACCAATAATCCTAACGTGGTAGAGCTCGCATTGGATGCAACGTCACTCACCGCTCTTCCCGATCAGGGACAAGAGGAAGGTGTTGAAGCAGATGATGTCGACGAAGTTCGGGATATTATGCGACGAATGTCACGACCCTCTCTCAGTGTATCAATTCCAAATTCCCCGGAACTTAAACGGAGGTCGTCACCTTCCACTGCTGTTGGAAAGCGACCTATGCCCCCGCCTTTGGTCCTCGTTCCCAAATCACCCACCGGCAATTTGATAGAGGGGGTGGCAGATGCTTCAGATTTCCGCAACAAGGAGGGTTTGTCTCTTGAGTTAGAGCAAGAATATCAGCGATCGCGCAGCCACGGGGAAGAGAAACGAGTGGGCACTGTGTTTGAAGACCTGGACCTTGGTTTGGATCTGGGGGACGACGACGACGAGGTTTGGCACTTATTTTCCTACCTCGCCTCCTGGACTGATCACTCATTGCTGCAGTACGACGAGAATGACCCGAACGACCGACGGCGAAGTCAATATCTCATGAAAGCGAAACTAGATGAGATTGAAAGGGTAAACGTTACCAGAGTGCTAGCCGAGGTATATTCTGACAAGGCGATTTTAGACCCTTGCTCAATTCTCACCTCAACAATTGAAGACAACAATTCTGGACGAGGATTCGACAATAATACATCTTCGCAATCTTTCAGCTGCATCATCACAGTTACGCACACCAGCCCCAGCCGAGTACGTATTATCTCTGACTATCTCTCATCGCATCTAAAGGCTCTAGAAGGCCATCTGTAGGTCCCTTACATAAAGCATGGCCATCCGTCCCCTATACCTCGGTGACCGAGACGGCTAACGGTTCTCCTACGCGGCCTGCGAATCTTCCCCCTTCACCACCAAGACTAGCCTTGAATGGCGTTTCCACTGGTGCTCCCAAGGTTTTCATGTCCGCATCTGCCCCTTCATCTGCTGTACCGACGGAAAGCCAAATACGACGTCGAGAACTCGAACAAGCCATGTACCCAGCAACGATACCTTCCCCTTCCCGCCAAATAAACGACGCCTCCGATTCCCCGATTCCCCTCTCTCCAGATCCATTTGGTCGTCACCCATCCATCTATGAGGTTGACGCGGCTCCTATGCAAAGCTATTGGGATCCTGTGGCACAAAAGTTTTCTCATGAACTTCCCGGCCCAGGACCCTCAATAGACGACGATTCAGGGCCACTCGACTCGGTGACTCCGTCAAGTCGCTTTTCTGCAGACTCATCAAGTGTAATGGACCACGACGACAAAACCTTCAAGCCGACTGCACCGCTTGTTAGCGTGAAGGGTCTGAAGAAGTTGTGGCGCAGGAGTAAATCATCAGCCAGTGCTCTGCCTCAACCACTGACACCCGGACGGGCTACCTTCCAGCCCTCTGGTTCACCGCACCCCTCTACACCTACTGACCAACTCATGGCACCACCTGTTCCGAACGCGATCACGAGAGGTCCGAATGGAAGGCCCCACGTGGGCCAGCTACAGTTTGATCAGGACTCGTCGTATCCGTCGTATCCGTCGAGACCCTCCCTTTCAGGCTCTCGACCAAATTCACCAGTTGTCCTCCTAAATCCTCCGCCTCAAGATAAACTAGGAATTCGTAAATCTATATTGAAATCTTGGAAGTCCGTTGCTGGTGGGGGTTCACAGCATTCAACGAATGGGTTCGAATCTCGGAAGAGCTCTGAGCGACCTGTCTCCAATGAGACAATCAAGCCGAGACGACCGAGTGTCCTAGATGGTAGTATACCGCCCAGTCCTCTACTTCCAGAACAGTATCTTCCATCAAACCACATTCGAACTGGCAGTAACTTTCTCGAGCGCCGGAAGTCTGCCGCGCGGTCAAAGACGGGTCCGGGTCATCACTCGTCAGCATCACACGACCTATTATCGACGATTTCACCTGTGCGGTCCCCTGTCATGCAGGCGCCAGGGTCTGCATCTTCATCTCAATCACAGCTCTCCGCCTATTCTCGAGACTCGCACGCAGAAAGCCTGGAGACGTCCCAGTTCGAGGTCGTCCCTTCCCCAAAAGTCCATCCGAATCTGACATACCCGTATATGACGCTCGACCACGAGTAGCCTTTCATACCTGGTTTGTCCATGTTTAATTTACTTATGATACACTTGGTGCAACACGACCAACGTTATTGCAAAATCGTATCTGCTAACATTTCTTGATGATTGGTCCTCGATAATTTCTAGGCCACTTCCCACATCTCGTTCCTCCCAAAACATCTCTCCACCTCAGCTAGTTTCATCCTGATTGCTTTGCTCGTTTGCTATTTGCTTATTTTTTTGCATATTCTCATCTTCGTTGATCCACGAAATCCGCTTCCCTGAGTGCATGCTTGAGGCGTGCCCAGGTCCTCCACGCCACACTGCACCGCCCAGTGTAACTTCCGTGTCCGAGTCATCACTGGCAGGGCCCGCCCGCAGGCTGGTACGCCCATGACGCTTTTCGCGCGGCCGTTGTTCGGCAAGTGGAAATTCATTGGTCAGTGATGACATATCGTACACTCGCCGGTCCCGGCTGCGCAGCTTAACGCAAGCCTCGAGGCCGTCAACAGCGAATGGACTAATTTCCATGCTCCCGATGAAAAGCAGACCTTCTTGATGACCCCCACCACTCACCTCCCTATCCTTCTGAGCTTCTTCTGAATTTGTACCCATTCGTTGTCATGATCCGGATGCTACTGACCTCACTAGCTGTGCTCTTGGGGTCGTTGTTGGCGCATCGTGGGGTGCACACGACGGCTCCCACTGGCCCGCAGTCCTGGGCCTCATACGCAACGTCAATCGACATGTCTGCAGTCTGTTCAGAGATCGAATCGTCAGTCTCATTAGCTTCAGGGGTATTCTTCGATGGTCCGAGATTTTGCAGCCACCGTGATCCATGATTGACACGCATGTTCGACAGGAACAGAACCATATCCCAAAGACATTAGCCATTTTGCTATTTCGAGCACTCAAGAAGCCGCGTGTTCTTTTGAACCCGGTACGGCTGAAGACGTCGGTATTGCTGTACGTGACCATTGTGCGCTGAGGCTACACGGAGTCCCTCTAATGCGCGTGCCCCGCATTCAACAGCTTCAGATATTGGGAAGGACTGGATGCCCCTTTGCCGTCAGTTTAAGCAACTTTTTTGCTCTTTGTCTGTGCTATTCACCTCCAAACCATGCTGCATAGGTCAAAGGTGGTGGGCACTCCTTGAACCCAGGTTTCTCCTCTACTCCCGGCGTACAAATTGCCATGTACCGTTTCGCAAACGTGACATATGATCAAACAACGCAGGCCGCCACAATAGGGGCTGGTCTGATTTGGGATGACGTCTACGCCGCTCTGGAGCCATATGGAGTGAATGTTGCAGGAGGTCGGGTCTCGGGTATTGGCGTGGCTGGCTTCACGCTTGGTGGAGGTAGGTTGGCTGGTCCGTGTATGCCTAGCTCGCGTAAATTTGATGGGCAATCGCATGGCCGCAACGCGGTAGGTTACTCTTGGCACGCGAACCAATATGGTTTGACCATCGACATGGTGGATGCGTTCGAGCTCGTATTGCCGAACGGTACCGTAACGAACGTCACCGCTTCCCAGCCAGATCTGTTCTTCGCATTGAAGGTATGGTTTTCCGTGACACCCATGTTTCATTCATTCTGAGTTAACTTTCTACAGGGTGGGTTCAACAACTTCGTAAGTACACGTACATTCGGTAAGGACTTCGGCGCTCAATCGGCGCAACGCAGGGGATCGTGACCCAGTTCACCTTCAGGGCATTTCCACAAACGCAAGTTTGGGTAAGCGATATCCGCTATTTCACAGATCGATCGCTTGGTGACATGCCCGGCCGCTTCTGCTGACAGGGTGGTACCATCACCTACGACGCCTCTCAAGTCGATCAGTTAACAAGAGCGACTACTGACTTTGCAACAAATAATACGGACCCAAAGGCAAATGTTCTCACCTCCTACGGCTGGTTTCAGGGAGGGGGCGTGAGCGAGGTATGTGTCTGATTCTGATCACACGTGTTTAATTGGCACCCCACGTTGAGCTGGCACTCGCCATATGGTTCCCTCTGAGAGGGTTTAATGATTCTTCTCGTGTGAAGGCCGCAACTGAGATTGACCAACAGGGAATCAATGTAGCGATTTTGTTCTATAATGCCCCGACACCGCCTGCTGGCCTATTCGATGGCTTTCTGACCAACGACAGTGACACAGAAGCCTTCACTCGGTCCTTCTTGTCCCTTGTGCAATCTTCCGATGCGAATTCGACCTGGGGTTTACGGTGAGGTCGCCCAGCATCTTGCCAGGTTCTTGGTTAACCATTGGTCTGAGTAGATCAGCGTTCAATACTATATCTGTGCTCGAATACTCCGGAGACTATTTGAATTACATGCTGAACCAAAGCATCGTGAGTTGGTAGCTAATGGGATCTCCTCGGACACTCACGCTCCGTTTGTATTATAGGCTTGGGGAACCCAACTTCCTCTGGATTATGGATACGTCACTTTCAACGCTGAGCCAGTCCTCCCCAGTGTTTACAACCAGAGCACATCGCCGTCCGCATGGCCTGGTTCGAGGGCCCGGCCGTTCTCGCCCCTCAGTATTGTCTTCGGATGGACTGGTAATGGAACGACGGATGACATAATGATCGAA
>Ga0307508_10006120_pt1 | contig 11351 bp, 13 predicted proteins | sample 9_EM_MG_FD_203089 | JGI IMG/M metagenome (GOLD analysis project Ga0307508, IMG submission 203089) | Populus trichocarpa ectomycorrhiza microbial communities from riparian zone in the Pacific Northwest, United States - 9_EM | ecosystem: Host-associated > Plants > Roots > Unclassified | place...
TCTTCGGCAGTCCGTCCAAATCCTATCCCAGGACGGACTAGGGCAGTGGGGACCCTGCCCGGGACGGGACCGTCCTAAAAGACTGCCGGGCCCGGCCGGGCAGGACGGACTATTGCGAGGCCTGCTTCTGCCAGAGGATTGGGCATTCCTATTATGTGTTAAGGACATTCTCGCCCCCTTCAAGGAATAAACATTGTATCTCCAAGTTCGGTACAGCAATGGTTGTGTGACACTGGGACGTCTGGTCAAGGTGGCACTGACAGTAATATCGAACTAGTCAGGTTTCTCGATAGTCACGAAGGAGATGGGGCGCGCGCGGTCTTCACCCGCATTCAATTGTTATAAAAGAATAAACCCTATTTGACAGTCCTTCCAAGATCGCCCACCGTTAAGGGATTCACAGCAAATAATCTAAGAGGTTCGGTTCGGTATTGGAATCGCCCGCTGGCTCGTGTACGGGTCGCGATGAAGGTGCATTGGTGTATACCTGGTGGCGTATCAGACGGCTTGTGTATATCGCTTCAGCGGATGATTCGAGACGGCTTGCACAAGGTGGTTCGGCGAATCGTTCAAATCAAGATGGGCTCAGCGTACTACCCGACGGCTCACTGGCAGCATTTCGGTGGATGATTTGAGACGGCTCGCTCGCGGCGCTTCGGCGGATCGTTCAGAGTATGCCCTACGGCGTTGCCGACAGCTTGTTATGACGAACACAACGAGTGGAGACACGAGAGGAGATAGGAAAAGAAAAGAAGAGAAGAGAGTTGCCATTCCTAAGAGCGGGAGAGCTATCTGCTTTATATACCCCATTTGCCTCCTGCTTAATCATCAAACTGTGCATCATGCCACCGGAGTATGATACTCTGTCAAACTTCCCTTTTAGCCTTCTGGGCCATATCAGCCTGGGCGCAGCCTAGAGCGCAGTGCAGCCTGGCCCTGCCTAGAGCGTGGCGGACGACAAACACCATCACGTACTGCGGGTACCCGTGCAGTGCTGTTCCGAGGTTATTGCCTAAGGGCGATAATCAAGGATGATGCCTTGTAGAACCGGGTTAGCGTGACAATCACCCCCAACTTTGGACACCACCCTCGGGTCCATGACAAACAAGCAAACAAAGTGGTATACAAAAAGGTTAAAACACAAGGGAGACCTCGTTGAAAAGACACTTTTGTAAAACCATTACACAACCGCAAAAAAAGGAAAATGAAAAGAACTTTCTTGTTGATCGTCACACCCAAAAAGGCTATGCTTCCCGGCAGACTATCGGATTGCTGAAAATGTAAGAAGGAAAGAAAGAACTTTTTGTTGATAGTAATGCCCAAAAGGCTATGCTCTCTGGCAGACTATCAGATTGCTGGACTCGTAATCGGCTATTGGTTCTTGAGCATTCGGCAGGTCATCCTCAGCGTACCAGGGATCCCATTCCGGGCCATAGCCCTTCCAGCGGACGAGGTATTCGGTCTTCCTCTTACGTCCTCGCCTGGAAGTCCGCTTGTTGACAATGGCTTCAATTTCCCATTCTGGATCTCCTTCAGGGCTGACCACGGGAGCCATGTCATTAGTTGGCACGGGCCGATTGTAAGGGTCCAATCCTGGAGCTGGGCTTGGTTCCAAGTGGACAACCAAGATAACAGGGTGGATTCCATAGTGGGGGGGAAGCTGCAGCCGGTAGACCTTCCCTTTCCCGACTAGTTCAAGGATCTTGAAAGGACCGATACGCTGTTGGACAAACTTCTGCTTTCGCACAGCAGGGATGGAATAGTCTGCACCCAGACGTAAAAAGGCATAGCCAGTGGAGAAATCCAGTGAGACATGCTTTTTATCGTAGTGCTTGGTCATTGCTTTCTACGCGATCGCAATAGTGGTAGCCGCTTCCTCCTGCATTACAACTCTGAGTTCATGGAGTGGGACTGCTACCTGTGGCATTGGTAGTGGTATGGTAGATATTTCAAGAGCTGTCCATTGCTTCTTGCCATATATCAGCTCATTCGGTGATTTTTTCGTGGATACCGACTCCATGTTATTGCAGGCTGCCTGCAGCGGAAGAAGCTTGGCCAGCCAGTCTGAGTGGCTTGTGTTGACCATATAGCGCAGTATCACTTCGAGAGTCTGATTTGTCCTCTCTGACTGGCCATCAGCACTTGGATGATACTGTGACACTGGGGTGGTATCGTAACCGGAGTGTAGAAAGAATCAAAGGTAATCAGGCTACTTTCGATAATTCACAGCGGAATAATCTTAGATCTTGTGTGTGGGTTCGGTGGTAGTGTTTGGGGATGTTCATGCTGAGGATTTTTTCTCGTCGGGAGGAAGAATCTCTCTCTTTTTATTCTGAGAGCGGTAGCGTGAGAAGTGGTGACTCGGGTTTGGATTCCCCCGAGACGCATAGGCCTCTTGGGTGATCCATTGGTCATGGCCGCGGTGTAGATAAGGGAGATGAGCTCTCCATGCCGTTGGGCGGGGTGCTAGCTCCAGACCGCGCATACGTGGTCTCTCCCCGCAGGGACCCAGACTTATCGTACGTGGTTCCTCTCGTTTGAGAGCCCAACCAGTGTCTGCCAAGCTCATTTGCTTCATTGGCACTTCGACCCCTCATCCCGGAGTTTACCCCTTACGGCTGGTCTTGGCCGTAAGCTAATCTCCGTTCCCTTAACTCCCGGCTAGACTCTGGGATCATCATCCGTCACCTGCTAGTCACGTTCTACCCTATTGCTACGTACTCTAGATACTCAGGTGTAACACTACCTCCCCTCCCCCTTAGCCTCGTCCCGAGCGCTGACACTTTCTTATCTGAGTAGCCCATCTCTTTCTGACTCTAAGGTTCTTTCAACGCTGAAGTTCCTTCAGCGTCACGGACTGTAGTGCTCCACCCCTGCAGCCCTCCCAGCCACCGGATCAGGGCATGTAGTCCCCTCGGAGACCCTCTGTAATCCGTCGAGATGGCTGGGCCCTCTGAGTAGGCCGGTGCGTACTCATACTGTCGATGATCCCCGCTGGGCAGCTGTTTTTGTAGAGACGAAAGCACCAGTTTTCCCAGTGCGCATCCTGGCGACCTCTGGCTGGGGCACGTGGAAGGAGTGACCAAGCCCGAACAAGCCGGACGAGCCAATGGTGTGCACACAGAGGTGTCCATCGGTCACCAGGGTCCACCACCTGTTGATGGTTTCTTTCTGCCAGTGCTTATCCCAACACGGAATCGTTCCGGTCGTCTCCGGATAGGTTGGTCGTTCGCGGGCAAGAGTATATGACATTTTTCCGGATGTGGGACACATGGAACGAGTGACCTTCTTGACTGGGGGTTCGTGCCTGGGTGCTGCCTTTTGTCCCTCGTAGGTGTACATACAGAGGTGTGTCGTACCAAATGCCTATGGCTCTTGTCCGACCGAACCCGAGATATCCCTTGACGAGTTCTTGCATCTGAGAGGCAGGTCTTTCCCGATTCTTTAGGTGTCGGCGAGTCGGTAGTCCCTTGGCGCGTCCGGGTTCCATTGATGAAACTCTCGAAGTTTCCCCAGACCGCCTACCGAGAAGTTGTCGAATGGCTCTTCCGTCCAGTCCTTGCGTTCTGGATAGTCGAGCCATTTGACGAGGTAAAGGACCCTTTGTTATTCCCTCGGCCGTGTTCGACCGAAGACATAACTTCGTCCACATCGTATTCCTCCGATTGCTCGATGTCGTCAGCCTCTCGGAGTACCTTTGAAGGGTCCGGTGGTGCTCGGTGCTCGCTGGTTCGGTAGGGTTCGAGCAGCGAGACGTGGAAGGCATTGTGTATCTTCCATTTCCGGGGCAGTGTGAGGTGGACGGCCAGTGGGGAGACGGTTTTTTCGATCTGAAAGGGGCCGTGGTTCTTGTGGTCCAGTTTCTTTGAGGGGCAGCGTGTTTTGATGTTGTGCCCGTTGAGCATTACCAGGTCTCCTACTTGGTAGGCTGGGGGTTCCCTCCGGTCCGGGTCGGTGTAACGGTGCATCCGCTCCTGCGCTGCTTCCAACCCTTTTCGCGATTGCTCGTGCACCGACTGCATCCAGTGGCCATAGACTGTGCTGGCTGGATTTAGCGGTTCTCATATATCGTCTGGGGGATCGATTGTGGCTGGATGTCGTCCGTAGTTGGCATAGAACGGTGACATTCCGTTACCTATTGTGACTGAATTATTGTAAGCGAATTCAGCAATCGGTAGGAGGGGTACCCAATCATTCTGTTCTCGGGTGACGAATGCCCGGAGGTACGCCTCAATTGTCTGGTTAAGGCGTTCCATCTGACCGTCCGTTTGCGGGTGGAAGGCCGTTGACATTCGGGGTCATATTTTCAATAGTCCTAGGAATTCCTTCCAGACCTCCAATGTGAATCGGGAGTCTCGGTCGGACATGATATCCGTTGGCGTCCCGTGGTGCCTCCAGATTTTCTTTGCAAAGACTTTTGCCAGGTCGGCCGCTGTCTTTTCCTTGAGTGGGAGAAAGTGCGCCATTTTGTTGAATCGGTCGATAATTACCCAAAGCTGGTCACATCCTTCTGACAGCGGTAGTTCCGTGATGAAGTCCATTGCTATTGATTGCCATGGGGCGTAGGGTAGCTCCAACGGCGATGTTAGTCCTTATGGTTGGTGTCGGGAAGCCTTGTTGCACTGACACTCCAGGCAGCTTCTGACGAAGTCAATTATCGGTTCGTTCATTTTTGGCCACCAAAAGTTTCGCCGGATGAGCTCGATCGTTTTGTCCTGCCCCATGTGCCCGGCGGCCTTGGTGTCGTGTTCCGATTCCAGGATTGCTTTGATGAGGCGCTTGTTTTCCGGGACCCAGAGCATGCCCTTCCTGTAGAGTAGCTCGTCACGGATTTCCAGTATTCCTTCCTTGACCTTTCGGTCCTTCGGCGACCGTTCTCCTGCCGCCGCGTCCTGTTTCGCTTGTTCCCAAGCCTGCTGGTAGTTTCCGTCCATTGATACCCCTTCTCTGAGTTGAGTCAAGAAGTCTATGCCGGCTAGCTGTTCCGCCCAACGGACCTACCGTCGATTGAGCATTTTGTTGTTGTGAAGTACTCCAGGTTGTGATGGTCCATAATCACCTGTATCTGGTTCTCCGCTCCTTCACACTATCACCACCAATGCTCGAAGGCATCGACGATGGCTAGAAGCTCTTTGTCGTGGATGTCGTAGTTGATTTCCGCGGTTTGGAACTTCCGAGAGTGGAATGCCACTGGGTGCAAGCGGTTGTCATCGTCTCGTTGGGATAAGACCGCTCCTATCGCGAAGTCCGAGGCGTCGGTTTCAAGGATGACTGGTCTTATGGGATCGAAGTGGGCCAGGATTGGTGCCTGGGTGAACAAGTTTTTCAATTCTTGGAAGGCAGCTTCCGCTTCTGGGTTCCAGGACCATTTTTCCGTTTTCTTGGTTAGCTCGGTTAATGGACATGCTACTTTGGAGTAATCCCGGATGAAGCGTCAGTAGAAGTTGGCAAAACCTAGGAATGACTGGGTTTCCATGAGCAACGTTGGTTGTTGCCATGACAGTATCGCTTCCACTTTGTCCTGACTCATCTGAATCCCATTTCGTCCGATGATGTACCCCAGGAACTCCACTTCCTCAGCTTTCCATACGCATTTTTCGGGGGAGATGGCTAATCTGTTGTGTTGTAGCCGTTCCAAAACCTTTCTGACGAGCCGGTCGTGTTCTTCCTCTGTTTTGGCGTACACCAGGATGTCGTCCATATATGCCAAAACTCCAACATCAAGTACATCGGACAGGACGTGGTTCATCATGTCCTGGAAGGTTGATGGGGTGTTTGTCAGACCGAATGGCATTATCTGGAATTCGTACAGTCCGTAGCGGGTTCGGAAGGCAGTTTTCCATTCGTCTCCCTTTCGGATTCGGATGAGGTTCAATCCATTTTTTAGGTCCATCTTTGTAAACCATCGAGTGCCTTGTACTCGGTCTTGTAGTTCCTGCATTAGCGGGAGCGGATACCTATTTGGTATTGTGATGGCATTCAACCTCCAATAGTCGACACACAACCGCAGCCCTCGACCATTGGGTTTGGGTATGAACAGGATGGGGGACCCCGCTGGTGAGGTGGATCTCTTGATTTTGCCTGTTTTCTCCATTTCTTTTAGCCATTCTCTGAGGGTTTGAAGTTCTACCTCGGAAAGTGGGTAAAATGGTCCCCAGGGTGCCGTGGTTCCTTCCTTGAGCTCGATTTTGCAGTCGTACGGGTGGTGTTGTGGCAGTGCGTCGGCTGCTTCCTTCCCCATGATCCCCAGATATTGCCGGAATTCCTTTGGCACATCTGCTAGTGGGTCCTCGTTTCCTTTGACCATTGATACGTATCCGACGACCTGGGCCTCCTTTTCGTGTAGTACTGACTCGTCCCAGGTCAGAGAGAAGGGGTTTGTTCCAAACTTGGTACATTCTTCCAGGCATCGAGCACTGTTATACCTTATTTCTTCCGACGTCCAGGCTCCTTGCGGCGGGTGTCGCTTGATCCATTTGAATGGGAGAAACAGGTCAAGGTCTTCTTCCATTGGCGAGACTTCGAATTGTTCATTGGTGAAATGGTTCCTATGCTGTAGTCGCAGGGGTTTTGTAAAATATTGACCTGCGTTTCTAACTGCTTCTCCTGTAAAGCTTTCAATGGTTCGAGGTCTCTTGTGGGCTTCATATTCCACTCCCAGCTTCTCGACCGTTTGCTGGTTGATGAGGGGTATTGAACAGCCTGTGTCCAGAAGCACTCTTACCGGGTGGCGTTTCCCGTCCAAGTGGAGTACCATGGAAATTATCGTGCGGGTCAGCCATTTTTTTCCCATAGTGCCGCATATTAAATCAATAACTCCGTCTGGTGCCGGGACGGAGTTCCTCAAAAATCCGATTCGTCTGATTCCGCCCAGAGAGGTAGATCTGTGATCATTTCTTCGACCGCGGCCACTTTTTGCTGTTTGGGGGCTGGGATGCTTTCAGGCTCCTCTTCTCACCTTCTTTTCCTCATGGGTTCGTTCGTGGGGGCAACGGCTGCTACCTTCCATGGTGCCAGTGGCAGCGCTGTTCCTTGAACTGACTGGAAGGAAAAACAGTCGTAGGTCCTATGACCGGGCCTTCCGCATCGCCAGCAGTTGTCTCGGTCTTTTTTGTGGATATCCACTTCGTTCTGTGGTACTCCCTTTAGGGCGGCTCCTGTGGATCCCCAGTCTTTCTTGGGTGACCGGACTTCGTTTCGCCTTGGCTCCCGAGTTTCTTCTTGCTTAGGAGGCCGTTTTCCTTGGCCGTCCTTGTGTCGGTCATCCTTCCTTCCTTCTTTGGTTGGGGCGGGTCCGGCACGCATCGCTTCTTTAGCCATTTTTAGGGCTTTCTTTTTTTCCACCTGTAGGCCGGCCTGGTGGGTGGCTTGTAGGAAGCCTTCGTCATCCGCGAAGTCTTCGAGGTAATGGGCGAATTGCATATCTAGCACTGCGTCGGGCATAGCCAGGTCCACTTTTTCCCTTAGTACCTCCCCTGTGGCCTGTGCGAAGTTATTGAGCGCTCGAAACTCCGTCAGGTAAGCTCGGATGGATCCTTGGTACTTGAGCTGTCCTAGCTTGAGTTGGGCGTCTGCCGCTTCTTGTTCGTTTCGGGACTCCGTTCGGATCGCCGCGGAGTAGAAACCAGGTGTCGTTTTCCCCCAGTTCTCGGTATCGGTGGAGGTGCCATACCAGGGCGGTGTCGGTTAAAAGGGTTCCGACCCAGGCGATTTTTTGCCGGTCGACTGTTTCCGGGTAGAATCCCAGGTACATCGTGACCAATTCCCACCATTGGTTGAAGGTGGACGAGCTTTTCCCGTCGAACTTGTCTGGATTTTCCATCTTGACCCTTGAGGTGTGTACCTGGGTTCCTCTTTCTGGCTGCCCCACGGCTTGTGCTGCCGCGATCCTGGCTCCTACTAGCTGGGCTATTTCCTCCGGCGTGAGCATGGTTGCCAGTCGGTCCTGGGTGGGTTCCCTTGCCCCTGGCGGGGATCTTCCTGTTGGTAAGTTTCGTTCGTATAGATCGTTGTTGTCTTCGCTAGGAGGGGGCGAAGGCGAGGGTGGTGCCCTTCCCTGTGGAGGTCTTGGTGGGGGGCCACCTCTTCCTGCTCCTCCCGTGCCTTGGGGTCTGTGCGGCGGGCTTGAAGCCGGGACTGCCGGGGGCCTTTGTCGTCGTTGTTGGGTTCCTCCGAATAAGGGGCTCCCCAGCACCAGTCGGGTTGGCGGTGCCCCTGGGTTTGATGTGGGCTGGGTCCGTTTGACCGGTGTTGCGGGTAGGGCAATTGCAGTTGCTACTTGTAACAGTTCGTCTTGTGCTTGGGCCAGCTGTTGCTCCAGGCCGGTCATTCGGCCTTGGTCCTCTCTTCGCTGCTGTTCGAATATTTCTACCTTTCTTTGGTGGTCAGCAGCCCATTTTTCTACGTTACCTTTGAACTCCATTAGGTGGACGTTTCGAGCCAGGTTTGCTTCCGATAGGAAAGCTACTGCGTCGTGCATCTGGGCTACTTGTGTTGCCTCGTGCACCCGATGTAGGTCACTCGTCGTGGAGTGCTCGATAATAGCTTCCCAGACCTGTCTGGTAAATGCCTGGTATGCATTAGCGGATACCATCAGTTCATTTCTTACCCAGTCTCCTGAGATCTGTTCCTTGGCTTCCATTTGTTCGTAGACGTATTGGGCTCCCTGCGCCAGTCGGTTGTAGGCGGCTTCGATCCGTCTGATGCGTCGGTCCGTGTGGTACAACGTGTTGCCGCAGACGTCCATCAGCTGGCAGAGGTCTGGCTCGGCCTGTTGCTGGTGGTTGGTTATCACCCGCATCCATCCGACCGGGTTAGCGATTTCCAGGGTTTCCACTACTGTTTCTTCGTCATTGGTGATTTGCAGCAGCCCGCGGGGCGCTTCCAGACGAAGCATGTTGTAATCGGAGGTGGTGGACATTTTAATAGAGGTGGAGGAAGTGTCCTGTGTAGATCATTTCATCGTCGGTGAAATAGTAGTCACAGAGATCTCGGAGCTCGTTTTCTGTAAATTCGGCGTTTGTGTGGTTGTGGGCGCAGTTGAACCAGTATTGTGTATACCAGTTCCAGGGCTCGTGATCGCCTTCTTGGTAGGGAGTAGGAATGGGTCCGTCGCTGAATGTATCCCACTGTTCGTAGTTGGCTAACTCACTATCGATTGATTGGAATGTGTAGTCGAAGGAGTACTGAGACTTGGGCTCCAAGAAGGTAGATAGTTCGAGTAGATAGAGGTGGTCTTCGAAGTAGGTATCGTTGAAGTACGTCATGAAAGTAGGGTGATCTTGAGATCAAGATTATAGTGTGACACTGGGGTGGTATCGTAACCGGAGTGTAGCGAGAATCAAAGGTAATCAGGCTACTTTCGATAATTAACAGCGGAATAATCTTAGATCTTGTGTGTGGGTTCGGTGGTAGTGTTTGGGGATGTTCGTGCTGAGGATTTTTTCTCGCCGGGAGGAAGAATCTCTCTCTTTTTATACTGAGAGCAGTAGTGTGAGAAGTGGTGACTCGGGTTTGGATTCCCCCGAGGCGCATAGGCCCCTTAGGTGATCCATTGGTCATGGCCGGGGTGAAGATAAGGGAGATGAACTCTCCATGCCGTCGGGCGGGGTGCTAGCTCCAGACCGCACGTACGAGGTCTCTCCCCGCAGGGACCCAGACTTATCGTATGTGGTTCCTCTCATTTGAGAGCCCAACCAGTGTCTGCCTAGCTCATCCGCTTCGTTGGCACTTCGACCCCTCATCCCAGAGTTTACCCCTTACGGCCGGTCTCGGCCGTAAGCTAATCTCCTTTCCCTTAACTCCCGCCTAGACTCTGGGATCATCATCCGTCACCTGCTAGTCACGTTCTACCCTATTGCTACGTACTCTAGATACTCAGGTGTAACAGATACGCTGTCGTCGTAAGGCTGTTTACTCCCGCAGAGGACAGTAAGGTTTGCCAGAGTCCTGAAAGAAAACGTCTATCTCGATCAGAGATAATAGTTCGTGGGAAACCCCAGCCATTGAGAACAACGTCATCGTAGAAGGAGATGGCCCAGGAGCTGGCAGACCAGTCTTTTCTCCTGGGGATAAAACGCACTGCCTTGCTGAACTTGTCGGTCACTGTCATGATCATGTCGAATTTTTTATCCGAGCCTTCCCGAGTGCATGAAGGGAGATCCGTAATAAGATCGATGGTAATTGTATCAAATGGCTCCGATGGAGAGGTTATAGATGACAATTTACCGTAGGGCTTGTGCCAGGTCAGCTTATTGAGCAAGCAGACAGGGCAGTGGGCGAGATATGCTGCGATATCCTTGGCCATAGAAGTCCAGTAGAAATTGGAAAGCCGTTTGAAGGTTCGATAAAATCCACAATGAGTCTCGTCGTAGGCGATCACTAGCTGCTGCTTGCGTAACTCCTGACTGCTAAGGACTAGCCGGAAGTACTGATCCTTTGGGTCGATAAGATATAACAGGTCATCATGCAGTATATACTGACATGTGGCTGGAATGGAAATCACATCCAATCGGCTGTCGTAGGTGCCATCGCGTTTGAGTGTGTTGTATATTGCTCGCATACGTTGTGAATTCTGAGTGGCCAGTCGGAGCTTTTTTGCGTATACAGGAACAAATTTTACCGTCACGCCTTGGGCTTCAGTTCGCGCTGTGGTATCCACAGGAGAACATTTTCCTTTACCAGGACTGCCCAGTACCACAGCAGCTAAAGCTGGCTGTTTGGGCTGTCAGCTTTGTGTGTCGCTGGCACGTAGTTTGCCAAAACGAGTCACCACGAAACATTCTTGGACGTCAAATTCCTCCATTTCTGATTGGATACCCAATCTAGTTGCCCAGTCACAAAGGTGTTTCGCTTCTGAGGAGATGTCATAGCGTAGCCTTGACAAGGCATCAGGACATTCCAGATTGGATCCCTTGCTGTAGATGACATGCATGTGGTCTCAGTACTGATCCAAGTAAATAGCCCATGTATGGAGTCTCAGGCTAGATCTGTCCACAGATGTGGTGTCAATACTCTGCATCTTGCACAAGGCGACATTGCTATGATGATCGGTGACGAAAGTGACGAATGCTCTTTCCATGTATGGGCACATGCGTTTGGCTGCCCATACGAGTCCGGACATTTTGTGACACCTGGGTACGCGAGTACGGAGATGGAGATAAAGATAATGTAGAGTCAGGTTCGATTTCTTTATTCACAACGGAATAATCTTAGGTTCGTCGTGTCGGGGTGTTTCGTAAGCGTGGTATCCGAGGATGGGGAATCGAAGAGAACTTTGGTGGAGTTCCTGTTCGGTATATATGCCCTTCTTTTCCTAGTCACGTGGTCCTTCTTCCCGTTGTCACGCCAGG
>Ga0307508_10006121_pt1 | contig 11351 bp, 13 predicted proteins | sample 9_EM_MG_FD_203089 | JGI IMG/M metagenome (GOLD analysis project Ga0307508, IMG submission 203089) | Populus trichocarpa ectomycorrhiza microbial communities from riparian zone in the Pacific Northwest, United States - 9_EM | ecosystem: Host-associated > Plants > Roots > Unclassified | place...
GTTTGAGAGGCCGCTGCTCTCTCCTCTTGTGTCTCGGGGCGTCTGTTGCATCGAATGGCGGCTCAAGTAGTAGGCGGTTTTGCTCGAAGGCATGACGTCATTGGCAGAGACAACAAGTATTAGACGCAGGATGTAAGATGTGAGGAGGGCGTGGGGAGGGGAAGGGAATGTGTAGGTACGCCAAAAAGGTTGCAAGCCGAAAGTCCGAGAAGGCCACGTGATTTTTCAAACAGCCAATCAGCGCTGCAAAACAGTGCCCGTGAGAAAGTTGCATTATTTCCGAAATCCGACGAACCACTGCAGACAAAACCCTCCTATTTCATAGTCGGGGAAAGAAAGCGCGGCCTCAGTTCGGTCCCTCTGATCGTACTAAACATAACCGCGCGGTAAAGAAATTGTTCCTGCAGCTTGTCTGGCGTGGAATCATAAGTGTTGCACCGCTCAGTACGCTGCCACATATTTACCATCTTGGACGCCCGTAATTCCTGCTACTACTTTGGCCCGAGTTAACTCGTTCCTCGCAGCCCAATCGAAACTTCAGTATTGCAATGTTGGACCCACCTCCTCTGAATGATGCTCTTCAGGCCGTTCATATCGCCTCCCTCGCCGCCGCACTCACCAAACTAAACGTCGAGATCCGAATCGAGGACCTCATCGAGGCCATACATAACGAGGACGAAGCTAGGCGTGTCAAATTGACCGCTGAAGCGACCTAACGCCGCGCTGCGCTATCTAGCCGTAATTCAGGCCCCCACTCTTCACTTGTTCTCTGACAACGAACCTTCTAACTAACTGCCGGCCTTAAATTCACCACCGTCTCCAAGTTCATCCCCAAGCCTACCAGACCACCAATGTCGATCCGTTGGCGAAGGGGCGTCGTCGTAGTCTTCTCGAACTCACCAAACAGTCCTTCAATGTTCCTGATCCTTTCGCATATTCACATGGCTCGGTTTGTCCCAGGTGGGGCACAACCAGATGCCGAGGTTGCACATGAGCGCGACTCGCGCAAAGTGCGCATCCAGTGAGCAAGAGCTCAAGTGTGCCAGCAGTCGTTTGCAGAGTAGTGTATAATGCGGACGCTAAACGGTTGACTTGTTAATATTTGTTGATTCCGACGCCGCATATTTCGGCCATTGAGTTCATTCCCGATCTCACAAACAGCGCCAACCGAGATGCCTCTGCCAACTGAAACGAACTCCAAGCTGCCGTCGGTTTATGTCGACATCCAGGATCATTCAATGTGGGTCCGCATTCCAGGTCTATAAGTATCCGTCTTACATTGGGAGAATGGCAGCATAGGCAACATGCGAACAGCTGCATTTGTGTGTATCCAGTTCTCCAATAAGCCAATCCCTTCAATCGATCCCCTTCAGATTAGCACCGATGGGATCATCGAGCAATTTTGCATACCTCACTTCGACTCTCCGTCTGTTTTCGCGCGGGTTCTAGACATCAATAGAGGAGGCCATTTCTCAATCCGACCTATCGAGAAATGCAACCCCAAGCAAGGCTATCTTCCAAGCACGAACGTGATTATTCTTCCTCGATATTGGTGTCTACTGCGGCTTAACATGTTGCGTCATAGGTCCTGGGGACTAAGTATTGATTACCGTCTTTCCGCCAGACTCTCGCTCACCATTTCTTCAGGTTCCTTAGCCAGAAAGGAGTAGCGATGGTAACAGGTTTGTGCTTCCTCTAAATAATCTATCTCGCTTGTTAATCCGCATGCTAGATTTCATTCCTCTGCAAAGCAAAGAGATGCCCACGAAACCGCTTCTGCACTGGCTAGTGCGTCGTGTTGAGGTGACGCGCGGCACCATGCCGATGAGGATGGAATGCATTCCAGCATTTAATTACGCGAGAGATCCCCATGAAACTTCTGTAAGCCGCAATCAAGTCACTTGCATCATGTGCCCCATTGACGCGCAAATGGTAGATTACCCCTGACGACTCCGTTGATTGCACAAATCAGAATAAAGTGATATTCTCATCTAAGAATCTGGGTCTTGACTTGCGTTATACAGTTGATGACACGACAGAGGCGGGCGTTCCGTCAGTCGACATTGGGCTCATGGATCTTCAACGGCAGGGACATCTGGGCCTTGGAGTGTATTCTGAATTTACCCTATCTGAAGGACAAGCTGTCACCTTTATATTGCGCACGCCCCCAAAAGTGCACTCGGTCAGATCGAGTCTCAGCACGCCCGTGCCGCAGCAATCCGAGCAGGCCGGAATCCCACTGGACGGTTGGTTCTCTTGCTTCCCGATCTCAAAATTCTACGTCACGTGTCAATGACTTCACTAACAGCTCTCCTCAAAGGGGTCTCGCAACTCCGGCCTAAGGACGACCCGTTGTTGAGCAACCGGTTACTGGGGTCCCTCCTAGCGGTCGGTAGTCTTCCCCCTTGGTGCTGTGCACCACTCACCATAACAAACTATTGTGCAAGCAGGATACCATAACCTTCTGGAGGCAATGGATAGGTAAATCAACCTACGGTGGCGCCTGGCGCGAAGCGGTACACCGTAGTGCACTCGCATTGAAGCTTCTCATATTTGAACCAACTGGTAATTGTTGCATTTCTTCGTGGCTATATGCGGGGTTGCCTACCCGGCATACGCAGGGTCAATCGTGGCGAGTCCAACATTCTCTTTGCCCGAGAGTTTGGGAGGCGCACGAAACTGGTATGTGAAAGAAGGGCGAATCGGAGAAAGCATGCTAAGATGGTCCCGCCCAATCACGTGTTAGGGACTACCGGTACGTGCTCGTCACACGGAGCGTGTTTCGAGGCTAATCTCAAACTACGATAGGTACTCTTGGATCCGGGATTCTTCATTTACCCTCTACGCTCTGATCCGCTTGGGTTTCACTCAAGAAGCGTCCGGTTCGCTGAAATCATTATTTTCTATAACCTATCCGCTCACAAACACTTAGCTTATCTGGAATTCATATTCAACCGTCTGAAGCACAAGGTTGGATCTCATCTCACCAATATCGTTTCCTCAAAACATTTATTGTTCTGCATAGAATCCCGATGGATCATTGCAAATCATGTTAGCGCTTTTTCTCGTCATAACCTATAGTTTTCGCATGAATTTGATGACATTATGAAAGGTACACAATACACGGTGTGCATCGCTGAAGTTTGTTCATATGAACATAGGACCGCTCATTCATCATCACCTCAGGAGAGAAAGAAATACCTGAACATGTGCTTCATCATCTTGAGGGCCATAAGCAGTCTCGCCCTGTTCGGATTGGAAATGACGCCGCCGATCATGTTCAGCTTGTACGTGTTCACTGGTGTGGCAGTTGCGGCTTCCGCGAAATGCGTCGATGCTGAGACATTAGTACTAGGATATTTATGGGGAGCTGTAAGGCACGTCCCTGGTATCATCAATATGTTCGCTGACATGCTTCGAAGTATGGATTGCATTTATCTTGGCCAGAAATACGGATCTCCGCTTGGATATGACCGGTGGTGTCAAGTGCGGGACTTGTGAGTTCTGCGTTGTATGTTTTCCCCCAGTTCTGACATACAACGACATCATTTTATGTTCTGAAATGCTGCCGCAGAGTCGACTGTGGGTCACCATGTACTCACTCGCCAGAGAGCACTGATATCATTATTTCTCAGATGTGGTTCAAAATTGTCACAGAAAGGATTTGTAAGTGTTGCATTGTGTCGTTGAGGCTTTCCTGTCTCAAACATTGCGGGATTACAGGTCCATCTGGTACTAGTTCTGAAAACATCTACATTAAATTCGTTGTTCACTTGGGGTTGACAGGGAAGTCCGAAGCAAGGAGCGTCATTTCACGGTGCGCAGTTGAAGTCTACCTATTTCTTTGTTTATAACGCGCTCTGTTGGTGCAGTATTCGAAAGTGATGATGTGGGTTGCAATCGATAGAGGCGAGTGCTATGGTATAGCGAGACACGATTCAGAAATTAAAACCGCAATTGATAGGAATGCGGTTGGCGGACAAGCGTTCCCTCCCGTAGGTCTTCGTCCACTCGCTTGGACCTACACTGATGTTGATCTTCTCACCCCGGCCACTTCGACCAGATGCCCGAACTTCCAAGCGTGGCGGACAGCCAGGGATAATCTATACGAGGATATAATGCACAAAGCCTGGAACCAAGAGAAAGGATTTTTCGCTCAGTCTTACGAGGATAAAGTGAGATCGGGTTTTCAAACATAACAAATATACCCAACGATGAGTCGGTGTCAGAATATTCTTGATAGTGCCGTTCTTGTCATGCCACTGGTGTTCTTCTGTGATGCAGCCGAACCACGGTTCGTTGTCAGGGCATGTCGCATCGTCAGAAATTCTGACATAATTTACAGATTCAAGAGCACGCTAAATGCCATTCTCCGTAGCCCGGAAAGAGGCGGTCTCCTCGCAAATAATCTCGTGTTCCGATATAACACTGAGTTAGTGGATGACGGCGTAGGGGGAGAAGAAGGGGGTGCGTTTCAATTGTCGACTTATGCGTTTTGTGTTACATCGCTAACATTACAACAATTCGTTTGCGGTATACTAGCCTTCTCATTGTGCACGTTGTGGGCTGTAGAAGCGTGAGTTGGTTCGGCGTATACAAGAGCAAGACTGATCAGTAAACAACCCGTCAGACTGTCGCGATCTGGTCAGACGGAACGCGCTGTCCAGATCCTTGAGGTGACCTTGTGGTTTATATCTTGTATTTCAATCTAACGGTCAACACGGTCGAAACCAAACAGGAATTCCTCGGTATGTGCACGACAGTTTACTTTACGAGAAGATCCAGCTAACTCCACGTAACCAGCGTACGGAAATCACACGGGCCTATTCTCTGAAGAGTGCGATTCATTTGTACTGAGGATCATTGCTTAGATTAACCTTTGGCTTTCTTTAGAATCTCCGCGGCCGGGGAGGGGCTTGGAAATGCCGTACAAGGATTCACTCATGTTACCCTCATATCCGCCGCATTTAACTTATCCCGCACTCTCAAGCAGATCACATAAAATCGCGCGAGGATGCTCAAATGGCATTGGATTGTCCCTTCATGCCCTAAATCACGTCTGATACACGAGTTTCAAGCTTTCTGCGATGTAATACCACAAATGTCGGGGTGTCTATACAGTCTACAATGAGCGTCCATGTACTGATACAGAATACTTTGGTAACACGTTATTTCGTGACAGCGTAGCAACAGCACCGATGACTTGCAAAATTTACAACAAACTAGATCCAGTCAGCCCAGTTGCAAGGAAGACAATGCGCCAACAAACCTCTTTGTTTGCCCATGTTTCAACAGCAGCTCGTCTTCACTCTCTTCGTCCATTTCGTTGTTTCTGTATCGCGCCATCAATGCAGGGCGATGTCGACCAGCAGTGATCGGCAGAGCAGGTGAAGGCATCGCTTTAGACGAGGCTTCACATCTCATCGCATGGCTGCTCTTGCCTAATGCCAATTAATCTTTGTCTCGCCCTGGCGAGATCGAGGCTCACCGTATTGTCCATATACCTGTTCATTGTTCGGCGCCTTCATACCGTTGGCTTGGCGGCCGTGGGCATACGCATCATGCGGAACTTGCAGAGCATTCGAGTCAACTTGAGTCATGTCTTCATCGTCCGTCTGGGAAATAGTGCGCTTAATCTTCTTGCGCCCGCGACTGGTTTCTGGTCGACTCTTTGCGTCCTGACCGAATTGCAAAGGCGGGTATTGATTGCCATTGGTCTCGTAGTGAGCGCCCGGAGCGGGCACCGCATCCGGCCCTATTGTGAGGCCATCGGAGATCATCAAGGACAACATGTCGCTGTCGATGTCAATCTGGAGACGTTGTCCATCAGACATGCTTCTGACGGGGAAAGAACGCTGAGGGTTATTTTTGAGGGCAGGTTTACTATGTGGGATAGAATGATCATTGAAAGTATGGTGTTTATGCATGTCAACGGAGAGTGCAGGAGATGATGCTGGTGTAAGTAGTACATTGTTTGTAGAAGGCGACGTAGGGGATGTCCGCCGGTGACTCGCGGGAGCATAGGGAGAGCCGAACGCGCTGACAGGGTGAATAGGCATGAGAGATGGGAGCAAAGAGCAAGTTGGAGGGATATGTGCTGTTGGGGAGTTTTCCAAAGGCGACGAAGCTGTGTGCAGGCGATCCGCCGTCCGCTGCGCACGCCGACGAGGGGGAGCTACGAGGTTCCGACGAGATTCTACAGGGCCCAGCTGTGGTTTTGCAATGACAGTGATGCTGGGACTGGAAGGGCTAAGCAAACAGGGTGGGATGGAGCGCAAAGAGTCTCCTTTGAGACCCCTGCTCGGGGTTAGGACAGGTGAGAGTGATCGAACAGCCTCATTCACAGCGCGAACTTCCGTCAGTGCTGCACGCGTGGTCCCCTTGCGATAAGCGGGTCGAACGGGGGTGGAAAAAGCATCAGGAGCGCCAGCGAGGAAACTTGTCATTCCAAATGATTGAGGAGAGGGCTCGTCCTCTTCACTTTGTGGAGTATGAGAACGACAATCATTCTGTTCTTGATCAACAGGGACAGGCGTTGCGGCTTGTGACGCGAGCGACCGAGACACGCCAGTGTATGCCGGGGGTATGAGCCAAGAAGCGGCACGCGAGCGTTCGGCAGCTTCGGTTAGCTTACTGGATGCTGTTCTCTGCTTCGATTTGGATGAGTGGATACCAGCACTTTGAATAGTTGGAATTCGGGATTGTTTGAATGAACTTCGGCGCGCAGTTAGTGATTTCTGAGTTGAGTTGGTCCGAGATTGACGGGCCGTGGACGAAATAGTAGCTGGCCCGTATTTTCTATTGTTGCGAGAGGTTCTGCCCTTGAACGGGGACGATAAAGGGAACGGTTTTGTCGCGGAAAAAGGATCTGACCCCGCAAAGGGAAGAACCCGCGTCTGTGAAGGCGAGCTCAAAGTCTTCATATTCTCTTTGACATTAGTACTCGATGAAGCGGATAAAAGGGACGCGTTATCAGGATGAGAAATGGGAGAGACAGCAAGTTTTTCAGTCGCAGCTAGCTGATTGGTGCCGTGATCGGAAAGTATGACAGGGTAGGATTTTTGCGTAGAGTCGAGACCTCGATAAGCCCCTGTGATTTGCTTGCCACCTATTGAGCTCGAACGAGATGCGTCGCCATCGTTTGAATCCCGAAATACCCTAAACCTTTTCTTTGGAGCAGGGGATGAGTCATGCTGGGGGCGTTTTCGATTTTTGTAAGTGGTCCTGCTAGCTGGGCGCAGCAATGAGTCAATTTCAACCACCATGGGCCGTGCTGTTGGTGCCCGGAGGATTTCACTGGCAGTGACCAGTCACACTCGTCACTTGAACACCCTTCACCACCAAAAGTGTACGCGACACTGTGGCTTGACGAGGCACGCGATGTTCGCGAGCTCTTCCCTAACCAGCTTGTCTAGCGACGCGTCCAGCGAGCGCGGGAATGAGCCCGCGACTGCCGCATCGACCGCGGCCCATGTCTACTATGATGGGCCTTTCGCCTCGCAGCCGGATTTCAAGGCAGTGAAGTATCTCAAGGACACCAGTATTTCTAATATTTCTTGGGCATCTACTTCCCACATCTTATGTGTCGGCTGGTTGTAGGTTATGAAAAGTGGCTGCAGAGATACGATCCGACCAGGAATGAATCGTCTCATGCGTTGCTGAAACTACTTGGGGTGACTGTGCCACCTGAAATACCAGAGGAACATGCTGTGAAGCTCCTCCGCAAGACTATGCATAGAATGTGAGTGGAACTTTCATGGAGTTGTCAGGATGCTCAGGCTCGACGCAGTCGCTTAACTCGCGATAAATTATCCCAATTTAATACTGTGGATGATGTGGTACATCTTCTTCGAAAATCGCGTAAGATAATGGTTCTTACGGGAGCCGGCATCTCTGTGTCCTGCGGTATTCGTACGTTTTGGGTTGCAACTATTGCATATCTTTGTCCTTTGACTCCGCCTTTCCGCAGCGGACTTCCGTTCTTCAACCGGATTATACGCTAATCTTCAGCGAGAGGGCAAATATGAACTCGATGATCCTCAACAAATGTGAGGGGCTTTGGTTCGCGCATCGTACTCAGCTGACCGAACGACGTTTTCGGTCGTGACACTAGGTTTGATATTGATTATTTCAAGCTATACCCCGAAGTATTTTAGTGAGTTCATTCTGATTGCTCGGTGCCGTTGACTTGAACCATGACGGTGCGCATTACGAGCTCTTTTGCCAGGTGTGTCGCATCCGATAGGCTGCAACGCTGGTGAATTGACGGCATCACAGCCAGATATACCCTAGCAACTTTATACCTTCTTCTTGTCATCGTTTCGTAAAGCTGCTTGAAAACCGTGGCCAGGTATGGATAGTGTCGCAACTCTTTGAGCTTTATGATTTGACAACGTAGTTCACGTAGCTTCTTCGCAATTACACTCAGAATATCGATAATATCGAGAGTCGTGTTGGGCTCAAACGAATCTTCCAATGCCATGGTTCTTTTGCCACGGCCTCGTGTATCGTCTGCCACAACCGGGTTCCGGGATCTGCTATCGAGGAGAACATTTTTTCTCATACTATTCCGTGGTGCGATATTTGCACGAAACGACAAAACAAGTTTCGCCCTGCAGGCAAGCGGAAGAGCAGCGGCGGTGCGAATGGGGGCTGGTCCACCAAGCCGATTAAGAAAAAGCGAAAGAGCGGTTGGGGCAACGACGACGAAGATGATGAGGGCGACGAATCTATGAGACATATTATGAAGGTACGTAAAAGGCAAATCATCGTTATCAAGGCTCATGTCCGCTTTTGTTTCTCACGCTTGGCTTAGCCTGATATTACCTTTTTCGGGGAGTCCCTCCATTCGAACTTTAATGAAACGTTCCTTGAGGATATCAAACGTGAGGATTTTGATCTGCTACTGATTATCGGAACCTCGCTCAAAGTAAGTAGTTTGCGCTTGGCTGATTGTGTAACAAATTTGGACCATGTATTGGGCAACGCGTAACTGACACGGATGTTCCCTGAATGCCTGCAGGTGGCCCCTGTTGCCGATATAGTTTGTGAGCTCGCTAGCATAATATCCAGTTTAAATTGGTCTGCCACTCAACCCCTATCTCCTTCATTCTCTATGGATTTCTCCTGATTGCTTGAATGACTCTAACACTCCACACGCCGTCACCTCGTGTCTTGCACTGCCCATACCCTCCTCTCTCCACTCGCCGCGCGTCAATCGTCGTCTGGCATTGGATTAGATCGGGTACCTCACTCCATTCCACAAGTGCTGATTAATAAAACACCAGTGGTACATGGAAATCCTGATGTACGTCAATTCGTTTCATGGATCTGGATTCTCATCTTTTTATTGTTATTGTTATTGGTTCAATGTCACGTCTTCCGTGGCGTGGTTGTTTCACCTTGGTCGACTGCTTGTGCATGACGTCGTCTTCGCTTGTTCCTTTCGTTGCTGGCGTGCTTGAGGCGCCTCGTCGCGGGATTTGCCGCCTTAAATGGCTTAAATGGCTATTTCGGTTCGTTCCTCTGGTTTCGGCTCCCTCATCTTATGATGAAGCCAACGTGTTCTGCGGCATCAAACCCAACACAATGGGTGATCCCTACATGGCTAGTCATGCCCGGTCAAGACGGCAGGCATGTTCAAATCACATCCGCTACTAAATAGCGGTTATGTGACGCGCCGCCGACTTGATGCGTGCTGTAAAGTGGCCAACGAAATGGGGAGATCCCTGCAGAGCACTGAATGTCAATTGGACCTTATGCTTTTTCGCTTACATGCCGGGTCCTTCTGTTGTATTGACCCTGCGTTCCCAATGTCTGCGACCCTTGTCATACTTTTGCTTGCTTCTCATTTCATTGAATCTCCTTTTCGTTATGAGGCTCATGTTCTGGATTTTTCCTATTGTGCAGGTGGTACTGTTGGGTGATGCAGACGAGATTGTGCAATACCTCTGTGGCAGACTCGGAAAAGGGTGGACGCTTCCGCCTCCCTTAGCTGAGGAGGAAGATCCGCAATTGAACTCGAAGGAGCAACGGGGCCTCACTGGGCCATCAAAGGTCGCTGGCGCAGCTGTTGGGGAGCCGCCTTCGCTAAAGAACAAGAGTTCGGCCAGATCTATCTCGTCAGGCGGTGCAAGCGGGAACACAAGCTCCAGCGCCACCAAGAAGGCGAAGGGCAAGGCAGAAGACAAGATCCAGGGGGCTGACGTGCCCATGGCGGAGCCGACGAGAATAGGGGCTAGGTATGTTATTTTTTTTTGTTTCTCTGCGAGTCTTTGGTGCGGAGGAGAAACGTGCTGTGATGGCCGATCCTGTTGGAAAGGATGGACGAATAACCCCTTTTCTTCGTCGCGAGGATGAGTTGAAGACGGAAAAACGTTGCAACCAAACATTGAACTCACCCCTTGCCCCGATTCCAACCCGCCTTGGTTCCAGCTGGACTGGGGCAAATGGATCGAGCATAGCCAGGGCAAGCTTCGTTTTGACTTTGCTTTTCCGAGGATGCGGTTGACACCACGGCATTGCTGACAATTGACTTGGTTTCTTCCCCGGTATCTTCTCAGTCACGTGTGGACATTTGCCGGTGCGGAACCGGGTACTCTTCTTGCTCCGCGAAGGAGTATTGGTGGGAATGATAATAAGACCAGTAATACAGCACAAGACACTTCACAGGTACGTTCTGACTCTATTCCTAGTTCTATGCTCTCTTCCCTTCCCCCTGGCAAAGACTTCATTACCAGGGGCGGATGGGAAGGACTGGGTATCGATAATAATGCTGATTGGGTTGCTTGTCCCATAATTGATTGCGCAGCACAACTCGAGATCAAGCTTGACGCCGTTGATGGATGACGACGACACTTTAGACGAACCATTGACGCCGCTGACGGTCCCGGTAACGGATACACCTGAGGAGCGCGAGACGAAGCGGATGCGAGTGATATGATGTGTGTGCCTGGTCCTTACGTATGCCAACAACAAAGCCAAAGCTTAGTCATACCCGGCGTCTTTGGCACGAGTCTGTTCCAAATTAGGTTCACTCGGAGATCCCTTGGACAAATCATTTAGATGTTCTTCTTTTATTTTTTTCGGTTCAAGTTGCTATGATGATAACATGCAGCTTCTCATATCATACCTGCAGCTCAAACCCTATCGGTTCCTGCACGTGTACAGCAGCGGTGTTGAAGTGCTGACAGCGTCGACGGCCTCGACGGCGTCGACGATCGATTGATCGGAAAGTTTGACACATTCGCTTCGTCTAATGCTGTTGTTAAATCGTTCGATTGACATATTATCGCAACGCAGATTTGAATGTACGTTTTTCTATGACGATGAATACATTTCCTTAATAGATG
>Ga0307508_10006122_pt1 | contig 11351 bp, 10 predicted proteins | sample 9_EM_MG_FD_203089 | JGI IMG/M metagenome (GOLD analysis project Ga0307508, IMG submission 203089) | Populus trichocarpa ectomycorrhiza microbial communities from riparian zone in the Pacific Northwest, United States - 9_EM | ecosystem: Host-associated > Plants > Roots > Unclassified | place...
TCGCCCATACGAGATTACGTCACAAACATAATCGGCCTTGCCCAAGAGCGGATCTTTGGCTGGATTTTTCCGCCCAAGGAAAGCTTTCCCATATCGCAGAGGCACTTCAGCTCGAATGGTCGCCTGGGTTCCATGCCGATAGCCAAGGCTTTCGATGAACGGACGCACCACGGCTTCCCGGACGTCAGTTTCATTCATCGCAGCCCAGTCGGGCATGGGTTTCTCCTCAATCCGATTCCGTTAAATCAACCTACTCCCAATTGATGTGAAGTAGCCATCAGCCAATTCGGCTTTGGGATGATGATTCTTTTTGTGACTTCGCCACATTCAAGACGGCGGGCGCGGATCTTCTAGGCCGATGCTGACCGCACCGACTCATGAGACTTGGCCCCACTCCAGTCCAAACCGGGCGAGATATTTTCGCAGGCGGTCCGCATCATTGGACGAACTCCGCCGCGCCCGTGAGGCCGCGAATAGGGTGCGCCCCGCCTCGGATAGCGAGCGGCTCTTGCGGCAGGTTTCCACCACCAGGGCGAGCTGGACCCGGTCGAACGGGTCGAGTTCAGCGAGCGCCCGGGTGTCCAGCACCGCCTCGAGACCATCCTCCCCTTCCCCGCTTTCCGATGCCCAGAGCCGCGTGAGGCGGGCGATTTCGCTTTCCACGCAGTCGCGGTCGATGCGGCCCTTGGGGGAGAAGGTGGCCATGCGGGTGACGCTCGCCGCGAGGTCGCGGAAATTGCCGGCCCAGCGGGCGTCTGGGCTCATCGCGAAGGCGAGGTAACGGTCGCGCGCCTCCTTGTTGAAGGTTATCCGCGCGCCTTCGCGTTCGGCGAAGCGGTCGAGCTCGTAATCGAGATTGGGTTCGATATCCTCGCGGCGATCGGCGAGGCCGGGGAGCGCGAAGGTCCACAGGTTGAGGCGCGCATAGAGGTCGTCGCGGAAGCGGCCTTCGATCACTGCGCGGCCGAGATCGCGGTTGGTACCGGCGATCAGCTGGAAGTCCGAGGCCGCCTCCTTGTCCGCGCCGACGGGGAGGAAGCGCTTGTCCTCGATGGCACGCAGGATCATCGCCTGCTCGTCGAGGCCGAGTTCGCCGATCTCGTCGAGGAACAGCATGCCGGTGTCAGCGGTACGGAGCAGGCCGGGGCGATCGGCGGCGGCGCCGGTGAAGGCGCCGCGCTTGTGGCCGAACAGGGCGGACATCGCGCCATCGCCCTTCAGCGTCGCGCAGTTCACTTCGACGAACGGGCCGGCGACCTGGTGCTTGAGGCGCTTCAGCTCATAGATGCGCCGCGCGAGCTGGCTCTTGCCGGCGCCGGTCGGGCCGATCAGCAGCACCGGCGCCTTGCTGCGCACCGCGACCTGTTCGATCTCGTCGATCAGATGGTTGAACGCCGGGTTCTTCGTGTCGATGCCGGATTTCAGGAACGAGGTGCTCTCGGCGCTTGCCTCGGCGAAGCGGGTGGCGATGCTGTCATAGCGCGAGAGATCGAGGTCGATCACCGTCCAGGTGCCGGGCGCGCTGCCGTCGTCAGCCCGTTTCGCCGGCTGGGTCTGGAGCAGGCGGCCGGGCAGATAATGCGCCTCGGTCAGCAGGAAGAGGCAGATCTGGGCGACGTGGGTGCCGGTGGTGATGTGGACGAGATAATCCTCGGCATCGGGGTCGAATGGATAGGCGCGCATGAAATCGAGCAGCTTGCCGTACACCTCCTCGAAATCCCATGGGTCGACGAGATCGAGCACGCGCTTGTCGACGGTGGTTTCAGGCGAGACGCTGGCGATGTCCTCAGTGACGTAATCGGCGAGCCGCGTGTGTGCGCTGCCGTGGAGCAGCACGAGGCGATCGACGCGCAGATCCTGATGCATGGTGAGCGCGACCGAGGGGCGCCACTTGTTCCAGCGCGACGGGCCGACCTTGCTGACGTCGAGCGTGGAGCCGAGGAATCCGATGACCGTAAGGGGCTTCATGACGATACGGTAGGATAAAGTCTTATCTCTGTCGATATCATTTCGCGGAGTGCGTGAAGGTCGCTTTCGCGCGCCAGCCCACGAAAATGCGATATATTTCCCGTATTATCATGAGTTTATAGAATTGTTCGCACTCTGCTCGCCCAACTGGCACGCGCTCTGCCATATCCAACATGTCCCGCCGGTTCGTCGAACATCCGGCAGGGCGGCGCGGTGAGGGGCGGTCGGAATGAGCCGACCGCCCCGGATCGCACATCAGGGCGTAGCTCAGGCAGCGCAGAGCACCGGTCTTGGGCACCGGGGGTCGTTGGTTCAAATCCAGCCGCCCTGACCAGAAGGATTAGTAAGATGGCAAACAAGGGACTTTTCGCATCCGCGATCGCAAAGCTGCTTCCGGCCACGGACACCGTGAACCGCGCAGGCGGGCCTGCCTATGCCCTTGGGGCGGAGGCGAAGCTCGCCCAGCTCGCCGCGACCGGAACGCTTAACGACAGCTTCTATGCGAGCGCGGAAACGCATCTCGCAGACGTAATCGCTGCGGCCAAGGCTGCCGATCCGTCGCTCGCGGACATCGTCCGGATGGTTCACCCGAACCCGAAGGACGAGAGCCGGCGCGCCTTTTACGGGTGGCTGATCGGCAAGCCTTATGATGTCGCGGCGCTCCCGGTGGAGATCGCGGCGTTCGAGGCCTGGAAGCGGGAGCCGACTGGCGCCCTGCCTCCGGTGCCGTTCCTGTGGCTGACTGCCCTGCCGTTGACGGCTGAGCAGTGGGGCGAGCTGGCCTGCACGATGGGCTGGCAGGCGCTGCGGATGAACCTCAACACGCTGGCGCGCAACGGCGCGTTCGCGGTGGCGGGGGTCACTGAGGCGGTTGCTGTCCGGCTTGCCGACAAGGAGGCGATCTCGAAGGCGCGGGTCCTGCCCTATCAGTTGATGATGGCGCTGGGCGCGGCTGGAGAGGGCGTGCCGTTGAAGGTCCAGGCGGCGCTCGAGGATGCGCTCGAGGCTTCGGTCTCGAACGTGCCGACGGTTCCCGGGCGGGTGGTTGTCTGCCCCGACGTGTCGGGGTCGATGCGCTCGCCGGCGACCGGGTACCGCAAGGGCGCCTCGTCGAAGGTGACGTGCAACGACGTCGCGGCTCTGGTCGCGGCGGCGGTGCTCCGGGCCAACCGGGATGCGCGCGTGCTGCCGTTCGAGGAGAAGGTCGTTCGTGTGAAGCTCGATCCGTTTGCCCGCCTTGCCGTGAACACGGCGAAGCTGGCGGCGATCGGCGGAGGCGGGACTTCGGTCTCGGCACCGCTGGCGATGCTCAATGCGGAGAAGGCGGCGGTGGATCTCGTCGTGATCGTTTCGGACAACGAGTCCTGGGTAGACAATGCCCGGAGCAAGTCGACCGCGACGATGCGCGAATGGGATCAGATCGTTCGGCGCAATCCACAGGCGAAGCTCGTCTGCATCGACATCCAGCCGCATGGCTCGACGCAAGCGTCGGGCCGGCCGGAGATCCTTAATGTCGGAGGTTTCTCCGACGCGGTGTTCGACACGATCGCGCGGTTCGCCTCTGGCGAAACGCGGGATTGGGTGAGCATCGTCAACCAAACGGAGGTGTAAGACCATACTCCACCGTCATGCCGGACTTGTTCCGGCATCCACCGGGCAGCAAGAGCCTCAGCCGAGGTGAATGCGGCCTGGTGGACCCCGGAACAAGTCCGGGGTGACGGCGTGGGTGTGCGAACGCCCGAACAAACGTCACGGCGAATGCCGGTCGGACTACACGGCTTTTAACCGCCAGGTCGCGGGTTCGAGCCCCGCCGGGCCTTCGATGGGCCCGTAGCTCAGTTGGTAGAGCAGGTAATGTCCGACCAACACCTGGTCGCCGTGAACAATTTCAAGCTGGCGAATGCCGGTGGGACTACATTCCAGGCCAGAAGGCGGCACGTCGGCAACGATGCGTACGCGCTGGTGAATGTCTCGCCAAAAACTCGTCGCCAGCACCAGAACAATCCGGCGAATGCCGCGTGGGACTACATCTTGCCACGATGGCCCTCCCCAAGGGGCCGTCTCACGTATTCCTCGTCGCCGGAACCACTACACGCTGGCGAATGCCGGTGGGACTACAACACGCCTGAGAAGCCGGTTCGATCCCGGCCGATCCAGCGCGGCGCAAGCCGATTGGATCGTCGTCTATCCGGACAGGACACAGGCCCTATTGTCTCGCCAAAACCTCGTCGCCGGCACCGAATACGCAGCCGTGGCGAATGCCGCGCGGGACTACATGTTAATCCGAGGGTCGCCGGTTCAACTCCGGCCGGGCTCGCGCCCGTAGCTCAGTGGGAGAGCATCGGAAAATGTCTCGCCAACACCTCGTCGCCACGGCTGCGGCATGCAACAAGAAGAACAGGAGGTCATCATGACCGAAGCCAATTTCGAATATAGCAAGGCCGAGGGCGCTTTCCCGGTCAAGATGTGGACCCGCGGCGTGCCGGTCGACGACAAGGCGCGCGCCCAGCTCGCGCGGGCGGCGCAGATGCCGTTCATCTTCCGCCATGTGGCGGCGATGCCCGACGTCCATGTCGGGATCGGCGCGACCGTTGGCTCGGTGATCCCGACCAAGGGCGCGGTGATTCCGGCTGCGGTCGGGGTCGATATCGGCTGCGGCATGATGGCGGCGCGGACCTCGCTGATGGCGAGCGACCTTCCGGATAATCTGGAGGGCGTGCGCGCCGCTATCGAGAAGGCGGTGCCGGTTGGTAGGGTGATGAACCGTGGCAATCGCGATACCGGCGCCTGGGGCGAGCCCCCGGCCGAGATCGTCGAGGCCTGGGCGACCATCGCGGCGCGCTTCGGGCAGATCGTGGCGAAATATCCGCGGCTCGCGAAGACGAACAACCTCGTCCATCTCGGCACGCTCGGCACCGGCAATCACTTCATCGAAGTGTGCCTCGATACCGAGCAGCGGGTGTGGGTGATGCTGCACTCGGGCTCGCGCGGGGTCGGCAACGCGATCGGCAGCTATTTCATCGAGCTGGCGAAGCAGGATATGCGGAAGTGGCATATCAACCTGCCCGACCAGGATCTTGCGTACTTCCCGGAAGGGACCGACCATTTCGACGATTATGTCGAGGCGGTCGGCTGGGCGCAGGATTATGCGGCGCTCAACCGGCGGATGATGATGGCGAACGTGATCCGGGCAATCCGGACGGTCATCGCCAAGCCGTTCGATGCCGAGCTGGAAGCGGTCAACTGCCATCACAATTATGTGACGCGGGAGAATCACTTCGGCGAGAATATACTCGTCACCCGCAAGGGTGCGGTGCGGGCGGCGAAGGGCGTGCTCGGGATCATCCCGGGCTCGATGGGCGCGAAATCGTTCATCGTGCGCGGGCTCGGCAACCCGGAATCGTTCGACAGCTGCAGCCATGGCGCGGGCCGGGTCATGTCCCGGACCGAGGCCAAGAAGCAGGTGACCCTCGCCGATCACATCGCCGATACGGCAGGCGTCGCCTGCCGCAAGGACGAAGGCGTGATCGACGAGAGCCCGCGGGCGTACAAGCCGATCGAGGCAGTCATGGCGGCGCAGGCCGACCTGGTCGAGATCGTCCATACGCTGAAGCAGGTGGTGTGCGTGAAGGGGTGACAGGGCGATCAGCGACATGCCGGGGGCATGTCGCAGCCCTGTCACCGGGTTGCGCAAGCAACCCGTGGGCGCTTGCCACAAACCCTCCCCCGTCATGCCGGACTTGTTCCGGCATCCACCGTGCCGCGAGACCATCAGCGATGGAGTTTGCGGAACGGTGGACCCCGGAACAAGTCCGGGGTGACGGAGGGAAAATGAAGAATCGCAGGAACGAATAATGATCATCATCGACGGATCGGAAGGCGAAGGCGGGGGGCAGGTGGTGCGCAATGCGTGCGCGCTGTCGCTTGTCACGGGCGAGCCGTTCCGGATTACCAATGTGCGCGGCGGGCGCGAGAAGCCGGGGTTGATGCGTCAGCATGTCACCGCGATCGAGGCTGGGTGCGCGATCGGCGGGGGCATTTGCGAGGGCGTGAGCGTCGGTTCGCGGGAGATGAGTTTCACGCCCGGCACCGTCCAGGGCGGCGACTATCATTTCGCGGTCGGCACCGCTGGCAGCACCGGGCTCGTCCTCCAGACGATCCTGATGCCGCTTCTGCTGGCCGACACGCCGTCGCGGATCGTGCTCGAAGGCGGCACGCACAACATGATGGCGCCGCCGTTCGAGTTCATCGCGCGGTGCTTCCTCCCGATCGTCAACCGGATGGGGCCGACCGTCACCGCCAAGCTGGTGCGGCACGGTTTCTATCCGAGCGGCGGCGGGCGGATCGAAGTGAACATCACCCCTGCCCGGCTCTCTCCTATCGAGTGCGTTGAGCGGGGCGCTCTGCTCGATCAGACAGCGATCGCCTATGTCGCCGGGCTGCCGTTCGACGTCGCCGATCGCGAGATCCAGACGGTGAAGAGGCTGCTCAACTGGCACGAGCAGGCCTTTGCGGTGCGCGAGCTTCCCGAGGAGCGCGGGCCGGGCAACATCCTGCTGCTCGAATCGCGCTATGAGCATGTCACCGAGATCGTCAGCGGTTTCGGAAAGTTCGGCGTGCCTGCCGAACAGCTTGCCAAGCGCGCGGCGGGGCGGATGAAGGGCTATCTGGAATCGACCGCCTTTGCCGGGCCCTATCTTGCCGACCAGCTCATCCTGCCATTTGCGCTGGCCGGCGGCGGCGTGTTCACCACGGTCAAGCCGAGTGAGCATCTGACGACGGCGATCGAGGTGATCGGCCGCTTCCTGAGCCGGAAGACGGTGATCAGCCAGGAGGCGAGCGGGACGCACCGGGTGGTTGTGGGTTAAGTTGCGAGGGAATCGCTCACACTGAAGCCGCGCGCGATGCGCTGTTCTTCGCAGCGATCGGCGTCCAGGCCGGTCGCGAGGGCGGCGAGGGCTGCGTCGAGATCATGGGTTCGGCCGCACAGGAAGATGTCGGCGGCGGCATAGTCATGTTCGGGCCAGGTGTGGATCGAGATGTGCGATTCAGCGAGCAGCGCGACGCCGGTGACCCCCTTGCCCTCGCCAAAGCCGTGCAGGCGAAGTTCGAGCAAGGTCGCGCCCGCGGCCTTCACCGCGGCGCGCAGGGCGGCCTCGACGCGGTCGATATCGTCGAGTCCGTCGCATCCGAACAGGTTGGCGAGGAGATGGGTGCCGCTATAGTTCACACCCGCTCCTAGGCCAGCGCATCATTATGGGGAATAGCGAGATGCGCCATCGCGTCCTGGGCGGCGCTTGTGCCGCGATAATGCGCTTCCTCGAACAGCGACAGGCCGCTCAGGTCCGAATGGGCGAAGAACAGAGGCGGCTGCGGCCGGGCGGCTGCTTCGCGGGCGCCGCTCCAAAAGAAGCCCGGCGTCGGGCGGATCATCGCATGGCCCCAGCGCCAGATATCGATCCGCGAGATCGCGCCGGCCAGGTCGGGATTGGTCTGGAGCAGATCGTCGCGGACCATCGTCTGCCAATAGCCGAGCGGCTGCGCGATCAGCGCGCGCCGGGCATCTGCGGGGCTCATGTCGGAGAGCGGCAGATACCAGCTGAGCACCGTCGGCCCGGGCGTCGTCTGCAGCGACTGATGGGTCGCGACGACATAGCCGAGCGACCGGCTCGTCCAGGAAACATTGTCCCAGGCTAGCCCGAAGCCTCTCCCCGCAGGTGGCCGGTCGGCGGTGACGTTGGCGACGATCCAAGGGGCATAATCGAACGCGCCATCGCTGAGCTTGCCGGACGGCACCAGGCGGCGCGTGACGAAATGCGGCGTGGCGAGGATGGCGCTCTGTGCGGTGATGCGCACCGTCTTGCCCGAGGAAACGTCGAAGCTATCGATCTCGACGCCCTTCTCGACAGCCCTGACCCGGTGGACGATCTGCCCGCACTGGATCTGCGGGGCGAGCCGCGCTGCCATGCGGCCGACGAGATAGCCGTTGCCTTCGGGCCAGGTCAGCACCGTATCGCTCGATGCGTTCGCAGCGACACCGCGACGGCTGGCGAAATAATGGATGCCGGCCCAGGCAGAGACCTGATCGGGCTCAGTCCCGTAATCGTCGCGGCAGGCATAGCGGACATGGCCGCGCAGGATCGGCGAATGCCAGCCCTGCGCATCGAGCCAGGCCGAGAAGGTGAGCTTGTCCAGCGCGAGCAGATCGGGATCGCGCGCGCTATATTCCATGGGCAGGGCGAAGGCGGGCCGGCCTGTGGCGTCGCGGCGGTCGCGAAAGGCGGCCATGGCGGCGAAGAAGGCGTTCAGATCATGCTTGTCGGCAGGCGTCAGGCCCACGGTTGGGATCAAGCCCTCCTGCCATTTGCCGAGATGGAGCAGGCGTTCGTCGGGATCGGAGACAAGCTGATAGGGATCGAAGACCGGCTTGTCCCCGTCCCGCCCGGTCACGATGCCGAGCCGTTCGAGCAGGCGCAGCACGCCCTTCGCCTCGACATTGGGGATCGGCAGATAATGCGCACCGAGCGGATAGGCCGAGACGGCGTTTCGGCCCGAGCGGGCATTGCCCCCTGCCCTGTCTTCGAGCTCGAACAGGCGGAAATCCGTCACCCCCGCCTCGGCCAAAGTCCAGGCTGCCGAGAGGCCGGCGACGCCGCCGCCGAGGACGGCGATGCCGGTCTCGATCGTGCGGCTCGGCTCCGGGAAGCCGGCGCCGTCCCGCAGGCGATGCCCACGGGTGAAATCGGCGCCGTCCAGCGTGCCGGGAATGGCGGTGTCGCGCGCGTGCCACGCGGCGGCCCCGGCGCCGATCGCGGCAACCGCGCCGACCGATCCGGCAATCACGCCACGACGGGAGACGGTCATGCCATCAGCCCTCGTACACGGCCCATTCGGCCTCGAACTCGCGGACCAGCGCCTGGTTGTCGAGCCGGTTCACCGGCACCGGGCGCCGCGCCATGTCGGGCGGGAAGACGAAGGCGAGCGCATCGGTCTGCGGGGTGAGGAAGCGCAGGCCTGCGGGCAGCGGATCGGGTCGGCCGATCGGCTGATTGGAGGCGAGCACGAAGCCCCATTCGCCGAAGCTCGGGACATAGACATGATAGCCGCGCGTGGTCAGCCCGGCCGCCTCGAGCGTGGTCGCCACAGTCCAGTAAGCGCGCGGCGCGACCAAGGGCGAGGTGCTCTGGACGCTGAGGGTCGCGCCCGGCGCCAGCGCGCGGGCGAGTTCGCGATAGAAGGTGACGGTATAGAGCTTGCCGATCGAGAAATTGGTGGGATCGGGGAAATCGACGAAGGCAGCATCGAACCGGCGTGTATTGGCGCGCAGCCAGCGGAACGCGTCGGTGTTGATGACATGCACCTTGGGCGACCGGAACGCGCCATGGTTGAGCGCCGCCAGCATGCCGCTGTGGGTGAACAATGCCGTCATCTCCGGATCGAGATCGACCAGGGTGATCGAGGCGACGCTTGGATATTTCAGGATCTCACGCAGCGCGAGGCCGTCGCCGCCGCCCAGCACCAATATGTCGCGCGGCGCGTGGGCGCGGCTCATCACCGGATGGACCAGCGCCTCATGATAGCGATATTCGTCGCGCGACGAGAATTGCAGATTGCCGTTGAGAAAGAGGCGCAGATCATCGCCGCGCTTGGTGATGACGATGCGCTGATAAGGCGTCGAGGTCGCATACAGGATCGGATCGCCATACACTGCCACCTCGGCCGCGCGCTGCAGCCGCTCCGAGACGATAAAGCCCGCGCCCAGCGCGATCGCCACCAGGATCGCGGCGGCAAGCTCGGCGCGGAGCCGGCGCTTGCCGGGCAGCATCACGATCAGCGCGATCGCGACGCCGACATTGGCGAGGCCGAACAGGAAACCGGTCCGCATCAGCCCGAGATGCGGCACCAGCAGCAGCGGAAACAGCACCGAGGCGGCGAGCGCGCCGACATAATCGAAGGTCAGCACCTTGGAGACGAGATCGCTGAACTCGAGCCGGTCCTTCAATATCCGCATCAGCAGCGGGATTTCGAGCCCAACCAGCGCGCCGATCGCCAGCACCAGGCCGTAAAGCGGGATGCGGAAATCAGCGACGCGATCGAACAGCAGGAAGAGCACAGCGGTCGAGGCGCCGCCGATCGCCGCGATAAGGATCTCGACGCGGACGAAGATCGCGAGCTCGTCGCTCTTCACATAGCGCGAGCACCAGCTGCCCATCCCCATCGCGAACAGATAGGTGCCGATGACGATCGAGAATTGGGTTACGCTGTCGCCGAGCAGATAGCTTGCCAGCGTGCCCGCCAGCAGCTCGTAGATCAGTCCGCAGGTGGCGACGACAAAGGCGGAAACCAGCAGTGCCGCGCCAAGGCGGGATGGCCGGGGCAGATGCCCGGCCGGTCCATCATCCATGAATGGCCGCCGCGATGATCATCGACAGGCCAATCGCGATCGCGCCTGCGAAGATGGCGACGGCTGTGTTGCCCTTGCAGATCTCGCCCCAGAGATCGACCGGAGTGATCTTGTCCCACAGCAAAAAGCCGAGGACGAAGATGGCGAGGCCGATGCCGGCATAGACCAGAGTGGCGATGAGGATGGTGCTGGAAAGCATTGGATTATCCCTCTTTTATTTATGGGTTGGGCCGTAGAAGCCAAAACCATGGCCCATGCCGCGCGCGCCGCCATCGGCGAACGGGGAAAAGCCGGTCCGCGTGGTCTGCGTGAACCCGACCAGGATCAGCACGCAGAACAGCGCGTAGACGATCGACGAGAATTTCATGAATCGTCTCCCCAGTCGTCATCATCGTCATCGTCGGCATCCGAGCCGCTGCGCCTTTTCTCGAAGCTGAAATGGCGCCAGGCCGTGATCGCCGGCCAGATCAGAATCAGGATCAGCCCGAGGATGATATTGCCCCCGAAAACGCCGCCGCGATCGACGTTGATCGTCACCGGGATCGGCACCGGATTCGCGTCAGGGGTCGTGAGCCCGAAAAAGCTCGGCGAGCTGTTCGCCACCCAGCGATGCGCGGCAAGCTCGACGACCAGATCATAGGTGCCGGGTGGGATGCTCGACAGGCGGGTCTTCGGCCTGGTGTCGCCCTCGCTCCACGAGCCGTCGCTGTCGCTGCCGGAATAATGTTCAGCAAGGCCGTAGGAATCGAAGCTTTCCTGGGTGCGCTTGTCGACGAGCGAATAATCGAGATCGATCCAGTCATTGTCGAGCTGGTCCGATTGCGCTGAAATGCCGACCGCGCTGCTGCGCTGCGGGATGGTGATGTCGTGGATCACCACCGTCCGCGGCGCGCCATCCAGCCCCACCTCGGTGTTGACGCTGGCGAGCCGGTCGACTCTGGAGCCCATGGTGGAAATGATAATCAGGGTCACCGCCGCC
>Ga0307508_10006123_pt1 | contig 11351 bp, 10 predicted proteins | sample 9_EM_MG_FD_203089 | JGI IMG/M metagenome (GOLD analysis project Ga0307508, IMG submission 203089) | Populus trichocarpa ectomycorrhiza microbial communities from riparian zone in the Pacific Northwest, United States - 9_EM | ecosystem: Host-associated > Plants > Roots > Unclassified | place...
CAGCCGCAGTACGAATCACGCGCGCGCCTTCGCCATCAGCGCTTCGATTTCATCGGGATCGCGCGTCACGGCCGCAGTCAGTATCTCGGGCTCGCCACGCGTGACGACGATGTCGTCCTCGATGCGAATGCCTATGCCGCGCCACTCCGGCGCGATGCCTTTCGCGTCGGCGGCGACATAAACGCCAGGCTCCACTGTCACGACCATTCCCGGTTCGAGCTCGCGGTACTCGCCATCGACGCGATAGTCACCCACGTCGTGGACGTCGAGGCCGAGCCAATGCCCGGTCTTGTGCATGTAGAAGCGCTTGTAGCTGCCCTCGCGGATGTTCCGGTCGACGCTGCCCTTGAGGAGGCCGAGCTTGATGAGCCCCGCCGTAATTACGCGCACCGCCGCGTCGTGATATGCGATGAACGGCCGGCCCGGTCGCACTTCGGCGATCGCAGCACCCTGCGCTGCGAGGACGATGTCGTACAACGCGCGCTGCGCACGCGAAAACTTGCCGTTGACGGGAAACGTGCGCGTGATGTCCGACGCGTAGCACTCGTATTCTGCGCCCGCATCGATCAGCAGCAGATCGCCATCGCGCAGCAGTGCGTTGTTCGCCCGATAGTGCAGCACGCATCCGTTCGGGCCGCCGCCAACGATCGGCTCGTAGCTCGGCACGGCGCCGTGCTTGCGAAACGTATGCAGCAGCTCGGCTTCGATTTCGTGCTCGTTGAGTCCGGGGCGCGTCGCCCGCATTGCCCGCAGGTGTGCCTCGCTCGCGATCTTCGCGGCTTTGCGCATCACGCGAAGCTCGGTGCGCGTCTTGTACAGGCGTAGGTCGTGGAGGATGTGTCCTAGCGCGACGAACTCGTGTGGCGCCTTCGCACCCTGGCGAATCTGCTCGCGCACGCGATTGACCCAGCCGATCACCTTGACGTCGAACTCGGCATCGCGGCCGAAGTGATAGTAGACGCGCGAGCGCCCTTCGATCATGCCGGGAAGAATGTCGTCGATATCGCCGATCGGGAACGCGTCGTCCATGCCGAAATCGGCAACGGCTCCCTCGGTGCCGGCACGTGCGCCGTCCCAGGCCTCACGCTCGGCATCGCGTTCGCGACAAAACAGAATGGCCTCGCCGTGGGCCCGACCGGGGATCAGTGCGAGCACCGCTTCGGGTTCGGGAAATCCCGACAGGTACTGAAAATCGCTGTCCTGGCGATACGGGTAGTGGCTGTCATTGCTGCGCACGCGCTCGGGCGCGGCGGGCACGATGCAAATCGCGTCATCGCCGATGATCCGCATCAGCTGCTTGCGACGGCGGGCATATTCCTTTCGATCGATCATCGAATGAGTGGGTAGTCGGTTCAATGCAGCGTGCTGCCCGCGCGACGTTCGGCGTGCAGCTCAGCGTGCAGCAGAAGGGCACCCATGCGGATGAACTCGATGACCTCCGCCAGCGCATTTTCGTCCTCATCGGCATCGACCGTCTCGAATCGCGTCGCGGCGATCGTCCCGAAGTCGCTCAAGATCTCGCGCGCCTCGGCCGAGAGCGATCCGGCATGGCCGGCACCGGCGAGGCCGATGCCCCCAAGGAAACCGCGGCACCAGTCGACCAGGGCATCGGTGCGGATGTCGAGCGAGGTGCTGGCTTCCGGCAGCAGTGGCTCGAACCCGAGTTGCGGATCGGCGAGCCAGCGCGCGCAATCCGCATAGAGCTGTTCCTGCAATTGCGGCGAAATCGCGGTCGCCGCCGCCTCGTCAGGCACGAGTTCGAGCGCTTCGAGCCAATGGTGTGCATCGGCGCTGCCTCCACCGCACAGGTAGCCGGTCAGCGAGCCGTGCAGATCGCTTGCGCCGACGCCGAATTGCGCCTTGGCGAGGACGTCGCCGAGCTCGGCATGGGAAATCGGACCTGTCACGGATACAAGGCTGCTGCGCACCGGGCGAAAGGTGTATTGTAGCAGCGCGGGCTTGTGGCGGCGTTTGCTTCCTGTGCATCCGATGCGATGGCATCGAGCGCGAGATTTGCCTACACTCGATTCCGTACAGGGGGGAGCTGGAACGTCGCAGGCAACTGCGCACATTCTGGCTGACCTGAATTTTCGACGGGAGCTCCCGATGGGATTTGGCGGGCACGCTTTCCTATTTGGCTTCCTGCTGATTTGCGCGGCCAGTACCACCGCGGGCGAACGCCGCTACTACTTCGACAATACCCACGACAGCGATCGCGGGCTCGTACAGCACACCGTCAACGGCTTCTTCCAGGATCGCTCCGGTTTCATCTGGATCGCGACGCAGGGCGGCCTGCACAAATACGATGGTTATCGCGTCCGCGTATTCGAACACAGCGCCGACGACCCCGACAGCTTGCCGAGCAGCTTCGTCAGCGCAGTCACCCAGGACGCCTCGGGTTCGCTATGGGTCGGCACCCGCAACGCAGGCATCGCGCGGATCGATCCGGTCACGGGCAAGTCGGCGGTCTTTGCGGCGCCTCCTGGCGTCGATGACGCGCAGAGCCGCAACTCGATCATCGCGCTGAAATTCGACCCCGCTCGTGGCGTTTGGATCGTGACCGCAGCGGGGATCGAATTGCTGGATCCGGCAAGCGGACGGCGTCGGGATGTCGTGCGGTTCGCGCAGGTTCGCCGCGTCGACGATCTCATCGGCAGTCTCACCGCGGCGCCCGACGGATCGATATGGGCAGCCACGCCGAGTGGACTATGGCATGTCGACCCAAAGGGCGAGGCTGCGCAGCAAGTGCTGGCGGAGGCGATTCCGGCCGCCCGTTCGGCGTTGCCGGCACACGATGGCACCCTCTACGTCGGCACTTCCGAGGGTCTCATGCGCGTGGATGCCGCGCGCGCCGCCGCCCAGCGTGTCTGGCCAAAAGATGGCGATCGCAGCGTGCCCAGCCACAACGTCTTCGATGTAGTCGAGGACGCCGATGGCAAGATCTGGATGGCCGTGTTCGGCGCAGGGCTCGTCGTCTACGAACCCGCGACTGGAAAGATCGATGCGCTCACCGACACCCGAAACGTGCCCGGCGCATTGCCCGAGAAATTCGAACGGCGCCTGTTCATTGACCGATCGGGCCTGCTTTGGGTGGGAGGCATCAACAACGGCTTTGCGACGACCGAACCGCTTGGCGCGAAGTTCGGCCTCATCACGGATAGCGAGCCCGGTCCCAGCAACTCGAGCAACTATGTGCGCGCGCTCAACGAAGACGCTCAGGGCCGGTTGTGGCTGGCCATCGCCGGCGCGGACCTCAAGCGCTACGATCGCGCGCTCGGCAGCTTCACGAGCTTCGTCGACGTGCTGCTCCCGGCACTCGACCCTGGAGTGCAATCGACCGACCTGCGTCTTACCGCGTTGCAGAAAGCCAGCGACACGACGTGGTGGGTAGCGACGGGTAAGGGCGTCGTTCTGCTCGACCCGGCTGAGCGGCGGGCGACGCGACTCGTCGCGCCATCGCTGCCCGCGGGTTGGATCGATGCGACGCGGGCAATGCTCAAGGCACGCGACGGCAGCCTGTGGCTTGGTTCGCCTGGCGCGGGCCTTGCTCATGGACGCATCGACAGCGGGGCATGGGAACTGTTCAGGCATCGCGAGTTGCAGAACGACAGCTTGGCGGACGACTACGTCGTCAGCATCGATGAAGATCGCACGGGCCGTGTCTGGGTGGGCACGACCGGAGGGCTCACGCTCTACGATTCGCAGACGCAGACGTTTCGCAGCTTCCGCCACGAAACGGCAGATACAGAGTCGCTGTCCGACAACATCGTCCACACGGTACACGAATGCGACGATGGCACGATCTGGGTCGGCACGCACAGCGGCCTCAATCGGGTGCAGATCGACGGCACCGGCCGATTGCGATTCACGCGCTATCTCACGCGCGACGGCCTGGTCAATGCCACGATCTATTCGATCCTCGACGACGACAAAGGCAATCTCTGGCTTGGAACGAATCGCGGCATTCAGCTGTTCGACCGCGTGCACAAACAGTTTCATGCGTTCACGATGCACGATGGCCTTCAGGGGATGGAGTACAACACCGACGCCGCGCTGCGTCTGGCGAGCGGCGACCTTGCATTTGGCGGTGCCAACGGCACCAGCGTGTTTCGCGCCGATGCGCTCAGGTTCAGCGCTTTCGTCCCGCCTGTCGTCGTCACCGGCATGCAGATCGGCGATGCGCCGAGCGCGGCGCTCGCATCCGGCACGCAGTTCGTGAGCGTCGCGCAGACCGAACGCATCCTGCGTTTCGAGTTCGCTGCGCTCGACTACGCCGAGCCCGAGCGAAACCGCTTTTCGTATCAGCTGGTCGGCTTTGACAAGGACTGGGTGGAGTCGGGCACGCGTCCAGATGCGACGTACACCAATCTGCCCGCCGGCAGCTATTCGTTCCGCGTGCGCTCGAGCAACCACGACGGCATTTGGAACGACGAGGTCGCCGCACTCGGTGTGACGATCACGCCGCCGTGGTGGAACAGCCTCGCGGCGCGCGCACTCTATGCGTTGGCCGCGGCGATCATCGCCTACTGGGTATGGCGTACGGTGCGCCGGCGGCGCGAGATCGAGCTGCGGCATCATGCCGAACTGCGCGAGCGCGACGAACGTTTTCGCATGGCTTTGTGGGGATCCGGCGACGAATTCTGGGACCTCGACATGCGCACGCATACGATGCATCGCATCGGCGCGGATCAGACCTTCGGCGGCAGCTACGAGCAAACGTTCACCGACGAATCCTGGCTGCGCGAGATGACACATCCCGAAGACCTCCCGCTGCTGCTCGAACGCAGGCGCGCTCACCTCGAAGGTCGCGCGGACGCGTATGAGGCCGAGCACCGGATTCGCGGCCCCGACAACGAATGGGCGTGGCGGCTTTCGCGCGGCAAGATCGTCGAGTGGGACAGTGACGGCAAGCCGCTGCGCGCATGCGGGACGGCACGCAACGTCACCCAGGCGCACATCGCCGAGCGGCAGCATCGCATCGCCGCCGAAGTGCTCAACAGCATGAACGAAGCGGTCTGCGTGACCGACCTCGAACATCACTTCGTTTCCGCCAACCAGGCGTTCGTGCGCATGTCGGGCTATGCCGAGAGCGAGATCGTCGGTCAGAGCGTCGACCTGTTGCACAGTGCGCGACAATCCGACGACGCCTACCGGCAGATGCGCCAGGGGTATCTCAACCACGGCCACTGGCGCGGCGAGTTGTGGCAGCGGCGAAAGAACGGCGAGGAGTTTCTGTGCTGGCTCGAGATCAGCACCGTGCACGATCACCTGGGTCGTCGCACGCACTACGTCAGCGTGATGACGGACATCACCGAGCGCAAACGCAACGAGCAGGACCTGCGCTACCTCGCCAACTACGACACGCTCACGGGCTTGCCCAATCGCAGCCTGCTGATCGAGCGGCTGGTCGCTGCGATCGACCGCGCGAGCAGAAACGAATCGCGCATCGCCGTGTTGTTCCTGGATTTGGACCATTTCAAGCACGTCAACGATTCGATGGGCCACAGCAGCGGCGATCTCGTACTGCGCGCCGTAGGCGAGCGCCTGCGCACATGCGTCGGCGAGAGCGACATCGTCGCGCGACTGGGCGGCGACGAATTCACCTTGCTCGTCGAAGGACTCGGCGACATCGCCGATGCGGAAACGGTCGCGAGGAAGGTCATCAAGGCGCTGTCCAACCCGCTCGACATCGAGGGGGCACGCGAACTCGTCGTGACGACGTCGATCGGCGTCAGTGTATTTCCCGACCATGCGCGCGGACCGATGAGCCTGCTCAAGTTCGCCGATACGGCGATGTACCAGGCCAAGGAACAGGGGCGCAACACGTTTGCGATGTACACCGAGGCGATGGATATCGCGGCACGGAGATGGGCCGATACCGCAGCCGCATTGCGGCGCGCGGTCGAGAATCGCGAGTTGCAGGTTTTCTATCAGCCCAAACTCACGCTCGCGACCGGGAAGATCAGCGGCGTCGAAGCGCTGCTGCGCTGGCGCAGTCCGGAGCTCGGAGAAATTCCGCCGTCGCAGTTCATTCCGCTCGCCGAACAGACGGGCCTCATCGTCGAGCTCGGCAACTACGTGATCCGTACGGCGTGCGCGCAGCTCAAGGCGTGGCGCGACATCGGCCTCGACGACGTGGCGATCGCGATCAATGTTTCCGTGTTGCAGTTGCTGCGCGGCGAACTCGCCGCGCGGTTGCGGCGTTCGCTGGCCGAATACGACCTCGACCCGGCGCTGCTCGAGCTCGAACTTACCGAGACGATGCTGATGGCGCGCGCTGAGCAGGCCGTCAACACGCTTGGCGAGCTCAAGGCGATCGGGATAAGTCTGGCGATCGACGATTTCGGTACCGGGTATTCATCGCTCAGCTACTTGAAGCGACTGCCGATCGATACGCTCAAGATCGATGCGAGTTTCGTGCGCGACATCACGAGCGACCCCGACGATCGTGCAATCACCGCAACGATCATCCGCATGGCGCAGTCCCTGCAGCTTACCGTCGTCGCAGAGGGCGTCGAAACGCAAGACCAGTTCGAATACCTTCGCGACCATGGTTGTCATCAGATCCAGGGCCATTGGCTCGCGCGTCCGTTGCCAGCCGATGCGTGTACCGAGTTGTTGCTCGCCGGCATGCCCAGCCTGTCGCGCCGCGCGGCAGGCTGACCTGGCGCGGCGCGTTGACCCGTTGCAGACGCCCGCATATAGTGCAGATATGGCCGATAACAGCAATGTTCTCAACGATATTTCCGAGATCAGCGGGCGTCTGGATCGCCTGCTCGAGCTTGTGCATCGGCTCACCGAAGAGAACCGCAGTCTGCGCACGAGCCAGGAACAACTCAACGCCGAGCGCGCGAATCTTCTCGCAAAGAACGAACAGGCGCGATCTCGCGTAGAAGCGATGATCGTCCGACTGCGTTCGCTGGAGAACAACGCATGAGCGAAGCGACACCCGTCGCGGTCAGTATTCTAGATCGTGAATTTCTCGTCGCCTGCACGCCTGAAGAGCGTCCGGGTCTCATCGCCGCTGCGGCGTATCTCGATGGCAAGATGCGCGAAATACGCGGCAACACGCGCACGCAGGGCGTCGACCGCATCGCGGTCATGGCCGGTCTCAATATTGCACATGAACTGATGCAAACCAAGCAGCGCGGCGATGTTGACGGCGGCGCGTTGGCACAGCATCTGCAGGCGTTGCGCGCGAAGCTTGATGGTGCGCTCACTACGTCTGTAAAATAGCGCGGCGTCCCCTGCGGTGCGCGACAGCGCATTCAACATATTGCCTTGTTCCTATATACGACCCCGGGATGGCAGTGCTTAGTGTCCGTGTGCATGTCCGCCATGTGCGGAAAGCCTAACGACCTGCGAGCCGTCCCACCTGATCCTAGGGATCAAGGTCGTTCGATGTGCATCGGCATCGCGGAGGACGTACTTTTTTGGAGGCCTCGCCTGAAGGCCTCGATTCGCGGATGAGGGTCGCCGCTCGCTGCGTGCGTTTCAACACGACACGTGAGCCGATCACTGGCGCGAATTCCGCGCCAACCTTCGCCGGTGTCATTGGCGCACCCCCGTCGACTTTCCTCCAGATTATTTTTTGCGCGCTGGTTCCGCGCCGGCGTCGGCGGCGATTTACAATGCGAAGGTGAACACGGCGATCAGTCAATCCGAAGCCATCGCCGCGCTGCGCAGGCGCATGCGCGAGACGCGCGCGCGTATGAGCGCTGCCGAAAGAATCGCCGGGGCAGAGGGCGTCGCCGCTTCTCTCGAGCAGCTGCCGGAATTTCTCGTCGATGCCAACGTCGCGGGCTATTGGGCCGTCGGCGGCGAACTGCCGCTGCACGTCGCGGTATCTCGACTGCGCGCGCGCGGGCAGCGCTACCTGTTGCCCGTGCTCGCAGGCGACACCCTTCGCTTCGCACCGTTGCTGCCGAACGCGGAGCTTAGAACGAATCGCCATGCGATACCCGAGCCCGTCTGTGCCGAATCGGAGATGCTCGCGCCTCGAGAGGTCGATCTCGTTCTCGTCCCGTTGACGGCATTCGATCGCAGCGGGGGAAGGCTGGGCATGGGGGGCGGGTACTACGATCGCAGCTTTGCTTTCCTGCATGCGACACCACGGCGCACGCAGCCCCTGCTTGTCGGAATCGGCTACAGTTTCCAGCAGGTCGACGCACTGTCGACGCAGGCCCACGACTTGCCGATGGATTTCATCGCGACGGAAAAAGAACTCATCGATTGCAGCCCTGAGGCGGAGCACGACGCATGAACTACTGGCTGATGAAGTCCGAGCCCGAAGAATTCTCGATCGACGATCTGAAGACGCGCAAGACCGAGCCGTGGAGCGGCGTGCGCAACTACCAGGCGCGCAATTTCATTCGCGAAATGAGAGCCGGCGACGGCTTGCTGTTTTATCACTCGAGCTGCGAGGTGCCCGGTGTCGCGGGCATCGCGAGCGTCGTCGCTTCGGCATATCCCGACCCGACGCAGTTCGATCCCAAGAGCGACTACTTCGATGCAAAATCGCCGCGCGACGAACCGCGCTGGTCGCTCGTCGACGTCCGCTTCAAGCGCAAGCTCAAGCGCACGATCACGCTGACCGAACTCAAGGCGAAGCGCGAACTTGGCGATTTCGCGCTGCTGCGCCCCGGCACACGCCTGTCGGTGTTGCCCGTCACCAAGGCGCAGTGGGACTTCATCCTTTCGTTGGAGTGATCGTTCGCACCAACGCGCGATGTCGCCGCGCCAAGCGCTTCGCAATATTGGGCGTGGCCTGAGGGGACCTCGAATGCGCTGGCTGCATCAATGGTGATTTCTCTTTGGGTCGAGTCGAATTTTTTTGCAGGAGTGTGGCAACGTGACACCGCAGGAACAGCAGAAGCGTCTCGCCGCGCAGGCCGCGATGCGCTACGTCGAAGATGGCAGCATCGTTGGTGTGGGAACGGGGTCGACCGTCGCGCACTTCATCGACGAGCTCGGCAAGGTGCGCGAGCGCGTCAAGGCGGCAGTATCGAGCTCCGAGCGCAGCACTGCCGCGCTGCGCGCCGTCGGCATCGATGTGATCGACCTGAACAGCGCGGGCGAGTTGATGCTCTATGTCGATGGTGCCGACGAGTGCGATGGACAGAAAAATCTCATCAAGGGCGGCGGCGCGGCGCTCACCCGCGAGAAGATCATCGCCGCGGCTTCGCGCAAGTTCGTCTGCATGGTCGACGCGTCGAAACGCGTCGATTGGCTCGGTCGCTTCCCGCTGCCGATTGAAGTAATTCCGATGGCGCGCAGCTATGTCGCGCGCGAAATCGTCAAGCTCGGTGGCCAGCCGATCTGGCGCGACGGTGTGACGACCGACAACGGCAATGTCATTCTCGACGTGCACAATTTGCGCATCACCGATCCGCCGGCGCTCGAAACGACGCTCAATCAGATCGTCGGAGTCGTCTGCGTGGGCCTTTTTGCACGGCGCAAGGCCGACGTCGTGCTGATCGGCGGCGAGCAGATGCCGTGACTGTCGCGTCGCAGGTCGCAGTTCGCCGTCATTCGAGCTTGGCATCATCGATATTTTCGGGCGCCGTACTTTTTCTGTGCGGCGCTAGTGCGTGCGCGCGCGATGCAGCAGCGCCGCCTCCGGCCCTGGCCGCTTCGCCACCGCAGCATGCGGTGACGGTGCTCGACAGCGTGCCGCACGATCGGACGTCGTTTACCGAAGGCGTTGCGTTTTCGTCAGGCAGGCTGTTCGAAAGCAGCGGTCAGTATCGCGAGTCCTGGCTCCGTGAGGTCGACCTTGCGACAGGCAAGGCGCTGCGCGAAGTGAAGGTCGACGACAGGTATTTCGGCGAAGGACTCGCGATTCTCAACGGGAAAATCTATCAGCTGACCTGGCGCGAAAAGACCTGCTTCGTCTACGACGTGGCGAGTTTTCGCAAAATCCGTGAGATCAAATACGACGGTGAGGGCTGGGGGCTCGCGAGCGACGGCAAATCGTTGATCATGTCGGACGGAAGCGAGTGGATCCGATTTCGTGATCCGACGACGTTTGCGGTGCAGCGCTCGATCCGCGTCGTCTACCAGGGCAGGCCGCTCACGAATCTGAACGAGCTCGAATACATCGATGGAAAGATCTGGGCGAACGTCTGGGGCACCGACCTGATCATGCGTCTCGATCCTGCCGACGGGCGCATCGTCGACGTCCTCGATGCGTCAGCGGTTTTTCCGGCGACGCAACGTCCGAACGATCCGGACGCCGTGCTCAACGGCATCGCCTACGACGGCAAGAGCCAGCGCATCTACATCACGGGCAAGCGTTGGCCACGGATGTATAGGATCCAGGCGCCGTAACCGGCGCGCTTCGCGCCACCTTCGCCTCGTCAGTCGGCGCGGTCTCGGCGCCGGCTGGGGCCGGCTTCGCGGACTCGTTGCCGAGCGCACGCCAACAGGCAAGGCCGGCACGATAGGGAACGAGCGGTCCGGGCAGGCCGCCCATCGCGTAAAGCATTTCGTCTGTCAGCGGTACAAATTGGCGCATTGTGAACTTTCTCGCGAGCCCATATCTCATACGCACTAGAACACCGATGCATGGACGCGCAGCGTCCGGTTTGTGGCGTTTCCCTGACGTTCAGGGCGGTTGCACAAATTGGGGCCATTTCGCGTAATATCCGATCAACTCCTGCCCTGGAGCAAAAAACAAGATGCAAAAGGACAATCCCTGGCTGCAGCTACGCGGCGCAAAGGACGAAGACATCCCGCTGTTTTCTTCTGCGCTGTTGATCGCCAAGGACGAATACCCCGCGTTGTCCGCCACGGACTATGAGACGCAGTTCGCGGACTACAGCCGTCGCCTGCGCAACGTGCTCGACCCCACCGAAACCCCCGCGGCGCAGCTGCGCTGCCTGAATCGTTTCCTGTTCGAAGACCTCGGTTTTTCCGGCGACGAGCAGGACTACTATGACCCACGCAACAGCTATCTGAACGACGTACTCGATCGGCGGCTCGGCAACCCCATTTCGCTTGCCGTCGTGCAGATCGAACTTGCGCGTCGTCTCGATGTGCCGCTACAGGGCGTCTCGTTTCCGGGACATTTCCTCGTGCGCTTGCCGCTGGACGAAGGTATCGTCGTGCTCGATCCGTTTCAAAAGGGCCGTTCGCTCGACGCTGCCGAGCTGCGTCGGCGCGCGCGGACGCACCTCGATACGCACGACATCGACGATGCGCGCCTCGCGCGGATGCTCGAACCGGCAAGTCACCGGGCGATCCTCACGCGCATGCTTCGAAACCTCAAGGGCGTGTATGCCGAACGCGAGCAGTGGGACAAGGCGCTGCGGTGCTGCGACCGGTTGCTGACGCTCGATTCGCATCAGCCT
>Ga0307508_10006124_pt1 | contig 11350 bp, 15 predicted proteins | sample 9_EM_MG_FD_203089 | JGI IMG/M metagenome (GOLD analysis project Ga0307508, IMG submission 203089) | Populus trichocarpa ectomycorrhiza microbial communities from riparian zone in the Pacific Northwest, United States - 9_EM | ecosystem: Host-associated > Plants > Roots > Unclassified | place...
GGAGGAAGTGTTGCAATATCTCACTCGTTGCTTAGTCACGGCAGGCATGGGCCTACCCCTATATTCTCCTTTCTCTCGAGGCTTCAGCCTTACTTAGACAATACACACGTTCATCACTTTCAACAGTCTTACATGAACTACCTGCAAGATTATTGGTCTGACTGGTTGCCGATCGCGGAATTCGCATCGAACAACCATACCTTGGAAACGACGGCTGTATCTCCGTTCTTTGTGAACCTCGGCTACGACCCTCACTGGCAATTTGACCTTTCGGCCTCTCTACCCAACCAAGCAGAAGATTAACAAGCGCGTTCTGTGGCGAAAGCATTGTCCGAAATTCATGACCACCTGAGGACGGAAATACATCGCGTCCAACTCCGCTACCAGGAAACCGCAGACACCCATCTCCTCCCCACTCCGGACTAACAGGTGGGGGATCTTGTGTGGCTCGACGCTCGAAATTGGAAGACTCGACAACCATCAGCGAAGTTGGATCATCGACGGCACGGCCCCTTCAACATCGCACGCAAGATTTCCTCTCACGCCTTCCAGTTGGAAATTCACAGCTCGATGTAGGTACATCCAGTTTTTCATGTGTCCCTACTGGAGCCGGCAGCACAGGATCCGCTTCCGGGACAACAACAACCACCGCCTCCTCCGGTGGAAATCGAGGGTGAGCAAGAATGGTTTGTGGATTCCATTCGTAATTATCGAATGTATTGAAGACGACTACAGTACCTTGTAAAATGGACCGGATTTGATCACCCGAATTGGGAGCCAGCGGGAAACTTCAACGAGCTAGAAGCGGTTATTCGATTCCACGAACAATACCCCCGCAAGTCAGGCACTCTCGAATAAGGCTTCACAGGAGCTCAGCGATAGAAGGGGGATACTGTCACAGCGCAGGTCCCGGCGCTCGATTTGGGTTTCGGCGCAGGTTCTGGCACTCGATTTGGGTTTGGTTGTGTGATTTCATTGTTGATGCCAGCACCTCGCTCCGGATGTCTCGATCTTGGAAAGATTGTCGTCACCTCGCTCAGGATGTCTCGATCTTGGAAAGAGTGTCGTCACCTCGCTCAGCATGTCTCGATCTTGGAAAGGGTGTCAGTTACGGGCCCCAGTTGCATAAGAGAAGGTTGTATGAGTTGCGTGGTTATGAGCACATATGTAAGTATGAGTACATATGTGAGTTGCACAGGTATGAGTAGGAGGACGTATGGGAGTTGCGAGAACTGTGTATATAAGGAGGGCTTTCTCCTGTGTTTTGTCTTCTTCTTCTCTTCATACAACCTCTTGTATTCTATTCGGAATATCAACCTCGTCTCCGTTTCCTCCGTTTCCTCCGTTTCCACCGTATCTCCGTATCAGTGACGCTCGTCTAGCGCCACCTGTCCCTGTCCGACAGGTCCGTCTGATGTTGTCCGTTCTTATCTGACACGTCCGTCCGACGCTGTCCGTCTCTCTGTCCGACACGTCCGCTGTCCGACTCTGTCTATTGTTGTCCGACACGTCCGTCTGACGCTGTCCCTCTCTGTCTACCATTCCCATTCCCGTTTCTGTTTCCGTTCCCATTCCCTTCCCGTTCCTGTTCCCGTTCCCGTTCCATTCCCATTCCAGTTCCCCATTCCCCCGCGCTGCCGCTCGCGCTCTCGCTTGCATCATCAGAACTCACTCGAGTACCTTGGAGAACCGCCGCCGTTACATCATTCACCCTATACAACCTGTACTACCCTGGATGACCGGACCCAGTAGCAGCCATCCTCACCACCATCAACCTACCGACAGACTGCCTCCTGATGGGGGACCTCAATGCCCACCACATGTGGTGGCAGGGCCCACTGCCCCCATCAGCACAGACCTCCCTGGCCAGTGACACCATCGCCAACTGGCTCACGGAAAACAACTTCCACCTCCACAACATAATAGCCCCCCCCACCCAGTACCCCCGAAATGGTGAGCAACCCTCTACCATTGACCTATGCCTCTTCAAGGGCAGGACGACACAGCTGGTCCTCACCCTGGCAATCGATCACGACACCACCTCGGACCACAGCTCCCTCACTGCCACCCTCTCCCTACCCACAAACGCAGCATCACAGAAGGCTCAGCGCTGCTGGTGCAAGGCCGACTGGGCAAGCTTCACCTCCCACATACAGGCCACCCGGATGGACCTGTCAAACCTCCAAGGAACTGAGGATACCCTCTGCACCATCACCAACATTACCCATCTCATCCATGAAGCAACCAACAAAGCCATTCCCATGAAAGATCCACGGAAGCAGGAAGTACCATGGTGTAACCAAAACTTGACACTGGCAAAAAAAACAGTCAAACAGGCAAAGAGATGAGCCCGCCGAGAACCCAACAACCCCAACCGGAAAGACAGACAATACAAACAGCACAAATGGTCAATGATGGTACGCAATGTTAAAACAGTGTACCAAATCCCACAGATCCAAGCCGCATCACCCAAGACCATCTGGAAAATGATCTACCACCACAATACACATCACAAACCAATTCCTCCCCTCAACGGACAAACAACCTTTAAGGGCAAATGCGATGTGCTACGCAATGCACACTTTCCCCCAGTCAACACAACCCCACGAACACGACTCCCCACTGGCGTCCTCACCTCCACAAAGGACATCTGGCACCACACAAGGCCAGTCACACAACAAGAGACACATCTGGCGATTGTACACCTTAAGTATGGAACCTCAGTTGGACCAGACAACATCTTATACACCATCCAATGCCCCTTCAATACGGCGGCCCCGCACCTCCTCCTGTAACTGTTCACAGCCTGCCTCACCTGGGGCACCCATCCACCAGAATGGAAAACGGCAAACTATGTGGTCATTCCCAAACCTGGCAAGAAAACATACTCCGACCCCAAGTCCAACCGCCCCATCTCTCTACAATCATGCTTTGGAAAACTCCTCGAATCCATCGTCGCCAAGCAGCTCTCCCAGGCCGCCCTCACCTATGGGGCAACACACCCCTCACAGATGGGGGCCCAGGCAGAAAACTCAACAATCAAAGTCCTACTCAGAACAATCACCCCTATCGCTAGGGCAATCAGCCAGAAGAAAGCAGCAAACAAAACCCCACCACGACCGGCTGTCCTCACCCACAACATCGAGGGTGCGTTCAACCAAGTCCAACCAGCCACACTCCGGAAGGTTATGCAACAACGACGTATGCCCCATTACCTGACAGAGTGGGTCACCACCTTCAACACTGACCGGAAAATCACCTTTGGCTTTGACCAACAATCAGAACAGCCCCAACCATATAGGTGTGGGCTGCCCCAGGGATCTCGAGTCTCCCCAGCCTTATTCCTCATCTACAGCAATGCCATGCTGGAAAAGAGCCACCAATCCCACGACGCGATTGATACATCCTACGTAGACGACGTATGCATGGTCCAAATGTCAGCGACAATCACTAGAGCCAACACACTTCTCGAAGAAAGAACTGAAGAACACCTCAGCAGGGGAGTCCACCTTGGACTAACCCCCGCACCACCCAAGTCTGAACTGCTCTACTGCCTCCCTCTCACCAGCAAAGATAAGAACAGGAGCCATAGCACACACCCTCGCATCAGAATCAACAACAACACCATTGCGGCCACATGACAAATCAAGTACCTGTGAGTGCACATTGATGAATCATTCAGCTTCCTACACCATGCCACCATGGCAGTGGTCCAGGGTAACTGGGCCCTCGGCAGTCTCAACTTCCTACGACATCTCTCATGGGACATCCCCACACATGTCGTCCACCACCTGGCAATGACGGCGATCCTCCCCACAATGTTCTGGGCATTACCAGCATGGTGGATGGGCACTCCGATGATCACTACAACCTTACGCACAACCTACAACTAAGTCGCCCGGTGGATTACGGGACTCCCCCTCAACACCAGAACGATGACCCTCATCACACTACTGTATTATCTCATGTAAGAGGTACCCCTATAACCGCCACTATTATAGGTACTAGTGCGCTTAAGGACTAGCGCGATATAAAAACATGCTTGTGTACCACGTTTGAATTTTGAGGAGCATAGCGCTCTGCATCAAATTGACTACTTACAGATCTACAAATGTGACTAAAACTCATCTGCATGCCAACGAAAGTCGTACTTAAGACCATCCTTATCATTATCCTCATCACCCTCCGTGTCGGTAATCTGTGGGAGAGATATAACGTGACTGCGTTGAGGTTTCCCTACTAGCCTGGCACTTCGCCGAGTTCCTACTGCTGGCGGAGCTGTACGCTTTGATGTCGAGTGCTCTGATATCGATGCCGAAAGGGAGTAGCGAGCTTTATGTGCAGCTACTGAGAGGTGCACTGAGAACGAATTGGTACCTACGTCTGGGGGTCCAACTGGCAAGTCAGCCAGTGCAGCTGCATGTTCTGCGGCTGGTAATGTATCGCAACGTGTAGCCGATGCCACGGGGTGGCGTGTGGCCAGTGCAACACCGCCTGGGGCTGGTGCACTGGATTGAGGTGCAGATGGGTGACATGGGTCTCTGGGTGAGTCGCCACCTATGGCTGGAGTGGTGGAAGCTGTTAGGTGAGCAGGTACTTGGTTCTTGCCACGGCCACGTCCCCGACCTCTGCCCACTCTGCCTGCTCTGCCATGGCCGGACACACTACGCACCCTGGGCTTACTGCGAGTTGCATCAGACGCTTCGGGCTGGGTTTCATCATCTTGCTCATCTTCCGATGATGATGAGTCTTCAAAGGTGTCATCGCTGCTACTCGCTGCATCTTCCTGTGCAGTAGGTGCTCCTCGAGTCTTCCAGTCCTGAAGAGCAGTCATCAAGTGGGGAGTTGGTAGCCCTTTGATGGATATCTCGCCGTCGGATGTCCCATCGATAGATAGAGAGGCACCAATGCAACGAAAGCTTCGGATAATAACCTCCCTCTTCTCCTGACACAATCTTTCCCAAGTTGCACCAACACATTTAGTCATCATAACCCTCATCTCTCCCACTGTGCTACTTCCGGTGATATCATCTGGATCGATATTATTGTCTGCTTGTTCGAACCCCTTGTCAATCTCTTCCTTGAGTATATCCTTGAACGGCCTGTTGAATGAGATATCGACAGGCTGTACAATACCAGTACACCCAGTGGGAACCAATGACAAAGTAACATCATTCTCTTTCAGGAGTTTTTTTACCGGCTTGGTTTTATGTGAGCGGAGAAGATCCATGATAAGAAGAGAAGGCAGCCCTCTGAGCTCTGGTAGAAGCTATTTCGACAGCCAATGGAGAATGGTTACAGTAGTTGCGTAGGCTTTGCCGTTAAACACAACCTCGACTCAAGTATCGTACCATAATGCTTTGCGCTGTCTAACTGTCATTTTACTTGCCTCTATACCCCGGAAAATCAAGAGAGGTATGATACGAGCTACTCCATCGGCAAAGATGGTAAACTGCATCGTTGCCTGCCACTTTTCCCATCCGGATTTCTGGCTCTTAACCCACACAGTTTTGTTACCTTTTATCGTGTAGGTTTTTCCCTCCAGATACTCCCATGGTAGTGGTGTTTGATCCATATTGATGATGTTGGAGGTGAGATACCGGCCAACCGCGTAAACTGCATCTTCACTACCATCTCGTAGTTGCGAATTACGTCGATTGAAACATAGAAAATTGATGATCAACTCACAATGCTGCGCCGGTGTGGCCTGAGCTTGGTTTGTGATGATGCGAAGTGTGATATCGTTGCGGTGAAGGAACCAAGAGAACCAGTCATCGGAGAAGCGAAATTCAACAGTGGAATGCGGATAGATCTCGGTGAACAACCGCTTCGAGGTACGCTTGAACCACTTGCGGTGTACAATGCATCCCAGTTTTCGCCGCTCCTTAAACGTATCGCATAGTTGTTTCTCAAGTTCCTTCCACCATGGTTTGCTGCGCCATATATGTATGGTGTATTGACTCGCTTGAAGCAGCAATGCCTCGTTCTGTGAAGACCAAAATAATTAGTAATATCCAGTAACAGCCTTACCATCTCACAACGTACCTTCTTCCATTTGGTGACCTGATTCTTTTGCTTCAGTCCGAATCGTACTTGTACTTCTTCACGTGTAGGTTTCCGTTACCCACAATTCCCATTGTCAACCTATGTGTGTTCTGCCCAGGACAATACTCGAAGCTTAAACTCAACTGTTCTGCATTTCTTCGCTCGGGAAGGAGTGGCCGCTGCTGGAGGAACCCAGCGAGGAATCACGGCAATTGGCTGTTTGCGAGGTCCCGGCCATTGTTTGAATTTAACCGGTGAACGCTTGCCGCTAGGGGTTCGAGGTGTATTGGCAGCCAGGTATAAGGAAGCTTGTGAAAGGATCATCTTAAGGATTTTCACCAACTGCGTAGAGCCTGATGCTTGGTCGTCAATGATTGGTAGCTGCATTTCTTCAAAGCTGTGGAGATATTCGGTAGTTGGTGATACTGCCAGCGCACTGTATCCGCTATTCCGCGTACTTGAGCTGATCACCTGACATCTCATAAACACTCAGCGCGCTAACCCAATGCGCTCTAGCGCGCACCGAGCGCGCTGGTACCTATAATATTGGCGGTTATAGGGGTACCTCTTATGTGAGATAATACAGTATCACAACTCCTGCCAATGGAGGCGTACCTGGACTACCTATCCTTGCGATATGCCATCTGACTCCACTGCCTCCCCCAACAACATACTCTGGGCCTGCCACGAGCCCTATCAGATATCCACCCCAACCTCTCAGGACTCCACTGCCTTTACACACTCAGTAAGCACTTAGTACAAGGCAAACTGGAGAACCGCACTACCACCTTGACAGCGGACGGAACCAATATGCTCCCTTCCCCAAAACCAGACAAAACAACAACACCCCAACAGCTCCATGAAGAATGGCTTCACACGCTACCAAACCACTCCATCGTCACCTACCCTGACAGCTCTAAACCCGAGAATAGGTCTGTCGGGTGTGGATGGGCAACCTTCCACTGCAGTGACCAACAACTATACCGGCTGGGGCAAGGTAGCTGCCACCAGGGCAACTGGGCTGAGGTGTACGATGCCGAACTCCACGTAATTCAAGAAGCAGTCACTTCCCTCCTCACTACCACCGCACTACGAGCCACAGCAATTATCTTTGTGGACAATCGGATGGCACTCAAAATACTACAATTCAACAAACACAACTACGAATATACCCGCCGGGTCCTGGAAATGATTAGCGACCTCAGCCTACTGGGCTGGAAGATCTTCACCACCTGGTGCCCCTCCCACTGCAACATCAATGGCAACGTACGAGCCAACACACTCGCCAAACGTAGAGCCTCCTCTGCCGTTCCCTACCGCTTCGCATGCACCACCAAGATATGGCTTCTGGCTCAAGAATGAGCGGAGCTCCTCCAACGGTGGAAAACAGAACTACCACTCTCAAAGCCCTCATTCAAGTTTCCCAGCCATCTTCATGGGGTGAACTGGGCCGATACACGAGCAATATGGAGAGTTTTCTGCAACCGATCACCCTCCGAGCCACCCCCCAACATCAGCGCAGACTCATGCCCCTGTTGCACTGACCTCACCTCCTCTCACCACCTACTACGAGACAGCCCGCTGCTGACGCCGCAGTGGGTACTCCTCTTCAAAGCCACCACAGGAGACATTCAGTCCCTAGAGTTCATCACAACACCTGAAAACACAAATCCGCTGCGCCACTTCCTACCAGCAACTGGCCTGGGACACTCCGCACTCATCTGATTTGACGGACACCACAACATACCAGACTGCACTGATGGAAGTTACTTGGACTCCCCTGAGCCGGACTTCGGCACTTTCGAACAATAAACGATATCACGACCGATACGACGAACGGGGGGAAGGACAGCGGCGATTGGTTTCTTTTGTACTCTCAGAGCGTTTCCTGGTTTCCTTGTTCTGTGTCATGCGTTACGATCCATGATTCCTGTCCTGTATGTTCATTTCCTTGTTGCGTATACTTCTTCGGCGGTCGGGAAAGATGGAAGCCTCATGGGGGCGGTACAGCGAGGAAGAGCATACAAAACCTATAGTGTTCAAATGCGATAGATCGAAATCGAATATTATCTCTCTCCACAGACCTACCTCTCTACCCATGACCGGCACTGCGACCACCAAACCCCACAAGAACAATGAGCCTATGCAAAGGCGTGTGAGAAGATCGCGACGAGACCACACCAGACATGACAGACACCGCAAGAACAACGAGCCTACGCAAAGGTGTGTGAGAAGATCGCGATGAGACCACACCGGGCGTGACAGACACCGTGAGAACAACGGGCCCACGTAGAGGTGTGTGAGAAGACCATGACGAGACCATGCCGGGTGTGACGGATACCGTGTGAACAACAGGCCGACCCCAAGGCATGTGAAAAGACCGCGATGAGACCACACTGGGCGTGACAGACACCGGGAGAACAACGAGCCCATGCAAAGGCATGTGAGAAGACCGCGACGAGACCACGCTGGGTGTGACGGATACAGTGAGAACAATGAGCCCACCCAAATACATGTGAGAAGACCGCGATGAGACCACGCTGGGTGTGACGGATACCGCGGGAGCAATGAGTGGCTTGTGAGCATGTGGAAGTGTCAGTAGGCCAGCAGTGTGAGGACAAGCGACGCCCCGAAAAGTCAAGTCTACATTACCTGTCGCGCAACACAGAGTAGTCAGGGTAGGATCTTGACACTAGATTGCGTCTCCAAATCAACACCTGACGTAGCAAAACAACACCCATAGTAAAGTCCCACAATGAAGAGACCGAGGACCCTCTCAACCTCGGAGAATTCAGGGAAGTCCCCCACGACCAGCGGGCCCCGAGCCCTGTGACACCGAAACCACAATCAAGACCACAGACACCCGAGTCACCAGAACAACCTAGAAGAATGTCGGAAGGATCAGGTACGGAGGGAAGCGGACCCCGCTTGCTAACTATGGAGATGCTGCAAACACTCTTAGCAGCACATGACATACCGCCGAAGAACAGTTACCCAAAGCTCCGGGACCCCTAACCATTTGAAGGAGAAAATGCAAAATTCAAAACATTCCTGGCTCAGTGTGAGCTGAAGTTCAGGACAAAGGGGAACCGATTCGACGACGATGAGAAAAAGACGGGATATGCATTCTCTCTATTCCGAGGGGTGGTATGGAACTGGGTGAAAACCTTTCTCAACCAGAAAGGAGGAATCAATCTAACATGGGAAGAACTGAAGACCAACATGAAGCATGCTTTTGGCAAAGTAGACGCCGAGGAAATAGCATTCGAGAAATTCCTGAAAATCCAGCAAGGAAACCAAACAGCACCAACCTATTGGGTGGAATTCCAGCGAATCAAAGCAGATCTCCTATACGTGGACAATGTATGTATCGCTCGATTTCGAGATGGATTACACCCAGAAGTAAACAGGCACTTGGTCATAAGCGAAGTACTAGCCACCGTTTTGGTGCACTATGCCACCGCGGCAATCAAAATGGATAGCCATCTATGCAACCTCAGAGTCATTAGTCGATGACCTGCAGCTAGCCCAGAAGCGTGCTTCCATGTCCACATGAAAGAACCGCTGTCAGCACCTCCAGGGGACCCAATGGACCTAGACGCCACGTGGCGATTCAAATTCGCACCAAGAACGCCGAACTGGTTTCCCTGACGACCACAAACAGATGAATGCTACAATTGCGGGAAAAAGGGGCACTCCACGAAGGAATGCCCCCAGCCCAAGAAAGCACGAGTTCCATGGAGGAGGCCATACCGGGCAGTGGAAGCCATGTACGAAGAGGATACTATAGGCAATGAAGCAGAAGAAGAACTCGAACCAGCGGGAAATGACAGCCCTCAGGAATGGGCCTAAGCAACAGCCACCCAAGGGAGAAACCCATTGCAGAATCAGAACCACCCTATAGGATACAAACACCCAGGTATGATCGCTAAGGAAAAATCATGATCAAAGTACGGATTATGGGAACAGACAGAAATGAACACAACACCACAGCCCTCGTAGACAGCAGGGCATCCAAGAACTTTGTCGACCAAGTATACGCCGAAGCCAGCGGAATTCCAATGCAGCAAAAAGCGACACCAAGACGGGTTCTGACCGTGGACAGGAGGGAGGTCACCGGTGGGTCAGTAACCCACGATAGGCAAGTCCACCTCACAATCAATCATCACGAGGAAGACATCCAGCTATACTGCATTATGATTGGGAATACGACGATCATCCTAGGACTCCCATGGCTCAAGCTCCACGACCCGTTGATAGAATGTAAGAATCATACTGTGAAATTCCACTCAGACGACTGTACTGAGAAGAACTTACCTAGCTTACCGAAAGACAACACAGTCCCGGAAGAAAAGGCCACGGAGTAATACCACAGAAAAACACCCGAAAATTGGGAGACCGGCGAAACAGACCCCTGGGAAGTATGCCAGACTGTAATCAACAAAATCAAGGAAACTTCCGACACCAACAAAAATCCAATCCCAGCGGAATATCACGAATTTCTCGAAGTATTCACTGAAATAGAGCCTACACCACCTCCACTCCACCGCACCCAGGACCATCATATTCTACTAGAGAAGGGGAAAATGCCCCCGTATGAGCCCTTGTAACCCCTGAACAATGAGAAAATGAAGGCTCTCAAAGAATACTTGAATATCAACGAAAAACGAGAATGCATCCGCGCATCCACTTCCCTGGCTGGAGTGATGATCCACTTTGTGAAAAAGAAGGATGGAGGACTACGCTTGTGCGGGCATTACTAACAATTGAACGAATTCACAGTCAAGGACCAGACACCATTACCATTAATCTGAGAATCCCTCGAACAACTATCCAGTGCCACCATCTACACCAAGCTGGACATGCGGGACACCTATTACAACCTCAGGATTAAGCCTGGGGACGAGAGGAAAACAGCGTTCTGGATCCAATACAGACTGTATGAGTACTGTGTCATGCTGTTCGGACTAACCAATGCGCCAGCCTCATTCCAATGCAGGATGAACGAAATCCTGAGTGAATACCTTAACATCTTCTGTGTAGCATATCTGGACGATATCCTCATATTCTCGCAGAATCTGGAAGACCACCAGGGATACGTCTGAACGATATTAGAACGAGTCAAGGAAATAGGGCTGACACTGAAAGTTTCCAAGTGCGAATTCCACACCACGGAAATTGTTGGAAATGCTTCTCGCGCCGAGACGGTCTTTAGCTTTGGCGCTTCTGCTTTACAGTTTTGTTGAGGACACGTTTACGCAAGAGCGGGGAAGTAAGAAGGGATATCTGCTGTTCTTGTACTTCT
>Ga0307508_10006125_pt1 | contig 11350 bp, 16 predicted proteins | sample 9_EM_MG_FD_203089 | JGI IMG/M metagenome (GOLD analysis project Ga0307508, IMG submission 203089) | Populus trichocarpa ectomycorrhiza microbial communities from riparian zone in the Pacific Northwest, United States - 9_EM | ecosystem: Host-associated > Plants > Roots > Unclassified | place...
TCCTTGATCTCCTACCTAGACTCTCTGACATCATTTCCCGTGCTTCGGAGGGCACTAGTGTCCTTCCGAAGGCCCGTGATGAGTCTCCCTTGCTACGTACTCTAGCTAATTACTAAGGTGTAACACTGGGCCCATCGCGCTTGCTGTCGGTTTAGTACTTTGGTTGTCGCAAAGTATTCCAGGTTATGATGGTCCGAGAAAACTTGGATTTGATGCGCTACTCCTTCGTAGTAGCACCGCCAGTGTTTGAATATATCGACCACTGCTAGCAGCTCCTTGTCGTGGATTTCGTAGTTGATTTCCGCTGGCTGGTTCTTCCGTGAGTGGAATGCCACCGGGTGGAGGCAGTTCTCTTCGTCCCGCTGGGATAGGATGGCGCCCAGCGCGAAATCGGACAGGTCTGTTTCGATGATTACCGGTCTGTTTTGGTCGAAGTGGGCTAGGATCAGGGCCGTGGTGAATCGCCGCTTGAGTTCTTTGAAGGCTGCCAGCGCTTCTTGATTCCAGACCCATCCTTCTTTTTTCTTTTTCTTCGTTAGTTCCGTCAGCGGTCATGCAATTCGGGAGTAGTTCTGGATGAAGTGCCGATAGAAGTTAGCAAACCCCAGGAAGGATTGCACTTGTGTTAGAGACTCCGGTGCTTTCCATTCTAGCACTGCTTGCACTTTTTCTTCTGCCATTTTTATCCTGTTTCTTCCTATGACGTATCGCAAGAATTCCACTTCCTGAGCCTTCCAAACGCATTTTTCTGGTGAGACTGCCAGCCCATTTTTCTGTAGTCTTTGGAGGACTTCCTTGACTAGTCGGTCATGCTCCCTCTCGGTTTTGGTGTATACCAGTATGTCGTCCATATTTGCTAGTACCCCAACGTCCAGTAAGTCGGACAAGACATGGTTCATCATATCTGGGAACGTAGAAGGTGCGTTCGTTAGGCCAAACGGTATGACCTGGAATTCGAATAGTTCGTAGCGAGTTCTGAAGGTGGTTTTCCATTCGTCTCCTTTCCTTACTTGGATTAGGTGAAACCCATTTTTGAGGTCCATCTTCGTGAACCATTGGGCCCCTTGTACTCGGTCCTGTAGTTCCTGCATCAGAGGGAGCGGGTATCGGTTTGGGATCGTTATTTGGTTTAGGGCCCGATAGTCCATGCACAGGCGGAGTCCTTGTCCATGGGGCTTGTGTACGAACAGGATCAGTGATCTGGCAGGGGAAGTCGATCGCTTGATTTTCCCTGTCCATTCCATCTCTTTCAACCATTCCCGGAGGGTTTGTAGCTCTATTTCAGATAGGGGGTATATAGGTCCCCATGGCGTGGTGCTTCCTTCTTTGAGCTCGATTTTGCAGTCGTAAGGGCAGTGCTGAGGGAGAGCATCCGCCACTTCTTTGCTCATTATTCCTAGGTAGGATCTGAACTCTCCTGGGATGCTAGCCAGGGCATCGTCGGTGGTGACTGCTGATATATGTCTGATTACTCGCGCGTTTGGATCATGTGCCACTTCCTGGTCCCAAGTAAGCGAGAATTCCCCCTTCTCATATCGTGTGCATGTTTCTTGGCATCTGGGAATGTTGAATCATATTTCGTCTGATTCCCAGATTCCTTGTGGGGGATACCTCGATACCCACCAGTAGGGTCAGAAAAGGTCGACTTCGAGTTCCATGGGGGTTACTTCGAAAGTTTCCTTTGAGAAGTGCCGCCGGTGCTGGAGGAGTAGCGGTTTTGTATAATATATTCCTGCCTTCTCCAGGTGTTGCCCTGTATACTTCTCGATCCGGATCGCTGGGTCATGTTTAAGTATAGGGATCTGTAGTCTCTGGGCTATTTCTTGGTTGACCAGTGGGACCAAACATCCCGTGTCCAGCAGCACCTGAACTCAGTGTCCTTTTTGCCCCATGTGGAGTAGCATGGTTATGATTGGCCACGGTCCGCATCGAGGTTTCTTGTGCTTGGTTTCTTGTCTGGGTTCCTTGGCGTCTCGTTTTTGGCCTGTTCCGCATGTGATATTCCTGGTCTTGAGGCTCGGCCGTGTCCCCCGACCCTTCAAAAATCCTCCTCTTCCCATATAAGGTCTTGGATGGTTGGCTCCGTGTCCATCACCTCAGCCGCTGAGATTTTTTGTGATTTGGCCGTGGGAGCTGGTTCTTCTTCCTCTTCCCTTCGTCGTTTGTTTCCTGCCGACACTTTCCAGGGGGCCTGGGGAAGTTCCGTACCATTGGCCGTGGTTCTTGCAAAACACTTATACGAGCGATACCACCCTCTTCCGCAGCGGTGGCATCCCTTCTGGCGGAGATCGGCTCACTCTGCGTGGGGAACTCGCTCCATCGCAGCCTCGTATGACCCCCATGAGCCGGGCTTCCCAAACTCGTCCTCTGGTTTCGAATTCCTTTTGTTGCCGTCATTCGTTTTTTCCGCAGGCGGATTTTTCTTCCTTTCTTCCCTTTTCTTTTCCTCAAGTCGGCTGCTCCCCGTGGGTCGGGTGGCTTCCCGGGCCTGCTTCAGGGCTTTTTTCTTTTCCACTTGTAGCCCTGCCTGGTAGGTGGCTTGCAGGAAGCCTTCATCGTCTGCAAAGTCCTCCAGATAATGGGCGAACCACCAATCCAGTACTGCGTCGGGCATTGCCAAGTCGACTTTTTCTCTTAGCGCTTTGCCAGCTGCTTGCGCAAAGTTGTTGAGCGCGCGGAACTCCATTAGGTAGGTACGGATGGAGCCCTGATACCTGAGCTGTCCTAGCTTGAGCTGGGTGTCCACTGCTTCTCGCTCGTTTCGGTACTCCACTCGTATGGCCGCGGTGTAGTTGGCCCACGTGTCGTTGTCCCGTAACTTGCGGTATTGGTGGAGGTGCCATACCTGGGTGGTGTCAGTCAGGAGGGTTCCGACCCAAGTGATTTTTTGATGGTCAATGGTTTCCGGGTAGAATCCTAGATACATTGTAACCACTTCCCACCATTGGTTGAAAGTGGACGAGCTTTTCCCATCAAACTTCTCAGGGTTCTCCATTTTCAGCCTTGAGGTGGTTATCCGGGCCTTGTTGGCCAGTCTTTCAGGAGCTCGTGCCGCCGCGACTCCCGCACCCACCAGCCTCACTATTTCTTCTGGCATAAGCATAGTGGCGACCTACGTGCGCGTTGGTTCCCTCATGCCCAGCAGAGGTCTTCCCACAGGAAGGTTCTGCACGTATAGGTCATCGTCATCTCCACTGAGTGGCTGTGAAGGCGAGGGGGATCTTGATGGTGGTCCCGGCCTTGGTGGCATTCTGCCCCCCCTTCCTCCTCTGCCTCCGGCCGTTGGCCATGGTGGGAGTGGTGGTTCCGGCCGGCTGGACGGCAGGAGCGCTGGTCGCCTTTGCCTTCGTGCAGGGGAAGCGGGTGCGAGCTGGGCAGGACTTCAAAGCGTTGGTCGTGCTGGAAGTGGTGGGCGAGCGGCTTGTGCTGTGGCAGCACTGGTGCTTAGTGGCCTGACTGGGCTACGCCATAGCTGTAGCGGTTCTGGAGATGGGTGCCTGGTCTTTGGCGAGCTGGGGAGGGGTATCCGCGTGGCTAGCCGCCTGATTTCATCCCTGGCCCGTCGTAGCTCTTCTTTGACCTGGGCTATTCTCCTTTGGTGGTCAGCTGCCCACAGTTCTATATTACCTTGGAAGGTGGCCAGGTGCTGGCTTCGGGCAGCATTGGCTTCTGCCAGGAAGGCGAGGCCATCGTTCACGCGAGTGAGTTGGGTGGCCTGGCATATTTGTTGCTGGGTGTCCTCATTGGTACGTTCCAGGATGGCCTGCCAAACATTCTGGGCCAGTGTTTGGTATGTGTTGGTGGCGTTTGCCAGCTCGGTTCGTACCCAGGTTTCTGCGATTTCCTCGTTAGCGTGTACCCGGTCATATACATACTTTGTGCCCTCTGCCAGGGTTTGATATGCTTCTTCAATTCGGACCATTCATTGATCAGTTTTGTCGATCGTGTTGCCACATAGCTTGGTGAGCTGCCATAGGTCCTTTTCCGCCTGTTTTTGTTGTCGTGCCATGGTTCGGACCCAGGCCGCAGGGTTGGATAGCTCCAAGGCTTGTTCCGCTGTGGTCGTTCCGTCGGTGATCTGCAATAGGTCCCTTGGGGCCTCGAGCCTGAGTATGTTAAAGTCGGAGGACATCATCTTTTAATACTGATCAAGGAAGTCTCCACTGTAGATGGTCGAGTCGTAGTCGAATTGGTAATCGAACAGGTCAATGAGTTTGTCCTCGTCGAAATTGGCGGGTTGGGACCGTAGCGCACAGTTCCACCACTGCTGGGTATACCAATGGTATGGGGCGCACTCGATCGTCTTGTGAGTCGGCTTAGGTCCGTTGAAAAATTCTTCCCACTGCTCGTATTTCGAGATTTCATCATCGATTGACTGAAAGGTGTAATCGAAGGAGTATTGGGACTTAGTTTCCACGAAGGTGGATAGTTCGAGTAGATAGAGGTGGTCTTCGAAGTAGGTTTCGTTGAAGCAGGTCATGAAAGCAGGGTGATTTGAGATCAACATTATAGTGTGACACTGGGGTTGTATTGTAACCGGAGTGTAGAGAGAATCAAAGGTAATCAGGCTACTTTCGATAATTCACAACGGAATAATCTTAGATCTTGTTTGTGGGTTTTTTCGTTGAGTGGGTGTTCGGTGCTGTTCTCTCCTCCTTTCCACCAAGCGGGATTCTTGCTTGGCTATATAGTCTTTTTGCGGCATCATGTGGTTCTTCTGGAGAACCCGTACTTCCTATCCTATCTCAGGAGATTCGCCTGCTAGTCAAGGCCCCGGAACCCCACGGGCTCCGTCCTTACAACTTCATTGGTCCTGGTCGGTCTAACAATAAGCCGACTGATCCCCGCACCGCGTAATCCCCTAAAGCCCTACAGGTGAGTGGTTTACCGGCCTATCAGAGAAAGAGAGGATATTGGTTCTATGACCTCATGCCTCGTATCCCGTATCTAGTTGCGTTTGCAGTTCGTCCCGAGATTAGCCCCTTAGGTCTGTTACGGCCGTAAGGTCTAATTCCGAGGCTATCTCCCGCCTAGACTCTCTGAAGCCGACTAGGCTCGACTTCCTTCTCCGAGCGGCTTAGGTAAAGTCTCACATGCCCTGACTATGTAGCTATCTATCTTTCCCTGGTGTTCCGGACTGAGGTGTAATACGTATACAGTTGTATAACTTCCCCAAGGGGCTCTGTTTTTGCCACTCCCGAAGCTGTTGAATTTCCCCCTCTGGTGTACCACTGCCAACTGGGAGCTCCAATGATGTACGGTTCTCTCCAAAATGGAAAGATTTCACCACCAAGTTGATGATGTGGCCAAGACAGCAGATCCGATGTTTTTTCGAATCGACAGGTATACCGAGGTTTGCGAGTCGATCAGCAATAGCTTCCACCATGGTATCATTAGTGGATATGTTGTTGAGTGTAAAGTACCCCAGCTGGCGGGTGATTCCCATCTCGACAGCCAGTTCCCAAAAGAGTGTGGCTTGATTCTGTCCTGAGTGGCTCCAAATGAGGCCTCGGAACCCCAATAATAGCATCTTCATTTCCGTACCAATCAGAAGATGCCCAACTACTGCCAGAAAGCTCCGATGATTGGGACTCGTCCACAGGTCCAAGCTGATATGTACTGCACAGTCGGTCCAATTGATCGTATTCCAAATGTTTGTTTGCAACTTCTTGTATGTGTCAAGGATCCACGATCGAATTGTATTGCTGGAGGAGAGTAAATGATGCTGAATAGCAGTCTAGGAGGCAGTCTGCACTATCAGCAAGTACACATATGATAGGAAAGAATAACAGGAACGTAGACATGCAGCAAGGTCACAACCAGCCAGTAAACGAAAGCTGATATTCTCCACCGTATTGAAAGGAATATTGCATATAGTCATCCAGCATAAAAGAATGGCCTTAAACACTTCTGGATTAAATGCAACTCGTGGTGTAGTGTTGCCGAATACCTCCCAAAGGCTTTGCTGGTGGATGGCTACTGGTGGCAATTCTCCATCTGGGCCAAGTGTGTGCACATGCCAAAGCTGAGAAATGGAATTTTTGGTCGAGACATCTGAGTACTTTTGTGCTGTACGTGTACTGGAGCCTAAGCAAGTGTTAGTAACCAGCAAATTGTAGATGGTGATGACATACATCTTTGGCATCTCTATCGAAGTTTCCTATCAACACCAGTGTACTCTTCTCCGTTTTTGGCATGCCACAACCAACTTGTCCATTTTTGTCAGAATCCGGCAGACACAGTAGAAAAAGAAGATGTGACAACCGATGAAACATTTGGCATTGCACTGCCACCCATCAGTGGGGAGAGTAATTCGGGATTGACAAGGAGTTGTCGTTGGGAAGCTGAATCCTAAGGGCGAACGACGATATTATCGAGTGTTTCGTCTTTGGCATAGACATCGGTACTGAGATCGCTGTTAGGCATATGACCCAGTGGGCTGGATGGCCTGGGTGGTGCCAATGGATCAATGTCTGGCAAGCCAGAAGGAGACAGCAGTAGATATACACAGGGGTTGGTGTCAGAATAATGGGCATCTGGAGATGACAGACTGGAAGCATACACCCGGAGATGACAGCTGCCACGAGTCTTCGAGCACTGGCTCAGGAGACAGTCTTCCATCATTTCCCCCTGGCGAGCCCCGCAGGCCCATTGTATATAGAGAGAATATTCCCCTTTCAACGTTCTATCAATCAACCAATTCACGATCTTCATCTCTATTGATCCATATATTCCAACAGGTTATGGGCCTGGATGGAATGCTGTGCCACTCCGCTACCCAACGATAATTACACCTGCCATATCTACACCTCGTACCTCACTACTCCATCTCTTCCCTGCACTCTCGTTTTTAAGCCTCTACCCCCTTTTAGCCTCGTTGCCAAGCTTTAGTTATCCTGCAAGATCCGAACCTCACAACATGGAATCCACAAGGTTCACCTGCAAGCCCAGCTCAATGGAGATGCTCAACAATTGTGTGAGACTGGGGTGCTAACACGTCACCAGAGTTACGCTAGAATCAACCTTTTACTCAGGTTTTCAATAATTTACAGCAGAATAGTCTAAGGTGTCGTTACAGGTTCTCTCTTGGTCCTCCCCCTCTTTTTCACAGCACGCTGAAAGTCTATAAGAGCGGAATCATCATACGCTGTTGCGGTCCTCTATCCTTTGATGTTGTCTTTAGGAACGGAGAGATGTGTAAGCGCATGTTGATCTGCACTCTTTGTCCTCGGCGTGCCACACATCCAGTCCATACTCTTTTCCTCAGCACACCAGCGCATACCAATCCATGCCCTTTTCCTCAGTGCGCAAGCACATACCAATCCATGCTCTTTTCCTCAGTACTCAAGCATCTGTCGGGCCGTCATCTTTGTTCGCGTGCAAGCACATATCGATCCGCATCCTTTGTCCTTGGCGTGCGAGTGCATACCGATCTGTATCCTTTGTCCTTGGCACATGAGTGCATACTGATCCATATCCTTTGTCCTTATCAAAGGTTATGGGACAGATATCGGTAGAGATATATGGGTGGAGATAATAGACAGTAGATTCAATGTGATAATCCTCTCTGGTCGACAGAGGCATCTCTATATATACATGCTCGTCTCCGACTTCCTCCGTGCCAAGTTCCACAGCCACCTTGAGCATCGGGTGCCCTCACAGGATCGAGACCGCATCCGCATGGACTGTGCCTCTGTGCATGAACGCCACCATCTTATGCATTGGTGTTCCGCATGAACACCGCCCCAATGCATTGATGGTGGCGTTTCATGTTTCCCTCTTGACACTTCCCCTCTTGCTGCGTATCGTTGAGAAACCGAGCAGCAAGTAACCAACAAAGGACAGCAAGTAAGCAACAAAAGACAGCAAGACAGTAAAGTCAACCTTGTGAAAAACAAATCCCCGCTGGCCTCATTAAAACCTCTACAGTGGCAAAACCTCGTGGGAAAAAGCCAGTCTGCTAGAGGACAAAAGAGTGCCAGCTCAATGCAAATACAAAGCGCGAGTAAACAAACAGAGCACGAGTGAACAAACAAAGCATGGTGACACAACACAGTAACCTTGCTAACGCCGTAGCCCAATACTCTGTGTGAAGAATCCGTGTTTCCCTGGTCCTAGCGCCTTCGTCATGATGTCCACTAAGTTGCCGTCGGTGGATATGTGGGAAAACTCTAGCTTTCCGGAGATGTGAAGATCGCGGCAAAGATGGAATTTGACGTCGATATGCTTGTTCCTACTCTTCCCATAGCCGGCTGCTAGGATGTTTTCCAGAGCACCGTTGGAGTCGGTAAAGATAGGGAGAGGAGCTTCAAGGTTTCCAACAATATCGGTGTGTAGCTTGGCCAGCCACTGAGCTTCACGAGCAGCTTCAGAGCAGGCAACGCATTCCGCTTCCGTAGTTGAGAGTGATACCATTGTCTGCTTGTACAACTTCCATGAGACTGGTCCGTTGTAGGCTTTGAAGACATATCCTCCCTACGACTTTCTTCCATAGATGTCTCCTGCAAAGTCGGAGTCTGTAAAGCCAACAAGAGGTTTCGAGGTGGTGGGTGAACAAGGGAATACGAGCTTGAGGTCGGCGGTGTGTTTCAGGCATCGGAGGACACGTTTCGCCGCTGTTAGGTGGGATGTGTATGGTTTTTTGCTGTAGCGACTGAGGGCTGAGACTGCAAAGGCGACGTCAGGACGGGTTGCAGAGGCTGCGTACGATAGACTACCGACAATGCTTTGGTAGTACCTGGCATCGACTTCTGTTTCCCCTTCTGGCTCGGCCTCCAGTCTTACCTTATCATGGAGAGGGGTGGTGACTGAATTTGCGTCATCCACATCAGTAAAAACTAGAAAAATGCTCCCGGTGCTCCCGGTGCTCCCGTAAGCTTTATTAAGCTTTATTAAGCTTCTGTAAGAAAGAATTTATATTTTGCTCCCGTAAGGATTTTGAAAAAAATAATCTCTTTTATATCCTCTAAAATGCCGAGAAAGGAAATTTAAAATTGGTGTCTCACTTGGAAAAAAAGCAATATACTTCAACTTTTCATTTTTTTGCTGATGCATTCCAAAGCGTTTGAGGATGGTTCGGATGTATTTGCTTTGCCTAAGGGAAATCGCACCGGAGTCGTGCCGTTCTATTTCCAAGCCTAGGAACTGCTTTGGTTTTCCGAGGTCGGTCATCTTATATTCTTTCTTCAGTGCCGCCTTGAGTTCTTCTGCAGCTTCGGAGGCTGATGGCGGGTAGAATATCTGGGTGTCGTCAACGTAAAGGAGGAGAAAGACACCGGAACAGAGGTATAGATATTCATCGGCATGAGCTCGTATACAGCCTATCGACAGGAGAAACTTGTTTATGGTAGCATGCCATAGGAGGGGTGCTTGCTTGAGCCCGTAGAGAGCTTTGTTGAGCTTCAAAGAGCCGTTCGTGAAGATTTGATTCTCGGAGCTGTTCAGCGTACTCACGTTCTTGGCGCTGTTCGGCGTACTAACGTTCTCAGCCCTACTCACAGCGGAACGTGACTCGGTGCGTGAGTTGTGAGTAGATTTGTGAGGTGATTTGTGGGTAGAGTTGTGAGTAGAGCTGGCCGGGAGCGGCTTGTTGATCAGCCAGTCGATACCTTCCGGAAGCTGCATGTATACGTCCTTGTCGATTGCTGGATTCAGGAATGCAGTGACAACTTCGAGCTGATCGATTTCCCATCCTCCCTGGGTGACGCAACTCATTAGGTAGTGAAGGGTAGGCAACTTACTGACCGGAGCGTAGGTCTCCTCAAAGTCAACACCTTGTACCTGCTCATATCCTTTGATAACAAGCTGAGCTTTATATCTGAGAGTACCGTTGGGATTCGTCTTGGTCTTATATACCCACTTGCACCCTATAGGCTTGCTGTAGGCATATTCCACCGGAGTAAAGGTATTGTTCTCCAACAGAGATGCGTACTCCTGCTGCATAGCAGCCTTCCACTGTCGCTGAAAAGGGCTATTCATAGCTTCTCTGTACGATTGTGGGTCATCATCAGTTGATACCTCAGCCGCCAGGGTTGTACCGGCCCTGGCTGCCCGTCTTGACTGGCTCCTGGTCAGCATGTGGCGCTGCGAAGGAGAAGCGTTCGGAGCCCCATCGGGCACGCTTTGTGGATCTAGCGCAGGTGCTTCTTCCACTGACCCCATTCCCGCTGGTGGGGTTATCGTTTTTTCTGGTGGATCTAGCGCAGGTGGTTCTTCCACGGACACCATTCTCATCAATGGGTTTGCTGTAGATGTGTCTTCGGGTGGAAGTACTAGCGCAGGTGCTTCTTTCACTACTTCGGTAATGACCGGGTCCTCTTCCGGCAATCCCAGCGGATCGATGCCACTGTCGTTGTCGAGCATGCCGTTGTCGTGCATGCAGGATGTATATGCAGTCTGGCTCTCATCGACGTAAACATCTGAGCAGTTGATGGCCTTACCGAAATCGGGATCCCAAATTCGCCAGATCTTGATAGTGTCATGGACGTATCCGAGCATCATACAGGCTTTTACGCGCGCGCCCATCTTTGTGTCCATCCTTTGAGATTTCGGGATATGCTTTCACACCACATATCCAAAGTGCCGAAGGTGGCCCAGAGTGGGTTTATCCTCGGCCGATGTCGTATTCGTACTCTGTGAGTTGTTGGACGTCGTACTCATACTTCGTGAGTTGTCACACGCCGTACTCATACTGCATGAGTTGTCGTCAAGGGCCGAACCCACATGTGAGTTGCCGATTGCCATACTCACACCTGAGTTGCCATTTCGGTATAGCCAGAGATGGTGTTTGAGCACCTCGTATGGTGTCTTTCCGTCCAAGGACTGATTCGGGGTTCTTCTATGCAGGTAGCAAGCAGTGTTGATGGCGTCAGCCCAGAACTGTGTTGGAATATATGGATCGATAAAGACGAAGATAGTGAATTGGTTGATTGATACAAAGTCGAAGGAGGAACATTCTCTCTATATACAACGCACCTGAGGGACTCGCCAAGGGGAAAGGACGGAAGACTGTCTCCTGAACCGGTGCTCGGAGACTAAGGCTGCTGTCATCTCTGGACATGTTGCCTCTGGTCCGTCATCTCCGGATGCCCATTATTCTGACACTTTCCCTCGTATGGAAGATGCAAAGGAACGCAGGAGAGGAGAAAATGAAACCGCCAGTATAGCAACAAACAGTTGCAGAGAAAAGAAACAAAAACAGTGAAACCCAGTATCCTCGTATGCTTCGTTAAAACTCATAACCGTGTAAAAAACCTCATGGGAAAACCACGGACATAGGAGAAAGAGTGCATCCACCAAAGAAAGAAAGGAGAGGGAAAGAAAACCTGTTCAGCCACCCGCCAAGTGCTTC
>Ga0307508_10006126_pt1 | contig 11349 bp, 19 predicted proteins | sample 9_EM_MG_FD_203089 | JGI IMG/M metagenome (GOLD analysis project Ga0307508, IMG submission 203089) | Populus trichocarpa ectomycorrhiza microbial communities from riparian zone in the Pacific Northwest, United States - 9_EM | ecosystem: Host-associated > Plants > Roots > Unclassified | place...
CCAGAACGGGTCGGAACGGCACACTGTATACCCCCCCTCCCATATAGGTGTTCGGTGGGGGTCTACCGAACGGTTCGGAACGACTACACTGTGACTGTTTGGTGGCCGGTCAAGACTATACATTGTAGCTTACCTATGTGGTTAACCAGGAACTGGAACAGTACCTGCGGATCTTCGTCAGAGAAAGACAGGACGACTGGTACACACTCCTCCCCCTGGTGGAGTTCTCCTACAATAATCACATCCACTCGTCCAGGCAGCAGACACCCTTCCTCCTCGATACTGGCCGACACCCTCGGATGGGCTTCGAACCGCATCAACCTCCGTCCTGCTTCGAAGCAGTTAATGAATTCACGGATCGGATGAAAGACACCCTCGAAGAGGCCAAGGTGGTGCTAGCTAAGGCAAAGGATGATATGGCACGGTATTACAACCACCGCCGCTCTCCTGCACTGTCCTTCTCTCCCGGCGACATGGTCTACCTTGACTTTGAGGACATCCAGACCACCTGCCCGTCAAAGAAGCTTTCGCACTGCCGCCTAGGCCCCTACCCGGTTGAAAGACGTGTCGGAAAGTACACCTACCGTCTGGTCCTCCCTCCCCCGATGAGACGTCTTCACCCAGTCTTTAATGTCGTGAAGTTGTCTCCCGCTCCCAATGACCCGATTGTCAGCAGACGTCAGAACCCGCCACCGCTGCCGGAACTTGTAGACGGGGAAGAGGAATACGTTGTGGAAAAGATCCTGAACAGTAGGATGTTTCGATGGAAACTCCAGTACCTGGTCAAGTGGGAAGGCTATGGGATAGAAGGAAATACCTGGGAATACTCGGAAAATCTCAACCATGCCCCAGAAAAGGTAATGGAGTTCCACACCAAGAACCTGGGAGCCCCACGCTGTATCTGCGCTCTAGCCTTCAGCTCAATCCCTTTCTGCCCGATCTCACTCTCCTCCACATCGAGTCAATGCTCATCTAGAGGGGGGGGTGATTGTAAGGGGAACCCCTCCTGCTTCTGCTTCTGCTCCCAGCTCGCCCCTTGCACCTACTGCCCCCGACCCGCCATTGCTCCCGACCTGCCTTCCGCTAGTGCTGCGCTGGTGTGCCACGTAACTCGGTACCTTACACATACTGACATGTATTTAATGGTTTCGGTTTTATTTATTATATCTGTCACTCTGTATATTAGCCCATACCCACAGGGAATCCTTATCCTTTCCTCTTCGGATCCCCTGCTAGGTATGTTCATGTTTAGATTAGTATTACATAATAATCTAAACACCTTCAGATTCCCTGCTAGTACTGCGTTCCGCTCCGCATCCCGCCCGACCGCAGTAGCCCTTACACTATCACCCTCAGACTGATGGGCAGACCGAGCACGTTAACCAGGAGCTCAAGCAGTACCTGCGCGTCTTCGTTGGGGAACAACAAGATGACTGGTATACGCTTCTCCCACTCGCTGAGTTTGCCTACAACAACCATGTCCACTCGTCCACGCAGCAGACGCCGTTCCTCCTCAACACTGGCCGACACCCTCGGATGGGCTTCAAACCACATCAACCATCATTGAGAGTTGAAGCAGTGAATGAGTTCACGAACTGGATGAAGGACACACTTAGGCCTGGTTCAAGCGGAAACGTGATATCTCTCATCTCAGAGTGTGGGAATGTCTTGCATATGTCTTTATTCAGAAGGATAAGTGATACTCTCTTTAGCCACATATGGAGAAATGTGTTTTCATGGACTATCCAAGTGATTACAAGGGCTGAAAGTTCTATAATCCAACAACACAAAAGTATGTCATTGCAGAATGCACAGAATTTAATGAGTGGGTTTTTCCAAGGTCTTTACTGTCCCCCACAAGATCTGATCAGATCTTTCAGATGAAGTTTGCCAGCTATTGCCAGCCAAACTGCTTAGAAAATTTCTGATCAGATCTGCTCAGAACTATCAGAACTGATCAGTTCTGTCAGATCCAAGTCCAACCAAATTCTGATTAGATTCTGAACAGATCTAATACAGCACCATATTATATTGTCAACAAATTATATATACAGTAGTATTATATTTATTTAAAATTAATTTTGGTGTTATACAAACTTAATTATTAAAACACTATATAGGGAGGTCAAGGAAAAAGTTTTGCGTTTTGTTCAACTGGCTGGGCGAGGTCACGTGACTCGATCACATGCCAACAAGCCAACTTTCTCTCCACCATTTCTTCATCCACCGTCACCATCCACAGCCACGAAAGCGATGCCGCTGCCGATGGAACACATGGAGGAGGCCAGGGGACACGGAAGGGGGCACACGGTGGGCATACAAGGTATGCCCGCTATTTTTCTTTTTTCTTTTTATTTAACTGACTTCAACTCAACCTCCAGCAACTCACAGCCGCCAAACACGTCAAGAACCCAGCTGGGGCCCGCCAAGGCCAGTCCCCACCCACCTTTGGTGGCACCCCAACCCTTCCAGCACGTCCCTCCACCCTTCCCTGACCCTTTACCACCCAGACACGAAGAACTGGGGTCGCGTTCTTCGTGTCTGGGGTGTCCCTGGGCCCTTCACTCTCTACCACCCAGACGCATTCTTCATGTCTGGGGTGTCCCCTCACCCTCTACCACCCCAGACACAAAGAACATGACTCCAGGGTCGTCTTCTTCACATCTGGGGTGTCCCTTGCCCTTCCCCTCACCCTCTACCACCAAAAACCACCCTGTGGGGGTGTTTTCGGTGTCTGACACGGCCCCTCCCTTCCCAGCGCCCCTTCCCCTCATGTTGAACATCCCCTCGTGTTGAACACCCCAAACATGCCCTTGTGGACATGTTTTTGGTGTCCAACACATTCTCTGCCCTTCCTCTTGTGTTGAACAACCCGAACATACCCACAAGGGTATGTTCATGGTGTTCAGTGCATTCCCTGCCATTCTCCTCATGTCAGACACATTCCCCTCATGTTGAACACCACAAACGTGCCCACAGAGGCGCGTTTTTGGAGTTCAACATGTTCTCTGCCCTTCCGCTCATGTTGAACACCACAAACGTCCCCACAGGGGTGCGTTTTTAGTGTTCAACACATTCCCCCCTCTTCCCCTCCTTCTGGAACACCGAAAATGTGCCCCTGTGGGCATGTTTTTTAGTGTTCAGCGCCTACCTGAGTCACCCACTCTCTTATTCTCTCTGTTCTGCACTTACTACTTCTGGTATTTACCTTTCTAGTTTATTTCCATATTAGGATAGTTTCCTTTTTTGTATTTAATTTTATATAAAATTGAAATAAAAAGTTTCCTTCTGATTCTGCTCAGAACCACTCAGATTCTGAACAGATCCAGTCAGAATCTGATCAGAACCACTCAGAAATTGAACAGATCTGGTCAGATTCTGATCAGATCAGATCAGATCTTGTGGGGGACAGTAAAGTACTGTTTTTTCCTGGACTCTCCAAGTACAAGGAAACATCACCAGTCAATCTCACACCTTCTGGGTCACCGCCTCTGCTTCCTGTGCCAACTCCTGTGCCAATGCTTGCTCTAGAGAGGGAAGATGATAATGATGAGAATCCAGCACTTATCCCTAATCCAGCTCAGCCAATTGATCATGCACCTCCTGAATGCAATCCTATACCACCAGCAACACCTCTCATTTGTCCATATGCCTCTTCCTGCTCCTGTAGAGCCACCAGCACCTAACCTTCACTGTATGTCACACATTTTGCGTCCTCCTGGTGAATGGTGGAAGGTGAGGTGCTCTGCTAAATCAGAAGCTGAACCATCAGTGATATGGTCTGAGGATGAAGATGAAGATGGTGAATATGCAAACTTTGCCTCTGTGCCAGAACCTCAAACCTTCAAACAAGCTATGCATAGCTAGCAATCAGATTAGGTTGGGTATTTCAAGTCAAACACAATGCAGATGGCTCCATTGAGTGCCTCAAGGCCAGAATTGTTGCAAAGGGATACTCTCAGCATTCTACAATAAAAGCTCTGTGCCCACCTTCTGGCCTGCCACCCATCATGTTAATATGCAAGGCAAGGAGATTTTGTTTGGTAGTCTATCAGTTTTAATTATTTCTTGCAGTCCCTGTCGAAACATTCAGCTATATTATTACACTTCATGGTCTAACTACAGGGCCTGAGAAGTGGAACGCTGTGACAGAAGTTTTGAAGCTTGCCAGACAGATCTACACCAGGCCAATGGCTATTAAACTGGGAAATGACAATAAGATAAGACAATCCACTCAAGATGCCCATAATTTCACTACCATATTTCACACCATTTGGCCCAACATCTCTTTCTGCAATATTCACATCCTCCAAATTGTCATCTCTGTCAATTCTGCCCTCCACAGAATCATACAAGACTTGCTCAGCTGTATACATTACAGTCTTTCAGAGCTGATCATCGTTGTGCATTATTAAGGCCATGGCTGTTGTAGAGGACCTTGAACTTTGTTTTATGGACATCATTTCATGAATGGTGATTTGGACAAGATCTATATGAAGCAACCTGAGGGATTCCATATTGGTGGTTTCAAAAAAGTCTGTAGGCTACACAGATTGCTCTATGGTCTCAAGCAATTTGCACAACAATGGAACAAGAAGTTGCACTCCATTCTTACAGAATTGGGGGTCAAGTATATTGAATCTGACCATTCTGTCTACATTTATTCCAATGGGAAGGTCTGCATCATTGTTTCCATCTACATCACATGTGCTTCAAAATCACCTGGTGCAATTGACAAGCATGTTCAACTTCTTTTTCAACATTTCAAATGTCATGATCTTGGTGCAACTTGTTTCCTGCTTGGTATAGCTGTTGAAAGGGACCACCCTACTCACACACTCAAGCTTCACCAATGCCAATTCATCTTGGACACATTGGAGAAGTATGGGATAAGTGACTGCAAACCAGCTCAAACTCCTTTACCTCCAAGCTTGCTTTATCTCATTCAATGGCCCCTCATTTACAGGATGAAAAGGACTTTATATTCAAAGTACTCTATCTCAGTGCAGTTGGATCACTCTAATACCTTGCCATAATGACATGCCCTAACCTTGCCCACTCTGTTGCCTATCTTGCTCACTTTAATGCCAATTCTGGTCCACAATACTGGAATGCTCTCAGACACCTCTTTCAATATGTCAAGGGCACTTCTGATCACAAGCTTATCTATATGGTGATCTGGCTGGTTCTGAGCCCTTTGTCACCTACACTGATGCTTCATATGATGATTTTGTTGATACTGGTTGCTCCACTGCTGGCTTTGTGACTATGATGGTTGGGAATGCAACTGAATAGTATAGCAAGTTGCAAACCATTGTTGTGCTTTCTATCACTAAAGCAGAGTATATGGCTGCAATTGAGGCAGTAAAGAAGATTGCATGGATGGGTAACATTTTTTCTGAATTTGGATATGGTGCACAGGCAGCTGCCATTCTCAAGATGAACAACCAAAGTGCCATCAGTGTTTTCAAGAATCCTGAACACTATAGTTGAATGAAACACCTGGATCTTTGCTTTTACTGGCTTAGAGATGAAGTGAAAAATGGTATGATTTGCTTAGAGTTTATTTCTACTCAGGAAATGATTGCAGACTGCCTCACCAAGTCAGTGCCAGCTCTCAAGATTCACTCATGCAGAGAACAGATGGGTGTCTTGGCCTGATTGATTTTTTCTCTACTTCTTTCCTCTCTTGTCTTTTATCTTACTTTAAACATGTTCTATTATAGGGGAATATTAAATATGTGATGGTCACATATTACAGTATATATATATCTAGGCTTTTTCCACCTTCAGTGAAGTCCTTAGCTTCTAACTTCAGACTTCAGTTTAGATAGAAACAGCAAGGCTATATGCTTTACTCCTATGGTCAACTGAAAGTCAGGCATATTGCCATATGTTTTGCATATCTGTAGTGACCACCTGAAGCAATAAAACTCTGAAAACTGGCAGACTTGGTTCATGTATCCAGACCAGTTTGCAGTCAGCCAACTGCTGAATTTCTAAAAAGGAAACTTTAAAAGTTAGTAAAGTTTACATATATGGACTGCCAGTCACAAGTGTGACTGCTTACTCACAATTTAAAAATAGAACATTTTACAAACTAAAACTAGAATATATAGCCAATTAGAAATAGATTTAAATTCTTTAATAAAGTTTGGAGATAAAGATTTGTTGGGATGTTAAAAGTTAGAAGAATTAGGGTTAGAGTATTGAAAATGTTTTTTGTCAATTATGACTAGTAGCTAAATATAGCACACTGGCTCACATCTTTATGAGCATATAGAAATAGCCAAATAGAATGTCACTTGTTCTATTATTAGTTTATATTACAAATTATAGAATCAGTATTTTGCATTTTCCTCATCAACAAGAGGAGCCAGTTATATGATTTTACTAAACCAGAAAAGCCCCATTATAGAGCTTTATAGCAATTTTTTTTTAAAAAAATCCTTTATAATAATTAACTGCTAGCTCTGAAAATGTATTTTGGGCTTATTTCACTATTTATAACATCTTGTCACATGATTTTTACTACTTCTAGAGAGCCCTGATATAGGCCTATTAAATCATAAAAATTTCATTTTTAACAAAACTGGCAGACAAACTGCCTGTCTAAATATATGATTCAGGTCTGCCAGTTTCCAGAGTTTCATCACTTTATCTAGCCTAGGGATGTTAGGAGTTCTTGGAATACTCATTTGGGTCTTGAGATTCAGAGTAGATTCAACACCCATCACATCATCATCGGGCACATTGAGGCATAATTTGTCTGCACCGTATGGTATGTGACTCATGACATGGTTATAGTACCTGTCCCATTTGGCTCTCAATGGTTCTCTGATATCTTCTTGATCTCTAAACCATGAGCCATCAAGGATCTCTCTGGATGGTTGCATAGGATGCCCATCTGCCAATGTGTCCATTGTCAGTGTCTTGTTACCCTTGTAGTGGAAGCCTGGTGCTGCCATGCCTTTCATTCTGTTTATTCAATATTGAGAAGGCTGCAAAGAATGTGTTCAGATCCACTTGGACATCATATGCTTCTAGGAGTTGCAGAATAAAGTAGAGTATCAAGGAGTAGAAGGCACAGACCACAAAATTAACATGGGCTTATTGGGCAGATATGATATGGCCATCCTCAAGATATGCAGCACATACACACCAGCCACATTTTTCTCGTTCAATAGGCCTAGCAGGGATGGAAATTAACATGTGATAGGACAAGATACTATTGTGTAAGTACTTAGCAGAGGTCATTTCAGGCAAAATGAAGAACAGTTTGTTGTTTGGGAGCCCACCCAGGGCATTGGTTTCCCATAGTCTGTCCTCATGAGAAATAATAGATGACATTGAATCGAACAGCAGACTGAAAGTCATCTGGATCTGAATCTGGAGGAGCAATTGGAGCGGTGTCATCATGAACACAAAGCCCCCAAAAATGCATAATTGCAAAATTAGACAGGGTTGTGAACATGCCAGGGTACAATATGAAGAAACAACCTTGATCATACCCCTCTGGGAGATCTGAGACAGAGGTCATAGAAGTATAGTATGCACAGTTGTTCTTCTTGTCACAATTGTTCAGTGCCTCACCCATCTTGGTCTTGAGATATTCATGAAGCTCATCTAGGTCAACCGCATACTCTCAGGTGTGATTAGAAGCTAAGTCCTGTTTGGAATGGATTGCAAGGTTCAGGTAATAGCCTTTGTTGGTGAAGAAGGGAGATACCCCAGTTGTCTTGCTAGGGGCATTGTTGTAAGTGAATTTGGCTAGCAGAAGGAGTTCAGACCAATTGTCTTGCTGATAATTGCAGTATGCATGGAGGTACTGCTCAAGGGTCTGATTGACCTGCTTGGTTTGTCCATCTCCTTTGGGATGGTATCCTGAGCTAAAGTGAAGTTTCATACTGAGGGCAGTACCAAGACTGTGGAAGAAATGGAAGACCAACTCTGAGCTGCAGTCTGAGGTAACATGTCCTGGCACTCTGTGCTTGGAGAAGATATGAAGGACAAAGAGGCTGGCTAGTTGGACTGCAGTAAGGGTATTATGAGTTGGGATGAAGATTCCTTGCTTGGTCTGTCTATGATGACAAGGATGGCAGTGTGTCCAGCTGAGGCTGGGAGTTGTTCTATGAGATCCAGCCCCAGGGTCGTTTGGGAATGGGAAGGGGTTTGAGGAAATCATAAGGGTTATGGCAATGAGGCTTTATTCGGCTGCAGACTGTGCAGGAGTTGCAATAGTCCTTCACAAAGTCATGCATGCCAGGCAAGACATAATCTCGGCAGATCAGTTCAATGGTCTTGTTTTGGCTGTAATGGGCCGCAAAGGGATGGTTGTGCTTGTACCGGAGTACTTGGAGTTGAAGGTCATTGTGGTCCAGGACGTAAAGTCTATCATTGAGGAGCAGCATGCCATCCCTGGGTAGAGACCATTCTGTTAGATATGTGATACTCACATGTCACAGTTATGTCATAGTATATATATATCCTAGGTACTCCCACCTTAAGTCCTTAGCTTCTTACTTTGGACTTCAGGTTAGTAGAACACTTTCTCATGTATATTACAGCTTCTTACTTCGGACTTCAGCTATTCAGTCTCTCAGACACACAGGTTATGGGCCCCAGCCTCTATATTACACTCCTATTGCTGTTTTCATCGTTTTAAGCTCATCTGCTGGCATTCTTGACACCATACTCAAAGCACCGCCTTGGAACACATATCCCTCTCACCCTACATGCCTACATCGTGATTGGGTTGCTGACACTCTTGTTACTATCACTTTCTCATTTCACCTCAATTGGCATCTCCGCTATTTTCAACTTTCTTGAGTTCATTTCAACTCTGTTCCGTCCAAATCCTTCGCACGCAATTCTACACACATCTCTGCACATCGCCTCTCACTTATATCACTGCTACTTTATCCACCAATCCGCACTTCTTATGTCTTCCTCAATTTCCATTTTTGACAAACTCAACTCCAACAACTACAACACCTGGAATGGTGACATGGAGGCTTGGTTTTGTGCTCAGGCGCTCTGGCGCATCATTTCCAATGTATCTAAGCCACCTACAGTCAGTTCAACTCCCAAGGAAGGGGAGGAGGACAAACTTGAAGTATGGCAGCTGAAAGCAGACAAGGGTGCTGGCATTATGTGGTTGATGGTTGACAACACCCAGAGGGTTCACATGGCGGAGGGCCACAAAGTGACTGGTGATCAAGCGAATCCAACTTTTGAATTGGGTAACGGGGTTGGCATCCGGAGTTGCAAGAGTTATCTCTTGTCTTTGCTCTTCCTCTACGTCCTCTCTGCCATCTTCATTCTCATCTCCATCCTCTGCATCCCTATCACTACCAGGCCCCTCATTCTGAATTCCCAGAAGCTCAAAGAACCACGTATGAGCCTCTTCACCAGGTCAGACAGATACTAAAGCACCCTGCAGCGATTGAAGGTGGTCGTCGAACATCCGTGACAAGGCGACTGTCCAAAGAATTCGACCGTAGTTCCAGATGCGCGTCTGGCTGTCTAGCTTTTTCTTTGCCATCATTTCAGTATCCTCTTTAACCTTATTCAGCATGCTCTGCATCGCCCACCAGCCCTTATTCTTTACCAACTTCACCTTGGCTGTCTCCATCTCAGTCTCCAGTATATTCCCCTCCGCCTTGTGAATTTCATCACAATCTTTCAATGCTTTCATAAGAGCAATGAATAGGGCAATGAGAAGACAGTGGAATTCAATGGCAGATTTTCCGTTGTAGGCAGAGTGCATCAAACTGTAGTCACTTTTCTTCTCCTCTTCGAGCGCCTTCATCAGTCTAGGTTGCTGGGTCTTAATTGCACAAAAGAGGCAATGGGAGATATAAGGCCTATGAGATACTCGACAGTGCCCTCTGTTTGATGCAGTTTGGAGACCTCAAAGTGTAGACTCCTGTTCGAATGCCTCGAGCTCGTATTACGCGGTGCCACTCCACTTGATTCAAGCTGCTGCAGCGGGATGGATGCAAGGGCATGAATGAAACCCCTGGAGGTCCAAGTCTTGAGCTGCCAAAATGTCTTCAGCCAGGTCACCAGTGAGATGTATGCAGAGAATCACCAAAAATCACTGCCTCTGTTGTATTCAGTTCATTTCTGCCTATATGAATTGATGAAATCGGTTGTGGTTGCAATGTGGTTCTCCAAGGGATTGTTTCTCAGGGGGCTACATTTTAGAGTGGAGAGTTAACAAGATGCATTGCAGATACTACAATAACTTACCTCAGTTTGTTCAGATCGAGTATGTCCTTGGGATCAAGTAAGGAAATTGTGGGCCAGTGAGATTTCCCAGTTTCTACTAATTTGACTAGATGCTTGGTGTCCTTATGGAAGCGAGATCCCATCAGTGAAGTATTGGTAAAGGCTATGAATCCTCTTGGTAAAGCAGAAGTGTTCGTAGCATCCTCCAACTGGTTTGGAATGCAAACAACTGTTCCAATCTCCTCATTTCTAACAAGGAGCATTGCAATCACATTCATAAGTAAGACTGGAGAAAATTGATTGTCATGGCCGATATCAAGCATACTTCCCAGCGAATGGCTGCAATCTCCGTTTGAAGGAATCAGTGTTGGGAATCCTGAATTGTTTTTCACCGTGACCATCTGCAAGATTGAGGCAATTACTTGCAATTCAGCCCTAAGAGCCTCTGCCATCATAAAACTTGCAGAGAATGGGGCTTATCACCTATGTTGCGATGCAAAGTCAAGATTGTCACGGCAACAGACAAACTGATGAAGGTGCTCGAAGAGGAGAAGAAAAGTGACTACAGTTTGATGCACTCTGCCTACAACGGAAAATCTGCCATTGAATTCCAATGTCTTCTCATTGCCCTATTCATTGCTCTTATGAAGGCATTGAAAGATTGTGATGAAATTCACAAGGTAGAGGGGAATATACTGGAGACTGAGATGGAGACAGCCAAGGTGAAGTTGGTAAAGAATAAGGGCTGGTGGGTGATGCAGAGCATGCTGAATAAGGTTAAAGAGGATACTGAAATGATGGCAAAAAAGCTAGACAGCCAGACGCGCATCTGGAACTACGGTCGAATTCTTTGGACAGTCGCCTTGTCACGGATGTTCGACGACCACCTTCAATCGCTGCAGGGTGCTTTAGTATCTGTCTGACCTGGTGAAGAGGCTCATACGTGGTTCTTTGAGCTTCTGGGAATGTAAGGGCAACTGCGGTCGGGTGGGACGCGGAGCGGAATGCGGTACTAGCAGGGGATCCAAAGGGGATTAGATTATTATGTAATACTACTCTAATCACAGACATACCTAGCAGGGGATCCAAAGAGGAAAGGATAAGGATCCACCTGCA
>Ga0307508_10006127_pt1 | contig 11349 bp, 7 predicted proteins | sample 9_EM_MG_FD_203089 | JGI IMG/M metagenome (GOLD analysis project Ga0307508, IMG submission 203089) | Populus trichocarpa ectomycorrhiza microbial communities from riparian zone in the Pacific Northwest, United States - 9_EM | ecosystem: Host-associated > Plants > Roots > Unclassified | place...
TGAGGGGTTCAGGGCGGCGTGGAAGTAGGGGCGTGCGGTGGTGGCGGCGTAGGTGGCGGTGAGGGCTGCGCGGAGGGCGGTGTCGGTGAGGCGGCGGGTGTGTGGGGCCGGGGTCGCTGTGGGGGGCGGGGCGGGGGACGGCTCGGTGGGCGGGATGGGGCCCGGTGCCGTGGGCACGGGGGTGTCCGACGCCGTGGGCACGAGGGTGTCCGACGCCATTGACGTGGTGGTGTCCGGTCCGGCGGGCCGATGCGTCAAGAGGCGGGCGAGCAGGCCGGTCGCTGCCAGCGCCGCGAGGGGTGCCAGAGGTGAGCCGCCCGATGTCTCGCGCCGGGACACGGTGGTCACGGCGAGGGTGTGGGTGCTCAGGAGGGCGGCGGAGGGGAGGGCTCGGCGGATACGGTCGCCGGCGCGCAGGTCCGGTGCGGCGAACGGGACGGCTTGGCGAGTACGGTCCCCGGTGCGTGGTCCGACCGCGGCGCGCGTGACCTCCGTACCGCCGCCCCTCACGGCAGCGCCCTCGGCGTTCCGGTGGCCCCCCGCTCCCGCCGCCGCCGCCCCGAGCAGCAGGTCAAGGCCGCGTGCCGTCGCCATGGCGAAGGGGCCTGCCGGGGTGTTCTTCAGGGCGAGGTCGTAGGCCCAGACGGTTCCCGCGAGCGGCAGTGCGACGGCGAGGGCGGGGCGGCCCGCGCAGGCCGCCAGGGAGAGGCCCGTGCCGGTGAGGGCGCAGGCGGCGGCGAAGGCGGCGGTGGGGTGGACTCGGCCGGAGGGCAGGGGTCGGTGCGGGCGTTCCACGGCGTCCTCGTCGCGGTCGGCCCAGTCGTTGAGGGCCATGCCGGCCTCGTAGAGGCAGAGGGAGGAGGCGATGGCGAGGAGGGTGCGGGGGCCGGGGCGGACGGAGGCCGCGGCCGCTCCGGCGAGGGCGTCGCCGGGGACGGTGAACAGGGCGGGGAGACGCAGGAGTTCGGCCCAGGCGAGTGCGCGGTCCGGGCGGTCGGCGCGCCGTGAGGTACTCCGGCTGCGCGTCGCGCCCGCCGATCGGTCGGCCACCGCTCCACCGGCACTCCCCGACAGCCCGTTCACCGGCGCCGCCCCGTTCGCCCTCATCACCGCTCCCCCGGACGCCTGGACGACTCGGGCCCGTCAGCGACACCCGACGTGCCCGCGAAAGCACCGCGCCCCGGCTCCCGCAGCCCCTGCGCGAACCCCAGCAGCGCCGCGTACTGCTCCCCCAGCCCCGAAGGCCCCTCCCCCACCGGGTCCTTGAAGTAGAAGCCCAACTCGCTCAGCGGGCCGGACAGGCCCCGCTCGTGCGCGCGAGCGGTGAGGCGAGCCAGGTCGAGTACGAGAGGTGCGGCCAGGGAGGAGTCGCAGCCCTGCCAGATGGTCTGGAGGATCATGCGGGTGCCGAGGAAGCCGTCGAAGGCGATGTGGTCCCAGGCGGTCTTCCAGTCGCCGAGTGCGGGGACATCGTCGATGTGGACCTCGCCCTCGGGGGTGGTGCCGAGGGTGTCGGCCAGGACGCGTTCCTTGCCGGCGTTCTTCGCCGCGGCGGCCGCCGGGTCGGCCAGGGAGGCGCCGTCGCCGCCGCCGAGCAGGTTGGTGCCGGACCAGGCCCGGACCGCCAGGGCGCGTTGGGTGAACATCGGGCCCAGGACGGACCGGAGCAGGGTCTGGCCGGTCTTGCCGTCGCGGCCCGCGTACGGCAGTCGGGCGGACTCGGCCGCTTCCGTGAGCCCCGGGTGGTGCAGGCCCGTGGAGGGCGTGAAGTTCACGTACGGGCAGCCCGCCCGCAGGGCCGCCGCCGCGTACAGGGAGGACGGGGGCAGCGCGGAGCCCGTGGTCGCGGGTTCGGTGGACGCCACGTTGACGACCACGGCACGGGCGAGTCGGTGCCGTCGTACGAAGTCGCGGATGTCGGTGGTGAAGGCCGCGATCAGCTCGTCCTCGGTCCGGGTGTCACCGCGGAGCGGGCCGCCGGGCCTGATCTCCCTCTCGGCAGCGGCCAGTTCGGCTTCCACGGCCGTGGGAAGTCCTGCGGGCAGGACGCCGCCCGCCGCCAGGGCCTCGGCCCGTTTCGGCAGGGGGCAGTCCAGCGTGTCGTGGCCGCCGAAGACCAGGGAGGAGAGGGCGGGCAGGCCGCTCTCGGCGAAGGGGGGTGTCTCGGTGAGCAGACCTGTCGGCGGGTGCAGGCCCGCGGTCACGGCGGCGCAGCCCGCGACGACCGTGGTGGCGACGGAACCGCGGGCTCCGATCAGCCAGACGCCGACGCGAGGAACGGAATCGGACGCGGGCATGGGCAGCCTCCTTGTCGAAGACATCGCACGTGGACCCCGGTGAGCGGGGTGGAAGACGGCGGGCGAGGGTCCGGCGTCCCTCGCCCGCCGTCGCTCAGTCGCCCTGCGGGGCCGCGGCCGACGCGGCCTTCGCGGGCAGTTCCCTGATCCGGATGTCCCGGAAGGACACCTGGTCGTCGGCTCCGTGGTTCTGGATGCCGACATGCCCGTCACGCAGGCTCCGGGCCGGATCGGTGTTGGTGAAATCGTTGATCTGCACGCCGTTGAGCCAGATGCGCAGGCGTTCGCCCGTCACACGGATCTCGTACGTGTTCCACTCCCCCGGCGGGTTCAGCGCACGGTCGCGCTTCTTGATGTCGGCGGAGCGGAAGCCGTAGACGGAACCGGTCGTCTTCTCCGGTACGTCGGTGGCGTCGATCTGGATCTCGTAGCCGTTGTCCACGGCGGACCACGGGTCGTCCGAGGGCGGGAAGCCCACGAACACACCGGAGTTGTCGTCCCCGGTGGCCCGCCAGTCGAGCTTCAGGGAGTACGACGAGAAGCCCGACGCGGCGTACCAGAGCATCCCCATGCCGCCGGCCGACGTGAGTGTGCCGTCGTCGGACAGGGTGAAGGAGCCCGGCCCTGCCTGCTTCCAGTCGGCGAGCGAGGCGGCCGTGCCGTCGAAGAGCGGACGGTAGCCGTTCTCCGGGCGGCAGTCGGCCTGTGCGTCGCCGATGGCGTACCGGATGCCGCCCAACAGGTGTCCACGGAACGCCGGTTCCGCGTACGAGTCCTTCGTGTGGCCGAGGCCCGTGTAGAAGGCCCGGCCGCCCTGGTAGGTCTGGCACCAGGCGATCGGATGGTCGCCGTTCATCGTGCCGCCGGTGTACGACGACTCGTCGAGCGAGGCCAGGACGTGGACCCGATCGCGGGGGTTGGAGCGGTAGTTGTACCACTCGTCCGTCCGGTTCCACGCACCCGGCAGCCCGGAGGTGGCCGGATGGCCGGGGTCCTCCACGTCCACCGTGGCCGGCTGGATCGCCGGGTGCGACTGGAAGTAGGCGCCGGCCAGGCCGCCGTAGAACGCCCAGTCGTACTCGGTGTCGGCGGCCGCGTGGACGCCGACGTATCCGCCGCCGTGCCGGATGTAGCCCTCGAACGCCGTCTGCTGGGCGGGGTTCAGGACGTCCCCGGTGGTCGACAGGAAGACGACGGCGTCGTAGCGGCGCAGGTTGCGCGCCGTGAACGCGCCCGCGTCCTCCGTGGCGTCGACCGTGAAGCCGCCGCTGTCGCCCAACTCCCGTACCGCCGCCACCCCGTCGGGGATGGAGTCGTGCCGGAAGCCGGCCGTCTTGGAGAAGACCAGGACCCGTGGGTGGTCCGCGTCGTGCGACACGGCGGGCTCCGAGACGCAGCCGAGGAGGAGGGCGGCACCCACAACTCCCATACTCCATCGTGTGGTTGAGCGCATGCCTGCCTCCTCTCAGCTCGTGGTGAAGGTGAAGTCGTCCACGTCGTACAGGGCTCCGGTGCCGCTCCCCTTGAAGACGAGGTAGAGCGTGGTGGTGCCCTTCGGGGCGCGGGACAGGTTGGCGGTGACGTCCTGGAAGGTGTCCCAGCCGCCGGTCACCGGCACGGTCGCCTTGCCGAGCAGGGTGCCCGTCGAGGACCCCGCACGGACCTCGAGCGTGCCGCCGGCCCCGCCGGAGGAGACGCGTGCCGTAACGGACTTGGCGTTGCTCAGCACGTACGGCGTGAAGGAGATCCAGTCGCCGTTGTTGATGTCGCCAACGGTGTTGCCGCCGTGGGCGGTGTCCTTGGCGATGATCGAGACGCCGCTGCTGTTGCCGAAGTGTTCGGCCTGGCGGTGCCTGGGCTGAAGGACGCTCTGGTCGTGGGTGGTGAGCGGGGCCTGGCCGCCGCCTCCGTTGTCGGTGTACTCGGCGTCCATCACGCCGAAGATGTTGGCGTCCTCGTCGTGGCCGCCGTCGGCGCTGGTCTGGAGGGTGCCGGTGCAGCCGTTGGCGGAGGTCACGGGGTGGCCGTGGCTGTCGTGGCCAAGGACGAAGGTGACCTTGACCTTGGTGCAGTCGATGGCCTTGCCGTCCTCGGGGTCACTCACGCGGACCTTGAACGGGATCGCGTCGCCGAAGCTGAACAGCTGGCCGTCACGCGGGAGTTCGAGGGTCACCTTGGGTGCGGTGTTGCCGACGACGATCTGCACGCTGGCGCCGCCGGTGCGGCCCGAGGGGTCCTTCGCGGTCAGGGTCGCGGTGTAGGTGCCGTTCTTCTTGTACTTGTGCGTGGGGTTGGCCGCCGTGGAGGTGCCGCCGTCGCCGAAGTCCCAGCTGTAGGTGAGGGCGTCGCCGTCCTGGTCGCTGGTGCCCTCGGAGGAGAACCGCACCTTCAGCGGGGCCTGTCCGGAGGTACGGTCGGCCGCTGCCTGGGCGACGGGCGAGTGGCCGTCGGTGGCGTTCTCGATGCGGTACAGGGCCGAGTTCTCGTCGCCGCCGAACCAGGAGACGCCGTAGTCGAGGACGTACAGGGCGCCGTCCGGGCCGAAGGCCATGTCCATCACCTGGGTGCCGGTCCAGGGGATGTCGTTGATCGACTGGACGGTGCCGTCGGCGTCGCTGGTGATCCGCTTGATCCAGCGGCGGCCGAACTCCCCGGCGAAGAAGTCGCCGTCGTAGGCCTCGGGGAACTTCACGGGCGAGTCGAGCGAGGCGTCGTAGTGGTAGACCGGGCCGCCCATCGGGGACTCGGAGCCGGTGCCGAACTCCGGTACGGAGCCGCCGTCGTAGGGGATCCAGGCGGCCTGCGCCGGGGGAAGGTCGGTGAGGCCGGTGTTGTGCGGGGAGTTGTTCTTCGGGGCGGCGCAGTCGAAGGAGGCGCCGGAGGTGCCGGTCGCGAAGTCGTAGTCCACGTAGGCGTCGTTGGCGCCCGTGCAGTACGGCCAGCCGAAGTTGCCGGGGCCGGTCACGCGGGCGAACTCGACCTGCCCTGCGGGGCCTCGGGCCGGGTCGGCGGCGCCGGCGTCGGGGCCGTAGTCGCCGACGTAGACGATCCCGGTCTCCTTGTCGACGCTGAAGCGGAACGGGTTGCGGAAGCCCATGGCGTAGATCTCGGGCCGTGTTTTGTCCGTGCCGGGCGCGAAGAGGTTGCCGTCGGGGATGGCGTAGGAGCCGTCGGCGTTGACCTTGATGCGCAGGATCTTGCCGCGCAGGTCGTTGGTGTTGCCGGCCGAACGCTGGGCGTCGAAGGCGGGGTTGCGGTCGGCGCGCTCGTCGATGGGGGTGAACCCGTCGGACTGGAAGGGGTTGGAGTCGTCGCCCGTCGACAGGTAGAGGTTGCCGGCCGCGTCGAAGTCGATGTCGCCGCCGACGTGGCAGCAGATGCCGCGGGTGGCGGGGATGTCGAGGACCTTGGTCTCGCTGGCGGCGTTCAGGGTGCCGTCGGTGTTCAGGACGAACCGGGAGAGCCTGTTCACGCCGTCGAAGGGGGCGAAGTCGGCCGCGGTGCCGGTCTCGGGGGCGTCGCCCGCGGGGGTGTCCAACGGGGGCGCGTAGTACAGGTAGATGAAGCGGTTGGCGGCGAAGTCCGGGTCCACGCCGACGCCTTGGAGGCCTTCCTCGTCGTGGGAGTAGACGTCGAGCTTGCCGGCGAGCCGGGTGTTGCCGGCCGCGTCGGTGATGCGGAGTTCGCCGTCGCGCGAGGTGTGCAGGACCGAGCGGTCCGGGAGGACGGCGAGCGACATGGGCTCGCCGACCTCCGGCTCGCCCTTGGCGAGGGTGACCTGCTGGAAGTCCTCGGCCGCGGCGGCCGCCGACACCCCGGCCGCGCCGACCCCGTCGTCGGCGACGGCTGCGCCGGCCTGGGGAGCGGTGAGCGTGAGGGTCGCGCCTGCCAGCAGTGCGCCGCTGAACAGGGCGACGGTCTTGCGGAAGGTGAGGCGTGCTCTGTGGGTCTCGGATCTGGTGCTGCTGTCTTTCCCGTGCACGAATGCCTCCAGAATGGGGCCGGTTGTACGGGCGGGTGCGGTGCGCCGGGATGCGCCGTCATCCCGGAGGGCTCGAAATGGTTCAGTTGCCGAACGCCGCGTCGAAGGAGGCCGACGGGGGCTCGAAGTCGTATGCCTTCAGGCTCCGCAACGCCTCGGGTGCACCCTGGAGCCGGTCCATGCCGGCGTCCTCCCACTCGACCGAGATCGGGCCCCGGTAGTCGATGGAGCGCAGCATGCGGAAGACGTCCTCCCAGGGCACGTCACCGTGTCCGGCGGAGACGAAGTCCCAGCCGCGGCGCGGGTCTCCCCAGGGCAGATGGGAGCCGAGGCGGCCGTTGCGGCCGTCGAGGCGCTTGCGGGCCTCCTTGCAGTCGACGTGGTAGATCCGGTCGCGGAAGTCCCACAGGAAGCCGACCGGGTCGAGGTCCTGCCACACGAAGTGGGAGGGGTCGAAGTTGAGGCCGAAGGCGGGACGGTTCCCAACGGCCTCCAGGGCGCGCTGAGTTGTCCAGTAGTCGTAGGCGATCTCGCTCGGGTGGACCTCGTGCGCGAACCGCACGCCCTGCGCGTCGAAGACGTCGAGGATCGGGTTCCAGCGCTCGGCGAAGTCCTCGTAGCCGCGCTCGATCATCGACTCCGGAGCGGGCGGGAACATGGCGACCAGGTGCCAGATGGACGATCCGGTGAAGCCGATGACCGTGTCGACGCCGAAGGCGGCCGCGGCGCGCGCGGTGTCGGCGATCTCGGCGGCGGCCCGCTGCCGGACGCCTTCCGCCTCTCCGTCGCCCCAGATACGGGACGGCAGGATCGCCTGGTGGCGTTCGTCGATGATGGCGTCGCAGACGGCCTGGCCGACCAGGTGGTTGGAGACGGCCCAGCACTTGAGGCCGTACTTGTCGAGCAGAGCGTGCCGGGAGTCCAGATAGGACGGGTCCGCCAACGCCTTGTCGACCTCGAAGTGGTCGCCCCAGCAGGCGAGTTCGAGTCCGTCGTAGCCGAAGTCGCGGGCGAGACGGCAGACCTCTTCGAGGGGCAGGTCGGCCCACTGGCCGGTGAAGAGCGTGAACTGACGTGGCATTTCTTCGAACCCTCCTCAGACGGCTATGGGTGTGTAGACGGAGTTCTTCTCGGCGCTCTCCTCCACGGCCGCGAGCACGCGCTGGATCTGGAGCCCGTCGGCGAAGGAGGGTTCGGGTCGGCGTCCCTCGGCGATGGCGTGGACGAGGTCGCGGGCCTGGTGGACGAAGGTGTGCTCGTAGCCGAGGCCGTGGCCCGGCGGCCACCAGGCCTCCAGGTAGGGGTGGTCGGGCTCGGTGACGAGGATCCGGCGGAAGCCTGCGTGCGCTCCGGGTTCGGTGCCGTCGTGGTAGGCGAGTTCGTTGAGGCGCTCCAGGTCGAAGGCCAACGAGCCGCGCTCGCCGTTGAGTTCGATGCGCAGGGAGTTCTTGCGGCCGGTGGCGTAGCGGGTGGCCTCGAAGGAGGCGAGGGCGCCGGAGGTGAAGCGGCCGGTGAACAGGGCGGCGTCGTCCACGGTGACCTGGCCGGCGCCGGCCGCGGAGGCGGCGCTCAGGCCGCTCGTCGCGCCACTGGGAAGGGGGCGCTCCCGTACGAACGTCTCGACAAGACCCGAGACCCCCGCGAGCCGCTCCCCCGCGAGGTACTGGGCCAGATCGACGATGTGTGCGCCCAGGTCGCCGAGCGAGCCCGAGCCGGCCAGCTCCTTGCGCAGCCGCCAGGTCAGCGGGAACTCCGGGTCCACGAGCCAGTCCTGAAGGTACGTCACCCGGACGTGCCGCAGCCGTCCGAGCCGCCCCTCCGCCACCATCCGGCGGGCCAGCGCGGTGGCGGGCACCCGGCGGTAGTTGAAGCCGACCATCGCCAACTGGCCCCGGCCGAACGCGTCTTCGGCCGACCGGGTCATCAGCTGGGCCTCTTCGACGGTGTTGGCGAGGGGCTTCTCGCACAGGACGTGCTTGCCCGCGGCCAGGGCGGCGACCGCGATCTCGGCGTGGCTGTCGCCGGGGGTGCAGATGTCGACGAGGTCGATGTCGTCCCGCTCGATCAGGGCCCGCCAGTCGGTCTCGGCGGACTCCCAGCCGTGCTTGTCGGCGGCCCGGCGCACGGCGTCCGCGTCCCGTCCGCAGATCGCGGCGAGGACCGGACGGCGGGGCAGGTCGAAGACGCGTCCGGCGGTCCGCCAGCCCTGGGAGTGGGCGGCGCCCATGAAGGCGTAGCCGACCATGCCCACGCGCAGAGGCGGTTTCCCGGCCCCTTCTGACTGCTGCGGCTGTGCCATGCGCGATGTCCTCCTCGTCGTCGTGGCGCGGTGGGGGGTGCAGCCCGGTCCGTCGACGAACCGGGCCCCGTCTGCGGGACGCCTCACTGCGAAGGCCCGGAACGGCTCACTTGAAGCCGGTGGACATGTACTGGTCGACGTTGGTCTTGTCGACGACGGCCGAGTAGAGGGTGAGCGAGGCCGGGATCTCGAACTCGGAGAGACCGCTCACCCCCTTGGCCTGGCCGAGGGCGCGGGCGAGGTCGATCGCGGACGCGGCCATGGTCGGCGGGTAGAGGACGGTCGCCTTGAGGACGCCGTTGTCCTGCTTGATGGCCTGGAAGGCGGACAGGGCGCCCGCGCCGCCGACCATCAGGAAGTCGTCGCGCCCGGCCTGGTCGATGGCGCGCAGCGCGCCCACGCCCTGGTCGTCGTCGTGGTTCCACAGGGCGTCGAAGTCCGACTGGGCCTGGAGGAGTTGGGCCATCTTGGCCTGCCCGGACTCCACCGTGAAGTCGGCGGCCTGGCGGGCCACCTTCCTGACGTTCGGGTAGTTCTTCAGGGCGTCGTCGAAGCCCTGGGTGCGCTCCTTGGTGAGCTCCAGGTTGTCGAGTCCGGCCAGCTCGATGACCTTGGCGTTCGACGTCCCCTTGAGTTTCTCGCCGATGTAGTGGCCGGCGTTGAGGCCCATGCCGTAGTTGTCGCCGCCGATCCAACAGCGGTACGCCTGCGGGGTGTTGAAGATCCGGTCGAGGTTGACGACCGGGATGCCGGCCCGCATGGCCTTGAGCCCGACCTGGGTGAGGGCCTTGCCGTCGGCGGGCAGCACCACCAGGACGTCGACCTTCTTGTTGATGAGGGTCTCGATCTGGCCGATCTGCGCGGCGGTGTCGTTGGAGCCCTCGGTGATCTCCAGGGTGACGTCCGAGTACTTCTTCGCACGGTTCTTGGCGTTGTCGTTGATGGCGTTGAGCCAGCCGTGGTCGGCCTGCGGTCCCGCGAAGCCGATGGTGACCTGCTTGCCGGGCGAGTCGGCGGCGGCCGGCTGGTCGTTCGAGGCCGGCTCGTCGTCGCCGGAGTCGTTGCTGGTGCAACCCGCGAGGAGGGCACCGGCACCCACGGCGGCGGTTCCGAAGAGCAGTCCTCTGCGACTCGTGAAGCGGCTCGTGTGCTGTGACATGGCGGTGAACCCTTTCCTCAGGTCGTGCTTGCGGTACGGCGCTGGACCAGCACGGCGGCGACGATGATCGCGCCCTTGGCGATCTGCTGGACGTCGCTCTGCAGGTTGTTCAGGGCGAAGATGTTGGTGATCGTGGTGAAGATCAGGACCCCGAGCACGGAACCGGTGATGGTGCCGCGCCCCCCGCTGAGCAGGGTTCCGCCGATGATCGCGGCGGCGATGGCGTCGAGTTCGTAGAGGTTGCCGTTGGTGTTCTGGCCGGAGCCGGACAGGATGATCAGCAGGAAGGCGGCGATGCCGCAGCACAGTCCGGACAGCAGGTAGAGGTAGAGGCGCTGGCGGCGGACGTCGATGCCGGCGAGCCGGGCCGCCTCCGCGTTGCCGCCGACGGCGACGGTGCGCCGGCCGAAGGTGGTGCGGTTCAGCACCAGCCAGCCGATGATCGTCACGACCGCGAACACCATGACCAGGGGTGGGACGCCGAGCACATAGGCGTCGCGTCCACCGAGGTCGAGGACGCTGTTGATGGTGACGATCTGGGTCCGGCCGTCGGTGATCTGTAGCGCCAGACCGCGCGCCGAGGCCAGCATGGCGAGCGTGGCGATGAACGGGACCATCGCGCCGTACGCGATGAGCAGTCCGTTGACCAGGCCGCAGCCGACTCCGACGAGCACCGCCGTGAAGAGGATGCCGGCGAAGCCGTACTCCTGGGTGGCGACCGTGGTGGCCCACACCGAGGCGAGGGCGACGATCGCGCCGACGGAGAGGTCGATGCCGCCGGAGGTGATGACGAAGGTCATGCCGACGGTGACGACACCGATCACCGAGGCCTGGGTGAGGACGAGTTGGAGGTTGCGGGTGTCGAGGAACTCGTCGGGCTTGGTGATGCCGCCGATGATGATCAGCGCGGCGAGGACGCCCAGGAGGGAGAGGGTGCGGACGTCGGCGCGGGCGAACAGACCGCGCCACACCGAGGGTCCGCCGAGCTGCGGAACCTTGTCGGTGTTGTCCCGGGGTGGGGAGGCATGCTGCGTCATGACGCCGGGCTTCCTTCCATGACGAGGTCGAGAACACGGTGTTCGTCGAGCTCACGGGCGGGCGCCGTGTGCACGACACGGCCTTCGCGGAGTACCAGGACGCGGTCGGCGAGGCCGAGGACCTCGGGGACCTCGCTGGAGACCAGGAGCACGGCCAGGCCTTCGTCGGCCAGTCGCCGTACGACGGCGTACAGCTCGGCGCGGGCGCCGACGTCGACGCCCCGGGTCGGTTCGTCGAGCAGCAGGACCCGGCAGCCGCGCAGCAGCCAGCGGGCCAGGACGGCCTTCTGCTGGTTGCCGCCGGACAGGGTGCGGATCGGCACGGCGGGGTTGTCGGGCCGTAGCGACAGCTCGCGGGTGGCCGCCCGGGCCGCGCCTTGCTCGGCGCCGCGGTCGATCCAACCTCCGCGGGAGAAGCGGGACATGGAGGAGACGGAGACGTTGCGGGTGACCGACTCCAGCATCAGCAGGGCCTGTGCCTTGCGTTCCTCGGGGGCCAGTCCGAGTCCGGCGCGGACGGCGGCGCGTACGCTGCCGGGCTTCAAGGCCCGTCCGTTCACCAGGACTTGACCGGT
>Ga0307508_10006128_pt1 | contig 11349 bp, 8 predicted proteins | sample 9_EM_MG_FD_203089 | JGI IMG/M metagenome (GOLD analysis project Ga0307508, IMG submission 203089) | Populus trichocarpa ectomycorrhiza microbial communities from riparian zone in the Pacific Northwest, United States - 9_EM | ecosystem: Host-associated > Plants > Roots > Unclassified | place...
TATGACATGGAACACACCCAGGCTGCGCTAAAACGCCCGCTGGCTCCGTTTCTTCCTTGATGCTATCTCCCGGAATTGATTCGATAATGTTGGAAACACTTCGTTGCTGAACGGACTTTACAAGGTGGAATACGGCGTCAACGATGCGTTCGGCCGCAGCATCATGTGCATGCATGACGGCAAGATGCTGGGCGGCAATTCCGCGTTCGCGCATCTGGGGACCTACCAGGAGAAAGGCGAGGAAATCCTCGCCGAGATCATCACCCAGCGCCACAATGAGGATCCCCATTACAAGCCGCTGATGGACACCGATGTCGCGGCGATCAGCGTGCGGGGCAGGGTGAAGGGCAACATGCTTCGTTTCGAGGGCAGCGCCGCCCCGCGGCCGGGTGCGTTGTTCTGGGCCAATCTGATGCGGCTCGACGACGAGGCGCTGCCTCCGGTCGGTGAAGTCCGGCAGGCCGGCATTGTGAACGGGCTCTACTCCATCCACATCCGCGCGCTTGATGGCGTCGATGCCGGTCTTTCCGGCGTCATGCTGCTGATCAATGGCCGCATCCTCGGCGGCGATGCCTTCTTCTACTATCTTGGCGCCTACAGCTCGTCCGACGGCCGCTGGAAGGGCGAGATCCTCAACCAGGAGCACACGCCCGCGAAGGGCGAGAATTTCGTATTCGGCGGCCATGAGGTCGGCATCGGGTTTTCCGGAACGTGCAGCAATGAGGGGGCGGAACTCGAAGCGACTGCGTTGGCCGGAAAGCGCAGCCTGCGCCTCGCCGCCACGCTGAAGCTGATGCGGCCGGCCTAGAGGTTTGTTTTAGGCGCGGTTACGCCGCACGAAGAACCAGGCCGTGGCGACGACGGGCGTACCGAGTGCGATCCAGGAAAAATAGCGGCCACCTTCGGACGACAGCGCGGTCAGCAGGCCTGCGATCGTCAGCACGCCGATCAGGAGCGGGCCGCCATAGACGCCGCGCCAATTGCCGCTCGACCGCGATTTGGGTGCGCCGGCCGTCATGAAGGCTGTGGCGAGGATTGCCCCGCGGTTGCGTGGCTGCGCTGGCGCTTACGGCGCCGGGCGCACCACAGATAAAGCCCGCTGACGATCACCGCGATGGTCATGACGTCGAGCAGCGCCCAGATGATCTTCAGCGGCATGCCGCCATAGTCGCCGAAGTGCAGGGGTTGCGAGACCAGCAGCGCCTTGAGATAGGGTGGCAGATCGCGCGCGTCGGCGATATCGGCGGTTTCACCGTCGAGCAGCACCGGCTTGAGCAGCCTCGCGGTCAGCGGCGTGTCGCCGCGCATGAACACCGCGAAATGATGCGAACTCGTGAACGGCGTTCCGGGGAAGGCGATGAACGCGACATTCATGCCGGGCGCGGCCTTGGCAGCTCTTTCGATCGCCACATCCAGCGAGGCCAGATGTACCGGCGGCGGATTGCCGGCGTAGGGGGCGACCATCGCCGCGAGTTCGGTGGCTTTCCACCGGCTCAACATCAGGTCCGCGAGCGTGTTGATGACGCCGGTGCCGCCGACCACCAGCGCCCAGGCGATGGTTACCGCGCCCAAGAGATTGTGCCAGTCGAACCAGGCGATCCGTCGCGACCTGTCGTGCCGGATGGCGCCAAAGCTCAGGCGGCGCGTGAACGGCCAGTACAGCACCACGCCCGAGACGATCGCGACCAGGAACAGAAAGCCCATCGCGCCGAAGAACAGCTTGCCGGGCTGCCCTGCATAGAGATCGGTGTGCAGCTTCAAGACCACCAGCATCGGGCCACCGCCGACCGCACCGAGCGGCCTGGCGGTGTGGGCATCGAAAGCTTTCACCGTGGCCGCGTCTGGATCGCCATCGACCTTGCTGTTGGTGAAGGCGATCACCGTGCCCGGTTCGTCCTTGTCCCACAGGATGTATTGCAACACCCGGCCCGGATCGTGCGCGAGTGCGGTGGCGGCGATCCGGTCGACGGCGAGTTTCGCGGTGCCCGGTTGCACGATTTCAGGCTTGGGATCGTAGCCGAGCAGCTCATCGATCTCGTGATGGAAGATGAGGGGAAGGCCGGTGACACACAACATCAGTAGGAACAGCGTCGATACCAGGCTGCTCCAGGTATGGACCACCGACCAGACACGGACGGTTCCGGCTTTCAGTTCAGCCTCCCTGCCGACCGCACCGGCGCTACCATTTGTAGCCCAGGCTCGCCGTGACCCTGCGACGATCGCCGTAGAAGCAGGCGGTCGCCGAGGAACAGTTCGCGACATAGATCGTGTCGGCGACGTTGATGACGTTGAGCGCCGCGCGCCAGTTCTTCCACTCGTAGTGAAGCGTGGCGTCGCCGAGCACGATGGAGGGAACCGGCAGCAAATTGGCCGGATCGGCGAACGAGGAGCCGATATGACGCACACCACCGCCGAAGCCGAACCCGGTCAGCGGGCCGTCCTGGAAGGTGTAATCCAGCCAGCCCGAGGTCAGCTGCCGTGGCGTATTGGTCGGGACCTTGCCGATCAGGGCCGGATTCAGATCCTGGCTGATATAGAGATCGTAAGTCGTGAACGCGCCGATCACCTTGAAGCCTGGGGCCGGGTTGGCGACCGCTTCCAGTTCGAGACCGCGCGATGTCACCTCGCCATTCTGCGTCTGAAGCAGAACGTTGTTCGGATCGGTCGTCAGCGCATTCTTCCGCTTCAGGTCGAACCATGCGACGCCGAAATGGCCGTTGAAGCCGTTGGGCTGAAATTTGAAGCCAACCTCGGTCTGCTCGCCAGTTTCCGGTTGCAGCAACTTGCCGGCGGCGTTGATGCCGATGACGGGATTGTAGCTGGTCGCATAGGACACGTAGGGCGCGAGACCAAAATCGAAATTGTAGATCAGGCCGGCGCGACCGCTGAACCGGCTGTCGTCGCGATCCTGCCCGGGCCCGATGTGATTGTTGTTGTTGGTTGTGACCCAATCGTTACGGCCGCTCAGCACCAGGGTAAAGCGATCGAGCTTGATCTGATCCTGTACGTACGCGCCGAGCTGTTTCTGGGTCAGCCTCGTGTCCTGGTACGGCGCACCGCTGAAGCGCGCGGTGGGGGCATAGACGGGATTCACGAGATTGAGCGAGGTGGCGGCGCCAAACCCCTGCCAGTCGTCGATTGAGTAATTCTTGAGGTCGAGGCCGAACAAGGCGGTGTGCCTGACAATGCCGGTGTTGAAGCGGTATTCGAGGTGGTTGTCGAGATTGGCCTGGTTGGCGATGCCATGGGTGAGGAAGTTGCCGCGCGCCAAATTGGCCGCGGCGGGCGTCGTTTCGTAGCCCAGGCCAAACAGCGTCGAGTAGGTGACGTCGACATGGGCGAAGCGGGCGTTCTGCCGGAAGGTCAAATCGTCGGTGAGATTGCGTTCGAACTGATAGCCCACCATTTCCTGTTCGCGCTTGAACGTATCGACGCTGGGATCGCTGGCGAACAGGCGGGTCGGAATCCGGCCGAACGGTGCTGTTGTGACGGTACCGACATAGGGCAGGAAGTTGAGGCCGCGGGTTTCGTTCTTCGAGGCTGACGCCAGCACGGTGAGGCTGGTGTCGGCATCCGGTCTCCAGGTCACGGACGGCGCAATGAAGAAGTTATTGTCCGGCGTGAAATCGACCTGGGTGCCGCCGCCCTGTATTTGCCCGACCAGCCGATAAAACAGCTTGCCGCCTTCGGCCGCCGGGGTTGCGACCGGACCGCCGAAATCGAACGCCAGATAACCGTTGCCGAAATTGTTGACGCCGGTCTCCAGATAGCGGATCGGCTCAACGGGGGGCATCTTGCTGACCGCATTGACGATGCCGCTCGGGCTGGAGCCGCCATACAGCACTGCCGACGGGCCGCGCAGCACTTCGACGCGGGCGAGGTTGAATGGTTGCAGCTTCCAGCTTGCATAAGACGTGTAGAACAGCTGGAGCCCGTCGAGGAACAGGCCGACATCGTCGGATTTGAAGCCGCGGATCAGGAACCAGTCGTTGCGGGTGTCGGCGCCGAAGGTTCCGGCGAGAACGCCCGGCGTGTAACGCATGGTCTCGTCGAACTTGCCGGGCTTCTGGTCCCGAATCTGCTCGGCGCCGATCACCGAGATCGACTGCGGCGTCTGCATGATCGGCGTGTTGGTCTTGGTGCCGGCCATCGAGCGGCCGGCGACGTAGCCCTGGACCGCGCCACGCGGGTTTTCGGCGACAGCGACGGCGCTGGCTTCGCGCTTCGGTTGGGGCCTGCTGCGGGATGCCGTGCTTTGCGCCCGGCGCGGGGTGCGTCGCGTCGCCGCTGCCGTCGTGCGCTTTTCGGGCGCGGAGACGTCCACCGGTGGCAGCCGTTGCGACTCTGCGCCGGAACCGGATTGTTGCGCGGGCGCGGCGTGCCCACCTAGCAGTGTGACCGCAAATACGAACGATGCGGCTGCGCGCCGCGACAGTTGACAGGAGTCCAACACAATCCCCGACCGACGAAAATTTTATCGTCGCGCCTTGCCCGATGACGCGACGTTGTTCCGCTGGAAATATTCGGAACGGTTCGAAGGCTTCAATTTGAATTGGTCTAGGTCGGACGAGTTATGCTCCGATCTGGAGCTTTTCCATTTCTAAACTGGTTCCATCTCGCGGGTGGACCTTCGCGCGTCGAAGACGTCGCGGTTGCAATTATCGCCTATCAGGTCCTCTGGGTTGAATAATCGCTTCGCGGGCGCTACTGGAAACGCTTCCACAAAGGGCCCTTATGTCCTAAGCAGCGGCCAACAATTTCTCCCTTCAGGCACCAATGATCCGTCTCGATAACGTCAGTAAGCAAGTCGGCCACCAGATCCTCTTCATCGAAGCCTCCGCGGCCCTGCAAAAGGGCGAAAAGATTGGCTTGGTCGGCCCCAACGGGGCCGGCAAGACCACGCTTTTCCGGATGATTGCGGGCCAGGAACCGCCCGATGAGGGCCAGGTCTCGCTCGATCGCGGCATTACCATCGGCTATTTCAGCCAGGACGTCGGCGAGATGTCGGGCCGCAACGCGGTGGCCGAGGTGATGGACGGTGCCGGTCCGGTCAGCATCGTGGCGAGCGAATTGAAAGAGCTCGAAACCGCGATGGCCGATCCCGGTCGCGCCGACGACATGGACGAGATCATCGCCCGCTACGGCGAGGTGCAGGGCCGCTTCGAGGAACTCGACGGCTACGCCCTCGACGGCCGGGCCCGCGAGGCGCTGTCGGGTCTCGGCTTCAGCAATGAGATGATGGAAGGCGACGTCGGCGCGCTTTCCGGCGGCTGGAAGATGCGGGTGGCGCTGGCGCGCATTCTGTTGATGCGCCCCGACGTCATGCTGCTGGACGAGCCGAGCAACCATCTCGATCTGGAAAGCCTGATCTGGCTGGAGCAGTTTTTGCGTGGCTATGAAGGCGCGCTGCTGATGACCTCGCATGACCGCGAGTTCATCAACCGCATCATCAACAAGGTGGTTGAGATCGACGGCGGTACGCTGACGACATTTTCCGGCAATTACGAATTCTACGAGCAGCAGCGTGCGCTCAACGAGAAGCAGCAGCAGGCCCAGTTCGAGCGCCAGCAGGCGATGCTCTCAAAGGAAATCAAGTTCATCGAGCGCTTCAAGGCCCGCGCCTCGCATGCGGCGCAGGTGCAGAGCCGGGTCAAGAAGCTCGACAAGATCGAGCGCGTCGAACCGCCCAAGCGACGCCAGACGGTCGCGTTCGAATTTCTCCCCGCACCGCGTTCCGGAGAAGACGTGGTCAGCCTGAAGAACGTTCACAAGGGCTACGGCAGCCGCAGCATCTATGAGGGGCTCGATTTCATGATCCGCCGCCGCGAGCGCTGGTGCGTCATGGGAATCAACGGCGCCGGCAAATCGACGCTGCTGAAACTGGTGGCGGGTTCGACCGAGCCGGATGACGGCACGGTCGCGGTCGGCGGCAGCGTCAAGATGGGGTACTTCGCGCAGCACGCGATGGATCTCTTGGACGGTGAACGCACCGTGTTTCAGTGGCTGGAGGATTCGTTCCCGCAAGCCGGCCAGGGCTCATTGCGCGCGCTCGCCGGTTGCTTCGGATTCTCGGGCGACGATGTCGAGAAGAAATGCCGGGTGCTGTCGGGTGGCGAGAAGGCGCGGCTGGTGATGGCGCATATGCTGTTCGACCCGCCGAATTTTCTGGTGCTTGACGAGCCGACCAACCATCTCGATCTGGCGACCAAGGAGATGCTGATCAACGCGCTCTCTGAATTCGAGGGCACCATGCTGTTCGTCTCGCATGACCGCCACTTCCTGGCGGCGCTCTCCAACCGGGTACTGGAGCTGACCCCCGAAGGTCCTCATCTGTTCGGCGGCGGCTACACCGAATATGTCGCGCGCACCGGCCACGAGGCGCCTGGCCTGCGGAGCTGATGAGGTGAGAGGTCGTACTCCGGATTTCGCTTCGCTTCGGGTTACGAAACTATTTCCGCTCCTTTGCCAACTCTGCGATCGTTTCGATTTCGTTGGTCCAGATGCCGCCGGAATAGTTTTCGGGTAACCGTCGGAACAGCTCGGGCGTGTCGACGCTCGATGAAAACTCGCCTCCGGCGTAGGGGCCGAGTACGAAGACCGCGCTGTTTGCCGCGTCCATTCGGTTCAGAAAACGGTCCGGCCAGCCCCAGAGCCACGGCGCGACATTGATCGGCACCAGGATCATCGCGTCTCGGCACGTCTGCGGGACCATGCCGGCCCAGCCGTAACCGACATAGCGCAGCAGGCAGCTCTTGATGGTGGCCCGGGACATCGTCCTGATTCCGGGGGACATTCTGCGGATCACCTCGATTGGTTCGTCGCCGCCATAGACCATGATCAGACGGCGGCGCGCGGCGGGGAGAGCATTCAGCACCGTCGCCAGCTTCTCGCCCTCGGACCGATCGCGGCTCTTCACATTGATGAGCAGCCGCTTTTCCGGGAAAGTCTCCAGCGCCTCGCCAAGGGTCGGCATTTGACCGACGCCCTTGCCCCGGAACGGAAAGCTCTTGCCGCCATCGGCGGTATATCCGTAACCGATATCGAGTCGCTTCAGTTCGGTCATCGCGTGCTCGCGGGTGACCCCGTGTCCATCGGTGCGGCAATCGAGCGTCCAGTCGTGGAATACCGCAAAGTATCCGTCGGTCGTCGGGTGAACGTCGAACTCGACGATGTCGGCCCCGGCCTCAAAACTGGCGCGCATCGAGCGGATCGTATTTTCGAGATAGTCGTGCGCCGCCGGCAACATCCGGGTAGCCGTGCAGGTGTCGTTCTTCAGATCGCGTTCGTCGAAACGCTGCGCCATTCCCCGGTGGGCAAGGAGGACAGGACGCCCCTCGCGATGTACCGCCAGAAGACGGGTGTTGTTGATGTAGATGCAAGCCGCTGCCGCCGCGATCAATAGCACGGCGTATTTTGTTTTTCTGCCCAATGCCTCACCTCGTTCAAGAGGTGTGCGGCTAGTCTATATTTTCGGTCGATTTGCGGCACAGGCTTCGGGCTACGCGGCGCGGACCTCGGAGAGGAAGCGGTTGACCTGTCCCGCGAGATCCTTGGACTGTGACGACAATTGCTCGGCTGCGCCCAGCACCTGAGTGGCGGCGGAGCCGGTGTCGTCGGCGGCCCGCTGGACCCCCGAGATGTTGGAATTGACCTCCTGGGTGCCGCGCGCGGCTTCCTGGACGCTGCGGGAAATTTCCTTGGTCGCCGAACCCTGTTCCTCGATCGCGGACGCAATTGCAATGCCGATCTGGTCGATCTCGGCGATCACGTTGGCGACGTTTTGAATCGCCGTAACCGTCTCGTCGCTCGCCGCCTGGATGGCGGCAATCTGTTCGGAGATTTCGGTGGTGGCCTTGGCGGTCTGGCCAGCGAGCGATTTGACCTCGGAGGCGACGACGGCAAAGCCGCGGCCGGCATCGCCGGCGCGCGCGGCCTCGATGGTGGCGTTGAGCGCCAGCAAATTGGTCTGCGCCGCGATGCTCTGGATCAGCGTCACGACGTCGCCGATCTTCTGCGCGCCTTCGGCAAGCGAGCGTGCGGTATCGCCGGTGCGGCGCGCATTGTCGACGGCGCGGGCGGCGATCTCGGTCGATTGCGCGACCTGACGCCCGATCTCGGCGATGGAGGAGGTGAGCTCCTCAGTGGCGCTCGCGACCGTCTGCACGTTGGTCGATGTCTGTTCGGACGCCGCTGCCACGATGCCGGCCTGGCGGTTGGTGGCGGATGCGGTCGACGACATCGACCTTGCGGTGTCTTCCATCACGGAGGAGGCTGCCGACAGCCCGCCGACGAGTTCGCTGACTTTGGCTTCGAACGCGCGGGTGAGTTCGTCGAGCACCTGGACGCGGCGCATCTTGACGTCGTTTTCGGAGGCCTTCTCGGCCGACAGGCGTTCGGCCGCGATCATGTTGTCCTTGAAGACGCCGACGGCGGCCGCCATCGCACCGATCTCGTCGCCACGCTCAGCGCCGGAAATCTCGTCGGAGACGTTGCCGCTGGCAAGGCGCGTCATCGTGGCGGTGAGGTCGACGATCGGTTTGCAGACGCGACGGCGCACCATCAGGATCATGCCGGCGCTTGCCGCGATCACGGCGATGAGGCCGGTGAGCGCAATGATGAAACTGAGGCGAGCGGACGACCAGGCCGAGCTGAGGATCTGCTCGGCATTGTCGTAAAAGGCCTCGCGCAACGCGATGACAGCGGCGAGACCCTTTTGCGACTCCACGAAGAAGACATCGACATCATGTTCGTATTTGCCGCTGATGGCGCCGTCCTTGATGAGCTTCAGTTCCTTGCCGAACCGCTCGACGAAGTCTTCGTTCATCTTGCCGAGCGCCGCCGCCACGTTGGCGGGGGTGGCGGGATTGCCGCGCAGATCCTGCAGCGACATAAGTATCTGGTCGGCGCGGCCTTGCGCGCGGCTCAGGTCCATTTTTTCAGCGTCGGTCGCGACGCGCTTGGCGCCGACGAGGTTCTTGTGGAGGCTGGCGTTATAGCCGCCGACGTCGCGCAGCGCCCATGCGATATTGGCATAGGTCGCCTGCCGGTAGGCATCGCCGTCGAGCAGCGCCATGCGGCGAACCTGCTCATCGAGCAATGCGGTGATGGCGGCGTTGAACACCGCGTTGTCGGCGACGATCTTCTTCGCGGCGTCCTTGCGGGCGTCCGCGGGACCAGCGATCGCCTTGTCGATCGCCGCTCGCAAGGCCGCGAACTTGGCATTCAGCGCATCGATGCCGCTGCCGACCGCCGCGCTATCGTCGAGCGAGCCGGGCAAGGCCTTGCGTATCGCGTTCATTTTCGCCAGCGCACCGTCGGTATCCTTGCGGTACTTGTCGAGCGACGTCATCATGGTCGGGTCGACTGCGGCTGGCCCGAACAGGATGTTGGTGGCAAAGCCGCGCTCCGGGTTCATGTAGCGCGGGATGTCGCCGACGGCCCGCACCACCTCCAGCCGGCTTTGCGCCGCCGAAACCTTGTCCATGGTCTGGTATTTCGACACCGCGACATAGACGGCGAGGCCGCCGCCTACGGTGGACAGCGAGACGATGGCGGCGGTCAGAAGGGTGCCGATTTTCATGGGATGCGGGCCATTCAAAGGGATAGGGGAGTGAGGACCGCCATCCTAGGTGGTGCGCATTAAGCTTCGGTTTACGCTATCCATTTCCGGCAACGGCGATGATGGACCTTAGCGCGTCTCCTGATCCGTCTTTCGTGTCGCCGACTTGTGCGGCGGCTGCGTCGGCGCGCCGAGCGCCTGGCAGGGACGCTCGATCCACGATCCGTCGGCGGCCTGCTGGTAGGAATGGCAGGGCGAGGACGCCGCCGACTGCTCGTTCGACTTAGGCGTTTCGGAATTTCTGGCGAGCCCGGGTGCCGCCAGCGTGAGGAGGGCGGCCATCGATGCCATAACGATCGCGGGTACTAACCGCATGGGAAATCTCCTTGCTCGAAAATGCGTCATTCCTTCATAGAAAGGATTGTGGATTTTTTTTGAAAGGCGCCAAGTCCGCGTGGGAGCTTGATTAACGATCTGCAAACCACCCGCGGCTTTGGTTCACAGCGCCGTGACGCGCAAGCGCAAGGCGTTGCCGACGACGCTGACCGACGACAGCGCCATGGCCGCTGCCGCAATGATCGGCGACAGCAGGAGGCCAAAGCTCGGATAGAGGATACCTGCGGCGATCGGGATGCCGGCGGCGTTATAGATGAAGGCGAAGAACAGGTTCTGCCGGATATTGCGCATGGTCGCCTGCGATAATTTGCGTGCCCGCACGATACCCCCGAGGTCGCCCTTCAAGAGCGTGACGCCGGCACTTTCCATTGCCACATCCGTGCCGGTGCCCATGGCGATGCCGACGTCGGCGGCCGCCAGCGCCGGGGCGTCGTTGACGCCGTCGCCGGCCATGGCGACGATCCGGCCGGCCTTCTGAAGTCTCGCGACCACGGCGCTCTTCTGGTCCGGCAGCACTTCGGCCTCGACATCGGAAATGCCGAGTTGCCGCGCGACGGCCTTGGCCGTGGTTGCATTGTCGCCGGTCAGCATGATGACCTTGATGCCTTCGTCGGCCAGCGCCTTCAGCGCCGCCGGCGTCGACGCCTTGACGGGATCGGCGATGGCGAACAATCCGGCCAGTTTGCCGTCGATGGCGATGTTGATCACGGTGGCCCCATCGCTGCGCAGGCGTTCGCTCTCGGCATCAAGCGACTGTGTATCGACGCCGAGCGAGGCGAGGTACTTCGAATTGCCGAGCAAGATCGATTTGCCGTCGACCTTGCCGGTCGCGCCCTTGCCGGTCGGCGAGTCGAATGCTTCGACCTTGCCGAGTTCCAGCATGCGCTCCTTGGCGGATCGGACGATGGCGTCGGCGAGGGGATGTTCGCTTGATCGCTCGACGCTGGCCGCAAGGCGCAGGATTTCGTTTTCCTCGAAACCATCGGCGGTCACGATCGCAACCACCTTCGGTTTGCCTTCGGTGAGTGTGCCGGTCTTGTCGACCACCAGCGTGTCGATCTTTTCCATGCGCTCCAGCGCCTCGGCGTTCTTGATCAGTACGCCGGCTTGCGCGCCGCGCCCGACGCCGACCATGATCGACATCGGCGTCGCCAGCCCGAGCGCGCAGGGGCAGGCGATGATGAGTACGCTGACGGCGGCAACCAGGCCGAAGGCCATGCGCGGTTCGGGGCCGAAATAGGACCAGACGCCGAAGGCGATCAGCGCTACCGCGATCACGGTGGGGACGAACCAGCCGGCGACCTGATCGGCCAGCCGCTGGATCGGCGCCCGCGAGCGCTGTGCGTCCGCGACCATCTTGACGATCTGCGACAGCAGCGTGTCGCGGCCGACCT
>Ga0307508_10006129_pt1 | contig 11348 bp, 16 predicted proteins | sample 9_EM_MG_FD_203089 | JGI IMG/M metagenome (GOLD analysis project Ga0307508, IMG submission 203089) | Populus trichocarpa ectomycorrhiza microbial communities from riparian zone in the Pacific Northwest, United States - 9_EM | ecosystem: Host-associated > Plants > Roots > Unclassified | place...
ACATCATTGCCAATGCCTACCGCAATAAGGATCTGTTCTGGGCACTTCGTGGAGGAGGTGGAGGCACCTGGGGCGTCGTGACTTCAGTCACGTATCAAACCCATCCTTCCACTCCCTTCTCTGCCGCCTTGATTGCGGTCAACTCAACCAACGCCAACTCGACTCAAAAATATTTCACAGAGCTCATTCGTCTCACTCCTTCGCTCGTCGAGCAAGGTTACGGTGGCTATAGTGGCGGAACTGTGGAGAATTTCATGTTCTTCGTCCTATCACCCAACGTCACTGCTGAACAGACCAATGCCACTTTCCGTCCGCTTTTCGAATTTGCACATTCCCAACCAGGACTCTCTGTTTTCAACGAAACCGTCCTGTTCCAAGATTGGTGGCAGTTCTATGATCCCTTCAATTCCAGGGACGCTCAGGTCGGAGTCCCGAGTGAGATTTCGTCTTGGTTGCTACCCAAAGATGTCGTCTCGACCAATAAACCCGAAGAGCTTGCCCAAGAACTCCTCAAGATATCTGGATTCGGGTTCTTCCTTGTTACTGGCGGACAGGTATCCCGTGTGGCCCCTGAGTCCACAGGTCTCAACCCTGCCTGGCGGAAAAGCCTGGTGTACACAACTCTTGGCACGAGTTGGCAAGATGGTGCCAACTCGACCGAAATCGCAGCTGCTCGTCAGCTGCTTGTTCAGGACATGAAGATACTTGAAGGTATAGCCCCCGAATCTGGTGCATACTTGAACGAGGTAACCCAATCCACACGCACTGCACTGCAATCTGACTTCTCTCTTTAGGCTTCGAGATATGAATTCGATTGGAAGAAGTCCTTCTTCGGCACGCACTACGACCAGCTCCGATCCATCAAGCAGAAATACGATCCGCATTCATTCTTCCTCATTTACGAGGGTATCGCATCAGATGAATGGGATGCAGAACTCATCTGTCGTGCTTGAAACCTCCTTCTTCCACTACACCCCATGTATTTAATATTCCCTCTATCACCATGTTTGCTGTCAGAAACGTCGCAGAAATACAAAGATTTCTTGGTATCTGAGCTGCGGAACTGTTTTCCAAGAATTCAGATAGTTTGGGCAAATAGTTGACTCTGTCGGTGCTCTTCCATCCAAATATACACTCAATGTACTAGAGTTGGGCCTCCTAGACTGTCACCCTCTCTACCACGGCCCATCCGCTCCACGAGCATGGATGCTGGTCACCACCTATCCACGATGAAAAGTGACTTTAACGAACAGAGCGCCTTTCTCGCGATGTAAGGGTAAAGCATCGAAGATAGGTTCCACAACGTCAGCTTCGCGAGTGCCCACGATGTGGTCGTCATAAGCAAGGAGGTAAGTGATGTTGATGTCAACTCTTTGTAACCGTAACTCCAATGCACAGTAAGACTCCTGACAAAGGACTGGACAACCGGATTTTCGACAAGAAAGTCTGGCAGGCTTGTTTATTGCGGAGGTGATTTAGTTTAGAGAAGAGGCATTCTCGACTGGGGAGGAGGAATGAGGAGGGCACCAGGGCACATGTTTTGAGCAAACGACTGCCATCATAGTCATCGTCAACTGCCGCGATGATACTGTCAATGATGTCTTGCGGGATTTCCACTGAACTTGCCATCGACTGGAGAACAAGTGGTACTAAAATGGGGGGTAAATAACAGCGAAGGGCCCGGGGCAGGTGGCTCACCCACCCACCTCTCCACTACATTTACTGCCGAACACAGGGTCTTAAAAAAATTTGCCTAGCCCATGCTGTCATCAAAATTCCGGACACCCCTTGTGTTGTTGTAGGTAATAGTTTTTGTATATAATAATTTGATAATAATATAATAACACAATCCTTTCTGCAAAGTACTACGTGGTACTACTAGTATGAATGAAGCTGCACAGGTAACTGGTGACCGACTTGTCACTTTATGGCATTCAAAACGCTATCCTCCGCGATTGTGCTACATAGCAATTACATCAGGAAAACAGTGTGTTGCTTAAGTTGGTCTTAGATTGTCTTAAATTCAAAATAAGACAAATCAAGCAGAATTTCATTAAGCAAAATGTTGCTTAAAAAAGCCGATCCATTCTCTTATTTAAGTAGATATAAGCACAATGTCCTTAATACCTGCTTATTTTTAAGCAGGATTGTCCTGTTCCAAGAAATTAAAACAAGTCAGGCAACTCTTAAGAATCAAGCATATTTTAAGCAAGTATTTTGGGCCAGTTCTCAAGCAAGCCAAGCAACTTCTAGGGACACATCAAGTATATTTTCAAGCAGGACAATATTTTTGTAATTTAGGGGCAGAGCAGGGTTGTGTATAGTAGTTGCCAGAAAGGGAGGTCCAATATGCAGTAGCAGATAAAAAGAAGTCAACAACCAAAAGGAATAGGTCTTCAAGTTGTCCTACTGTACAAATGTTAGATTAGAAAATAACACTTGTATTAATACTTACAATCTACTCAGCATCCTCATCTTCAGATTCTTCAGATTCTTCAATGAGTAAAGCACGTTCGCCAAGAGAAATGCCATCATCAAGATTGGAGGGCACACTCTTCGAATCTCCACGTCGAGAATTCCTACCCTGAACAAAGATAGCAGCTTCCTTCACAAGGCTTTCGAACTTGTCTGCCTTGCCACGAAAGTTGGCTGCAATGGAGGTGAAATATTCGGTGGTAACAGAGGACCAGTTGGCTTGATTGAAGTCAGTGGACTTTCCAGATGTCTTTCCGGTTGACTCGTTTACAACCTTGATGATGCCACTGCCAGATTTCGGGGCCGACTTCAGAGAATCCATCGAGATACAGCCATCACGCCACAGCATGAATCCTCGTTCAACCTGTGGAATAAATTACTAGTGCAAAACATGACCGAATTAGTACATACCGCCGCAGCAGAAAGGGCAAGTGCACCCTTGGCACTATCAGGATCACCAATGTTTGGTATGGTGACAGCACCAATAACTGCGGATAGGTGAACTGCGAAGGTCTGGAGGACTAGTGGTCCACGGAAGATGCCTTTGCGCTTCACCTAGAAGGGATGAGTGATAAAATTCGGTAACAATATTGTTACCCACCTCCCCGTTTTTTTTTAGGCCAACATCTTTGTAGAGGAAGGTGTAACCCTCAAGCTGCCCTGCCGCAAACTCCTGGCGTTCTCTATCTGTATTCAATTCAGATGTGATAAAGAACGTGTTGACGATCATAAGTGCAGCCGAGCCGAATGTGCCGCGCCACTCGCAGAGGCGCTGATCAGCCTGTGAGGGACATTGCATTAGCATGTTCACGATGTGAGAATAAAAGCGAAATTATCTCACAATAGCGAAGACGGGTCCTGTTGACATTATCTGCCTTGGAATTCGTGCACCATAAAGATAGTCCCAGATGGCCTGCAGAACGGCAGCAGCATCCCCATCTTCCATTCCCCAAACAGTGTCGTTGCCGGACATATACTGAATATAGGTTGGGATGAGCTTGCCCCTCCAGACGTTCCGTTCTTGGCATCCAGCAGGAAGGTCAACATTCGAATACTTATCCTTCCGACCCCCGTTTCTCTTAATTGGTGGCGACGGGGACTGCTCCACTTTGATGGTGCCCTTGTAGAAAGGTGTTTAAACAGGGTATATGATCAATTCACAGAACTTACCGAGCTGTCAAGCCGCTTGTTTCCTTTGATGGGACTGGACAACGCATGCTCGCGTTCTTCGGTCTCATCCTCGTCGTTGAACCCTCTCAATTCAGAAGCGCGGCTTACTGTCATATCAACTGATTTCCCGGTCTTGACCCACACAGCGCTGGATGAGGCGGTCGTACGGCCTTTAGACTGGACAGTCGTTGACGTAGCAGTGTGAACGGATCCAGCCAAACTTCCCGGGGCTTCACCTTTGGATTTGGAGGCCTGTTTAGCAACTAGAGAGCGCCAGTTCTTGATGGCACCGCCTGGCTTGCTGGGCTGGGTAAAAGTTGAGCTGATATCGTGATAAAATAAGGTAACATCGTTAAGGAGAAGGTAGGTACAAGGCATTGTATGAGAAGGGGACGCACGTGTTCTTCGTAACAATCTCATCAAACTTTGTTAATTTAGGATAATCAACAGAAAATCAACAAACACGTTTACCTCTTTCTTCCCGGCTGCCAGTGGCTGCCCACGGTTCGCCTTGATCGCTTCCCTCACTGGGGGTTTAGCGGCCTTTTTCTTCTTCTTGGGAGTCTCATCGTCATCATCGAGCTCGACTATCCCAGCGCTGGTCGCCTCTTCCTGTTCACTGGGTGCTTCGAATTCCGGGTCGGCAGGATCTTCAAATCCGACGTCTAGCATCGCATATGATCTTTTTAATCCTCTTTTTTTCGGCATGGCGATGTCCTCGACGAGTTCTTCAACGTCCGTGGGGATGTCCTCGACGTCTTCAATACTCTTGATGGCAACTGGCTTCGCCCGGCCTTTGGTCTCGGCGGCCTTCGACACATTTGGATCAGTTTGGGGGAGTACCCCAGGCATGTCGTTTTCTTCCTCTTCCTCTGATCCGATGCTCACGGCAATGACTGTAGTAGATTTTCACCTCTATGTGACCGCGAATTTCATGGAGACACTTACATTTTTTGCGGCTTCCAGTGCCAACGGTGGTCTTGGTGGTGGCCTTTGACACATTTTTGTGGGGTATACCAGGTGTGTCTTCCTCTTTGTCTGATCTGACACTGATGGCTTGAATGGCTGTGGTAGATCGACACTTAATGTGACGGAGGAGTACGTGGAGACACTTACGTTTTTGACGGCTGTCAGCGCCATGAGCCTTCACTTCTTTCTTTGTCGCAACAATGCCTTGTGCCCCTTGTGGTAGGCCCTTTTGAAGCTCGTTGTCATTGATATACTTCCCTTGTGAACCTATGCAGATTTGACATTAGCAATCATCTATCAATGGCCCTCTCCCTACCATGTGGAATGCTTTTGCTAGCTTTGGCAGCAGCGCGTTTCTTTTTGGGCGGTTCCTCGACTTTCTCAAATTCAAGGCGTTCTGATTTGGACGCTGAGGCATTAGCCGCTACACAACATCACACGTCACGATTTATGAGGTCGGCGTCAAGGAAGGCTTACTATAGCGACAAGGATGGGCGCCATCTGCGTTACCATCATCAATAGCCATTGTATCCTCGAGTCTTGCTACCCGCATGATGGCCCCTTGTTTTGCTTCGTCTACCTTTTTTTTGGCAAGAGACGCCATTTCATCATCCCTTTCCTTCTCTGCTTTGGTTCGTCTCTTTGTAGGCGCTACTATGGTTCCTGGATGCTGATTGGCATTTTTAGAACGTGTTGCCGGGCGTCCGACAGGCTGGGGATGGGAACCTTTAGCCATTTTTGATGACGGTGACAGTTCAACAAGAACCGTCAGCTGACTTGGCGACTTTATACTTTTCCAGCCGTATTTGGTGTGGCTTAAAAGGGATCTCAATTCGTGAAATCCAAATTTTTCATCTCACCCATGCATCGACCACAGCACAACCCCACTCAACTGCCATGCACCGTTGCGGGCTGTTTGCGATGGTTCAAAACCCATAGCGGGCGCACGAAGCATGTTCGCTCCGTCCATCGCCCGCCAAATTTGTCGCAATCCCTAAGGCGATCACCTACCCCCCCATCCAATGACGCGGATGGCCCAGATGGCGTGTATGATGTCTCTGATGACGAGGGCGCTGGGGGGCGATCTAGCCCCTTGCTATTTCAACCCCCGGGCCCACACAGTGCAGGCTCACAGTCCTCTCCACCACCACCTAGCATCAACCGTTCCCCGACGCCTAACAATGGTACTTCTCTGAACTACCATCCGTCCCTTAATGGTGGATTTTCTCCTCACCTTGCCTAGCACTGGCAGCATATTTATTTATTTATTTTTCCAGGTACCCCTTGTGATGACAAGGGCAGTTATTTGGTTCCAAACGATGCTGGCGTCTTCCCTTCTCCCCCTCCTCGCCATGCTAGCCATGCTCCCGATGACTGGACACCGTACCGGGACCGCGTTGAATTCGAAACAGCAGAATTTTTATACTGCAAGACCCAAATGTCAGCATCGAACATCGATACGTTAATGGATCTCTGGGGTGCGACACTTCTTCCACATGATGGTTCGCCTCCATTTGCCAACCATTCTGACCTCTACCAAACTATTGATTCGACGGAATTGGGTGGTGCTCCTTGGCAGAACTTTGCGATAACATACCAAGGCGAGCTACCCGAGGTTTCGGCACCTGAATGGATGACCTCCTCATACGAGGTCTGGTTCCGTGATCCACATGTCCTGATAAAGGACATACTTGCCAACCCAGATTACAAGGACCATGTAGATTATGTGCCCACTCAAGAATTCGACACTGCTGGCGATCGTCAATATCATAACTTTATGTCTGGAGACTGGGCATGGGAGCAGGCAGTATGTATTTGTGTTTTGATAGGCTTATTTCCTCTCATCCATTTTATTTAGGACGAAATAGCTCGCGATCCGGAAACAGATGGTGGGACATTTGTACCTATTATCCTTGGCAGTGATAAAACGACTGTCTCGATTGCTACTGGCGATAATGAATACTATCCCCTCTATGCTTCAGTCGGGAATGTTCACAATAATATTCGCCGAGCACACCGCAATGCTGTCGTTCTTGTTGGCTTTCTCGCCATTCCCAAAAGTTTGTCTCGTCTTTTATCCATATTGACATTTTATTAACCAGCGTAGCTGACAAGGAGCATACTGGGAAGCCCAAGTTCCGGAAATTTCGGCGACAACTCTTCCATTCATCACTCTCTCTTATTCTGCAAAAATTTAAACCTGGAATGACAATTCCAGAGGTGGTACGATGTTCTGATGGTCACTTTCGGCGAGCAATCTACGGCCTTGGTCCGTATATTGCCGATTACCCTGAGCAGGTTCTGCTTACCTGCGTTGTGCAAGGGTGGTGCGCTCGGTAAGTATTCCCTCTATTTCCGAGTCCTGTCCCATGTATCTTACAATTCCTTTCTCCAGGTGTACTGCAAACCGAAAAGATTTGGATGGTGAGGGTGGGCGGCGCTCCCGTGAGCACACGGAACTACTGGTCAACGAGCTTGAGCTAGGGACACTTTGGGATGAGTATGGTCTCGTCGGTGATCTGATAGTACATATGTTTTTACCTGTTTAATATCATTACTAAAATTTCAATAGCCATTCACTAATGACTTTCCTCGAGCGGATATTCACGAGCTTATTGCGCCTGACATTCTACACCAAGTAATCAAAGGAACATTCAAAGACCATCTAGTGGATTGGGTTGGTAAATATCTCACTCTTAAGCATGGAGAAGCAGGAGCAAAGCTGGTCCTGGATGATATTGATGCCAGGTAAGAACAATTCGGTAGTTCTGTTTGAGTTTAGGTTAACAACTGCATAGAATTGCTGCTGCTGCCCCCTTTTCTGGCCTGCGTCGCTTTCGTCAAGGACGAGGCTTCAAGCAGTGGACGGGCGATGATTCAAAGGCCCTTATGAAGGTTATTTTGCCTCTATCTGTTGTTGAACACCAGTTACTAAATGCATGACAGGTGTACCTCCCCGCAATCAAAGGCCATGTGCCCCGTGATGTAGTACTGGCTTTCAGAGCCTTTTTAGAGTTCTGCTATATTGTTCGGCGCGACGTAATTACCGAGACAACCCTTCAAGAACTACAAGATGCGCTGGATCGATACCATCATTACCGGATCATATTTGAGGAACTTGGGGTTCGCCCCAGTGGATTTGCACTCCCGAGACAACATTCCCTCGTCCATTACTTTCCGCTAATTCGGGCTTTTGGCGCCCCAAATGGCCTCTGTTCGTCGATCACGGAATCAAAACATATCAAGGCTGTCAAGCGACCTTGGCGGCGGTCTAACCGCTACAAAGCATTAGGCCAGATGTTACTCACAAATCAGCGTCTCGACAAACTTGCTGCCGCCCGCATTGATTTTACTGATCGTGGAATGCTTGATGGTACAGCACTTTCTGCTGCACTAGAAACAATTGGTAGGTCCGTGTCTTGATCCTCCGAGTCGTGCCAGTGACTAATGACACCAATACTAGAAACCTTGCGCAAGGACGGCCTTTCCAATGATGACGAAGATAATGACAGCAACGCCAGTGATGAAGATAATGACAACAACGGTCACGGTGATATTGACGATGATGATGAACTTTGTGATGATGACCCAGCAGGCTTGGCCGGTGATATCGTAGTCCATGTTGAGCTGGCACGAACTGTTCGTGAGTGTATCAGTTATCTATTCCTTTTCATAATATTTATTTTGATACAGAACAAAGGCTTGCTCCGGCTGACTTTGCTGTGAAAATCGAACTACCCATCTTCCCTGAACTTATTCAACGCTTCCTATATGACCAATTGTACCCTGAATGTCATCTTACATCATCCGATGTATCACTCAGTGCTTGCCCTGTTTTCTCAGGGGCAATCTCACTGTTTTCTTCTGCTACTGCGTCTTTCTATGCCCCAAGTGACCCAAGTGGGCTTCGTGGTATACGTCGCGAGCAGATAAGGGCCACTAACTCTTGGCGGCGTGGTCCACCCCGATATGATTGCGCTTTTGTCACTACTCGCCCGGAACTCGATGGCATGCATGGTCTTGACGTTGTGCGCGTCTTGACCTTTTTTTCCTTCACGTATCGCAACAAGCTCTATCCTTGTGCACTTGTGCGCTGGTACTCAGCTATAGGAGAAGATTGTGACGAGGATACAGGGATGTGGATGGTAACGCCCGACATCGATAATATGTCAGTTATTCATGTTGACACGATTTTCCGCGCCGCACATCTCCTCCCAAACTTTGGTCATGCTTATCTTCCCCGAGGCATCACATATCATAACTCCCTCGACGCATTTACAACATATTATATTAACAAGTTTATTGATCATCATGCTTTTGAAATCACGGTGTAGTAGTAATCACTGGCACCCAAGAGAGGAGGTGCCAATAGTGCTGGTGGTCTCTTCGTTAGGCGCTCTCAATTCTTTCTGTCTTCTTCTCTGATTTTTGTAAAAATCCCAAGAACTATGTAGTTGACTATCGTTATTCAAGTTAATTTGGAAATGCGTGTTCGTACATGATGACTCCCCGATATGGCATTCACTGGCAGCAACTCAGCAATTTTCTCTCGTACCACCATCACTCATTGGCATCGTATTCTCACTCTGGCTGTCTGATCTAATGTTGCTTCAACTGCTAGCGATCTGCTCGAGCTCCTGTCAAACTTGGCAACAGAAATCATGGCATTGACTTCACTGCACTCAGGCTGGGACAGCCCAGATGGCGGCAAGCCTGTTGGTAAGAAGCGCAGGAGGACCAGAAAGGACTCGGCATCTACTGGCGTGGGCTCGCACTAGTTCCAGATATGTATCATGAAGTCAACTGAAAGAGGAGTAGTTTCCTACAAAAATGCACACAACGCCAGTTCAACTTACATCCGATGACTTCATCCGAAACCATTAAGATGGATGCCTTCATGCGATCCTCCGATTTTTATCCCTACAGTGCCAGTGGATGGGCGCGTTCTTCAAGTTATCATGGAGCTCCTCTGCACTCATCTCCGCCGGCCATATATACTAGCCAGACTCACAATTCACGCCGCAACGATAGTGAAATCCGCCAGCCCTCCAAGTTACCACCAAGCCCACCCTTACTCAGCCTGGGCTTCCACAATTCGACCACCACTCCTGCAACCGTGACCCCAGGCTCTAATGCAAAGTTATTCCCCACAGCCAGTGTCCCAGACTCCGATAGTCTGAGCACAGCGCTGGCAGTAAAGCCTCCTAATACCCATGCGCCCTTCAAGAAGTTATCTCACGAAGAGATGGCAACCGTAATCAAGTCATTTCTCGAAAATAAAACGCCAACTAATTCCATGGAGTTGGACGGGATATCTCTGGAGGAGTTTCAGAAACTGAGAGACGAGACCGCATCAATTCCGGGCTGGAACAAAGTCTCGTATGTGGTATTGACCTTGCACTACAAATTGATCACTGATTTTAACCCAGCGTGGATTTCATTTTGAAGGAAAAGAAATGTATAATACAATATCCTGGGCCCGGACACGAAATCATGAACGCTATCTTCATACGTTTTTTTCGCTCCGGAGATGCTGGCTCTGATGAAGCTGCCCATGATCTAGAAGGCAACGGCTATATCAATCCACTTGGGTCTGCGGATATACAACTTGTGGACGGACTCAGGAAGTCCCCTGATTTTTCATTCGCTGATAGCAATCCCGACCTTCCCCTTGACGCACGCGGCTTTCCAACCATTATATGGGAAGTTGCGTTAACTGAATCCTCGAGAGAGCTTGCAAAGGATTGTGGCAGGTTCATCGCCTGCTCTCAGGGCCGTGGTTTACTCGCAATTGGCATCGACATCAAGCATGCCATCGGAGACAGATTGCCAACTGTTCGATGCTCAATATGGGAGCTAGACGAGGGAGAGCACATTGAGCAGTGGCCTCCGACGCAACCTTCCGATATGATGTTTGGTCGGGAGCTGGATACGCTGTATCGATCAGATATGTATGCCGCGGCTGATGAGGAACTTGTCTGCCCACCCGCAAAGTCGTTCTTTTGCATTTCTCAATTGGGAACACTTGATGATCCCGAGACCATCGCCTTCCATGCCAAGGAGATGCAGAACTTTTCTGTGAGCTTGAGAGTCGTTTAACGCTATCTACTACTACTAATGATGTACTGACATTATTTAAAAAGATCTTCCCTGAAGATGATACAACCCCTTCTGGGATCAAAATCTTGTACAAGCACTGGTATCGAATTCCAGATGACACTATGGCTGATGAAACCCTCTATGAAATACCATGCGACCTGGTGCGAGACGTCATTATGCGCCATGAGGGTGTTTCGAAGCAGATCAAGATGGCACTAAAAAGGAAGGGTACATCTGATGCCGGTGTCTCTCTCTTGGATTTATTTCACAAGCGTGTAAAGCTGGCTAGGGCGTCGAAATCCAAAGTTGGCCAGGGGTCACGGTCCAAGAAGGGTTGAAGTGAAAAGTCCCTACTACGTGGTTCATTTGTTACGTCCTCTACCTCAGCCCCTTCACAGCCACGTAGTTCATTCCCAGTTCAGAATTTGCTTGCCGGATGCGATGTTTTGTTGACTCAGAGGCCACTATTTGTTAGTTATGTATCGAAATAATAATTGTTCAATTTGCGCTGGCAGTGTAAAATCATAAGTTTGGACACTTATATTAAAAATAGTTTGGTATCCTTCTTCCAGTTCCGCCAGACACTAGCAACTAGTGGTTATCGAGGATTTTGATTTCTTTCTCTCCACCACTGC
>Ga0307508_10006130_pt1 | contig 11347 bp, 11 predicted proteins | sample 9_EM_MG_FD_203089 | JGI IMG/M metagenome (GOLD analysis project Ga0307508, IMG submission 203089) | Populus trichocarpa ectomycorrhiza microbial communities from riparian zone in the Pacific Northwest, United States - 9_EM | ecosystem: Host-associated > Plants > Roots > Unclassified | place...
TCGACAAAAAAAATGAGCATCGAGAATGTCGTACTTATAAGCTTAGTGCTTCATCCCTGACGGAATAAACTGAACTAGATTGACGACTTCTATGATACAAGGACTATCTTGAGTTAAAAGAGATTGTGCTAAATGTCGAGACGAAAAACAGTAGAATTATATAATACGAGCGCTACTGTCTTGGCCAGAGAAGGAGTCGCAGTAAAGGGGGAAGCGGAAGGTGTTGCTGGTGTTGGTTGCCAAGGTGAGGTTCGTCACAAGATTTGCTCCAGTCTTCCCGTCTGTAAAGCCACGACCAACAATCGGGATCCCCATAGTTCTCGAAGTTCCCCTGCAAAGCATTCCTTGCAGGGTCTAAGTTGAAGAGCGTTACATTAAGATACATTATGTGTACCTTCGGTGACCTTCGTAGAAATGTTGGGAACGTTGGAGTCCGACTTTGGAAGGATAGAGGCTAGCTGTCTAATGGGTAGTAAAGAACCCATGAATTCTTTGGTTGAGATCTGAAAAGGGCGGGGTGGTAAAGCAGGAGCAGAAGCGCCCGACAAAGTGTGTACTTGCTCAGTCACATTTGATAGGTAATTCATCACCTCGTGCCTCAACATGGACATTCGAAAGGGTAATGATACCCAAGACCAAAAGCGTCGCGTGCAGCGTAGTTAGACAGAACGTCTCCGTTAAGAGAATAGACGAAGGTGAGGCGGTCGAAACGAAGGGATGGAACTGGCTGTTCAAGAGCGTAACTCAATTGGCGGCTGGCAAAGGCTGCTCTATAGAAATAACATATTTATACTGGTGACCACAAGGAGCTGGAGTCTAACATCGGCAAACCAGACAGGGCCAGAAATCACGAGCAGTTAATCGAGTCAGGCGCAGCAGCAGACCCCCGGGAGTGGTAGAAAAGACTCAGTGAACCAGGATTTCTGCCAAAAAACTGCATCTGCAACTTAGCCATCTCCCTCTCAAAGCCAGATAAGCCGTTGTAAGACAGCTCAACAAATAAGAATCGCCTCTTGTCAAATGACCTAAGAAAATCTCACGTTCATTGTGGGTTCCGAGTACAGGTTTCTCGGTTTCTCGACTTACGCGTTCACGAACTTTGGAATGTCCAATATCAGTCGAGCCGAGGGTCCGTCACGCTTCGGTTTGCGACTTCCCTTCGATAGCAGAACGCGGTCCACAACCCCTCACCATATCGATGATCCAGCTACTGAAAAACGACCCAAGGGCGGGTATGTTGCAACCCGGGTCTTATGTTAAAGTGTTAATCCCAGCCTTCTAGACGTTGGAAATTCTGGGCTCGTTCGAAGTCTGAAGCTGATCCGGGTCAAGCAGGAAACTTGCAATCCAGGTGTGTGTCAAATCATTGATCGTGATGTTCGATCATCATGGAGAGCTAACAGAACAACTGCATGAACAAGTAGCATGGGAGACTCGCCCCATACCCAGGCCAGCCCAAACGCAGATAAGGCCAAGACTGCTCTCGAAGCCTCCAAGCTCGCTTTGAATACACTAGTGTCAGCGACCGGTCTTATTCCTCAGGGCGCTGCACTCTCGGTCGCCATTAAGGGGGTCTTGACAGTTATTGAAACCGTCGAGGTTAGCAGCACTACATTCTATTAGAGTATTCGAGCTGATACTAGTATGCTTTTAGAAAAAGTACGAGAATGAGGAGACCTTCAAGGATCTAAAAGGTCGTATAGATCGATTGATCCCTGTCATCGCTCTGCTGCCTGAACACAGAGAAAATTTGCCTCATATCTTTGATAAGCTGACAAAGTAACCTGTCCACACACTTTCCTTTCTTCAGCGTACGGACACTCACCGCCCCCCTCTAGTTCGTTTGATGAATTGGGTCCAGCGATTGAAGCCGTGAAGAATCAAGCCTGGATCACGCAATTCGTCAATAGCAAACACAATGCCTCTTCCCTTGACAAGTCCTGGAAGAAATTGGATAGAATAATAAACGATGCAGGGGCGAGTAGTGTCATCTTCCTTTCTTCGCCGTAGCGCTCATGGATATCGTGTTACAGTTTGTATTGACAGTTGATATTCGGGTGAGTCTACGCACTAAGGTTGTGAGCGGCAGGTCTAACTTTGTATGTAACAGAATCAGCAAAAGGTTTCTCAACGTTTCGACCTTCCCTACTGCAGCGCTGAATCTCTTTCTAGATGGACGCTCAACGCAGAGCGTTTCTTCAGCTGAAACCGCCGCAAGATACAACTTTTAATTCCGACATGCGTAGACATTCCGGCGGCAGGGCTTGCCTACGAGCCACATGCGGTGACGTACTGAAGGAGATTCACAGCTGGGTGGAATCCGACGCTGGCAGACTGCTTTGGCTGCACGGACCGGCTGGATCTGGAAAATCGACTCTTTCCCATACAATTGCGGAATACTACAGTAGGCCGAACAAAAACCTTCTCGCCGCATCCTTCTTTTTCTCCAGGGGCTATCTATCCAACAGCGATATTCTCTTCCAAACCATTGCATTTCAACTTGGACTCCAGCATTCCGTTCTTCAGCAGGCGATTGCCAGCGCCATAATAGCCGACATGACAATCTTCGATACAAAGGCGAACCAATTGGAGAGGCTAATTCTCGATCCTGTTTCCGAGATGGCTCCTTTTCTTCCTAGTCGTCTTGTTGTTGTTATCGACGCATTAGATGAGTGCGACTCCGATGATGCGGCATCCGATGTAATCAAACTCCTCGCAACCAGCCTTTCCTCTTACGATGCCCTTCCCTTACGATTCCTGGTCACTTGCCGACCAGAAAAACATCTCTACAATCTCTTTATGCAACCATCGATCAGCCCTGTTGCATACCCCCTTGATCTTTCCGCCTTTGACGCCAGGCGGGATATTTCCCTGTATATCACGGATGAGCTCGGGGAGCTCTTGAATAGCACGGACATTGCCTTTCTGGTCCAATTTTCGGAGGGACTATTCATCGCAGCATCAACCCTCGTCAGATTCCTCAAACCCTCACCTACGCTCCGGCTTCAAGAAGTCCGATCGGATGGCCTCTCTGGGCTTGACAACTTGTACCGACTAATCATGACGAGGGCAATGAGAGATGTAACTTTGCCACGCGAGCAAGACTCCTTTCGTATTATTATCGCCACCATTATACTTGCATCCGCACGATTGTCCATGCAGGCGTTACTTGATCTGTTACATCTACACCAGGAGATCAAGGAACTCGTTCTCGACGGCCTCCGCTCAGTTATCCATGTTCCGGGCACTCCCAATGGCGTCGTACATGCGTTCCACTCATCATTCCACGACTTTTTGGTCAACCCCAAGTACAACAAAACTCCCTGGTTTATCGACGTCGCCACGTATCACGGCGTTCTTGCCAGGTCTTGTTTGGAACGTATGAGGAAGGGTCGGCTAAAGCAGGATATATGCCACCTTGGAAAGCATACAAAAAAGAACCGAGATGCAGATGTCCAAGAGAAAGTCAAATCACTTCCCGGTGACTTGGTTTATGCCAGTCGTTATTGGGCCGGCCACTTTTCCAAATCCAAACGACACGATGCGTTACCTGTACTTCTTACCAAGTTTGCGCTTGAGCACCTCTTACATTAAATCGAAATATTATGCCTTCTCGATTACCTGTCCGAGGGAGTTGACGCCTTACTGACTACGATCGGAAGTCTCAAAGTAAGTCTCCAACCTTGCCAGCAACAAAGTACAACTAACCCATCTGAGTAGTCATACAGGAATGTACAGCCGAAATTGGTCCCCTTGCTCTCCGACGCAGTCCATTTCCTGACCGATTTCCATGGCTTGCTTGATATATCTGCAATGCACGTATATGTTACGGCGTTGCCACTCTCGCCCAGAAACTCTACACTTTATAAACACTACGGAGAAGAGCTTAAGCTTGTACGCATGGCCACCACATACCACAAGAGAGAGCGGGAGAATCATGGTGCATCCAAAAGCTGAGCCATCTGCCCATTGGTGGTATGTTCGATTCATAGCTGATTGGTAACTGTATCCATTCGCAGCTTGTCGCTCCCAAGGTCCCTCAAAATTCCTATTTACATTTATGGTTTGGTCCTCTTTGAATTAATGCCTGCGTCCATCACGAACACCATCTCCTCACCTCCCTTCCTGTTTGGCTAAGGTTATCTATCGCCATCTCTCTTCTGCAATAGCATCGATTACGAATTTTCAATGGTTATACATGTATAACACATACCGAAGTTGTAGATATTTATTTGTTGGTGCTCACAGTATCCCACTTCAATGTCCGGTGTAATGCCATCCTCTTGAACTTCGATGCATACTGTTGATACAGTCTGGTGGTTGCAGGTGTCAGCTGTAGCGCAGCAGTATACGTGTACATCGCAGATATTGAAAGCATGTCTTCGAAATGCTCCAAGAACCAATGAGCGTCAGATAGCAGGGTGGTAACCTCATCTGGTACTTTGTCGGAGCCCTGGAAGTTGGGTATTTGGCTTTGTTTCACAACCATACAAATGAGGACCTACCACTAAAATCTTGATCACGATACCTAAACCACTGATCCCCAGATCTAAATCACCAATAAGACCTAGACCCTCTATCCAATACAGAAGACGGGTAGAGGCAAAGTCATGGAGGCGATTTATCAGGGATTGGTCGAGATTCGACTCGGCAAAGTGTCTTGTCCAGTATTGACATGCGTAAGTCAAGTCATCTGGAAGCAACTTCTTCCAATCTTGACAGATGTTGCGAAGATCGGGCTTCTGTAGCAGGGAAGTAATGCGGTCGAAACAAGCACGAGAAATCATGCTATGATGGTGGGTGGGGTTAACAAAGATGCGGGGATTGGTACAACGGTTTGGATCCGTTAAAAAGTCCCGAAAGGATGCATGGATGGGGTAAATTGCGTCCCCCTCTCGTACGTGAATAACCGCACGAAGAGCGTATAGTAATTTGTCAAGACGCTCAGTTTCAATGTGCAGAAGGTCGGTTAGTGCCAGTCTCGACAATGGAGTGAAGGAAAGAACAACTGTCGCGATTGGCTGAAGGACGTCCCACACCGACAACTCCTGGGCTATAGTATCTAGGACTAGCCGATAGACGACATCGAGTCCTGAAATATGACCAACATTGTGGAGCTTTTGAAGCTGAAAATTTGGGGATTTCCCGAAGGCGATAAAATCTACAGCGATACGCGCTGCAACAAAGACTCCACCAGATATATCGGCGAGAAGCCGAATATCCTTCTCCTTCTTTTTGTATGGAGTGGAATTAGCCAGGTTTTGTAACGCGTCTTCAAGGAAGATACGAATATCCTTTTCAGGGTTAACGGTGGACATGTCAAAAGACGGGATATGTAGGGCTGTGAAGAACTCTACGAGGGGTTCTTCAGGTCGGCTCGTAACGAGAAAGCGCAATCGAATGCGGATAGGTGGATCGTATTTTTCAAGGGTTGTTGTAAGGAGCCCGACAATATTGACAATGATGTTGTCATCACATTCATCGAGGGCATCAATGACGATGACTAGACGTGTCGGTAGATGAGTTTGTGTTTGTAAAATAGGGTCAAGAATAAGCTTCTGCAACTGTGTTTCACTTGTTGCAGTAAGAATGGCTGGATCCTCCAAGGCACGGGAAATGGGCGCGATGAGGATTGGGTAGTTAGTTCTAAGCTGAAAGGCGATGGTCTGAAAGACCAATCGACTTTCGCGAAGGGAGAGCCGAGCCCTCGAGAAGAAAAATGAGGCACCGGAATTACTCCACTCCTGAGCAATAGAATAGGCGATGGTGGATTTTCCTGAACCGGCGGAACCACATAGCCAGAACAACGGTGGACTAAAGTCAGAGTTTACCCAAGCATGGATCGCTTGAAGGGCGGGGATGTGTGTCATTGGTAGACAAGCATTTGTACCTGTGCTACGGTCTTTAGATAAATAGAAAGCTTCATGAACAGGTTCCAGCTTGAATGTATGTTGAACAAATTGTTGCATGCCAGAATAACTTGCTTACATCCTACAGGAATAGAAAAGTGGAGGTTCAGCTGGGTCAATGAGATCACGCACTGTCTGTGCAGATGAACAATCAAAGAAAGGGTCAGCGAAGGCATCTCACACCGGATTAACGACATCACGCACGAGCTGTGTGGGTGGACAATCAAAGGGTCAGCGAACGCATCTGACACCGGATTAACAGGACCACGCACACTCTGTGTTGGTGGACAATCAAAGAAAGGGTCGGCGAAGGCATCTCACACCGGATTAACGAGATCACGCACAGCCTGTGTGGGTGGACAATCAAAGAAAGGGTCACCGAAGGCATCTCACACAAGATTAACAAGATCACGCACTCTCTGTGTGGGTGGACAATCAAAGGAAGAGTCAGCGAAGGCATCTCACACCGGATTAACGAGATCACACACAGGCTGTGTGGGTGGACAATCAAAGAAAGGGTCAGCGAAGGCATCTCACACAGGATTAACGAGATCACGCACAGTCTGTATGGGTGGACAATCAAAGAAAGGGTCACCGAATGCATCTCACACAGGATTAACAAGATCACGCACAATCTGTGTGGGTGGATAATCAAAGAAAGGGTGAGCGAAGGCGTCTCACACCGGATTAACAAGATCACGCACAATCTGTGTGGATGGACAATCAAAGAAAGGGTCAGCGAAGGCATCTCACACCGGATTACCGAGATCACGCACAATCTGTGTGGGTGGACAATCAAAGAAAGGGTCAGCGAAGGCATCTCACACCGGATTAACGAGATCACGCACAGGCTGTGTGGGTAGACAATCAAAGAAAGGGTCAGCGAAGGCATCTCACACCGGATTAACGAGATCACGCACAAACTGTGTGGGTGGACAATCAAAGAAAGGGTCAGCGAAGACATACACCAGATTAACGAGATCACGCACTATCTGTGTGGGTGGACAATCAAAGAGAGGGTCAGCGAAGGCATCTCACACCGGATTAACGAGATCACGCACACCCTGTGTGAGTGGACAATCAAATGAAGGGTCAGCGAAGGCATCTCACACCAGATGAACGAGATCACGCACACCCTGTGTGGGTGGACAATCAAAGAGAGGGTCAGCGAAGGCATCTCACACTAGATTAACGAGATCACGCACATTCTGTGTGGGTGGACAATCGAAGAAAGGGTCAGCGAAGGCATCTCACACCGGATTAACGAGATCACGCACTATCTGTGTGGGTGGACAATCAAAGAAAAGGTCAGCGAAAGCATCTCACGCCGGATTAACGAGATCACGCACCACCTGGGTGGACAATCAAAGAGAGGGTCAGCGAAGACATCTCACGCCGGATTAACGAGATCACGCACAGCCTGTGTGGGTGGACAATCAAAGACAGGGTCAGCGAAGGCATCTCACACCGGATTAACGAGATCACGCACATCCTGTGTGGGTGGACAATCAGAGAAAGGGTCACCGAAGGCATCTCACACAGGATTATCGAGATCACGCACAGGCTGTGTGGGTGGACAATCAAAGAAAGGGTCAGCGAAGGCATCTCACACAGGATTAAAAAGATCACGCACAGCCTATGTGGGTGGACAATCAAAGAAAGGGTCAGCGAAGGCATCTCACACAGGATTAAAAAGATCACGCACAGCCTGTGTGGGTGAACAATCAAAGACAGGGTCAGCGAAGGCATCTCACACCGGAGTAATGAGATCACGCACACACTGTGTGGATGGACAATCAAAGAAAGGGTCAGCAAAGGCATCTCACACCAGATTAACGAGATCACGCACAGCCTGTGTGGGTGGACAATCAAAGAAAGGGTCAGCGAAGGCATATGACACCGGATTAACGAGATCACGCACACACTGTGTGGATGGACAATCAAAGAAAGGGTCAGCAAAGGCATCTCACACCGGATTAACGAGATCACGCACAGCCTGTGTGGGTGGACAATCAAAGAAAGGGTCAGCGAAGGCATATGACACCGGATTAACGAGATCACGCACAGGCTGTGTGGGTGGACAATCAAAGAAAGGGTCAGCGAAGGCATCTCACACATGATTAACGAGATCACGCACAGCCTGTGTGGGTGGACAACCAAAGAAAGGGTCAGCGAAGGCATATGACACCGGATTAACGAGATCACGCACAGGCTGTGTGGGTGGACAATCAGAGAAAGGGTCAGCGAAGGCATATGACACCGGATTAATGAGATCACGCACAGACTGTGTGGGTGGACAATCAAAGTGTCAGCGAAAACATATGACACCAACGAGACCACGCACAGGCTGTGTGGGTGGACAATCAAAGTGTCAGCGAAAACATATGACACCAACGAGACCACGCACAGGCTGTGTGGGTGGACAATCAAAGTGTCAGCGAAAGCATATGACACCGGATTAATGAGGCCACGCACAGACTGTGTGGGTGGACAATCAAAGAAAGGGTCAGCGAAGGCATCTCACACAGGAGTAACGAGATCACGCACTCTCTGTGTGGGGGGACAATGAAAGAAAGGGTCAGCGAAGGCATCTCACACTGGAGTAACGAGATCCCGCACTCTCTGTGTGGGTGGACAGTCAAAGAAAGGGTCAGCGAAGGCATCTCACACCAGATTAACAAGATCACGCACTCTCTGTGTGGCGGGACAATCAAAGAATGGGTCAGCGAAGGCGTCTCACACCGGATTAACGAGATCACGCACTCTCTGTGTGGCGGGACAATCAAAGAATGGGTCAGCGAAGGCTTCTCACACCGGATTAACGAGATCACGCACTCTCTGTGTGGCGGGACAATCAAAGAAAGGGTCAGCGAAGGCGTCTCACACAGGATTAACGAGATCACGCACTCTCTGTGTGGCGGGACAATCAAAGACAGGGTCAGCGAAGGCGTCTCACACCGGATTAACGAGATCACGCACTCTCTGTGTGGGTGGACAATCAGAGAAAGGGTCAGGGAAGGCATCTCACACCGGATTAATGAGATCACGCACAAGCTGTGTGGGTGGCCAATCAAAGAATGGGTCAGCGAAGGCATCTCACACTAGATTAATGAGATCACGCACAAACTGTGTGGGTGGCCAATCAAAGAATGGGTCAGCGAAGGCATCTCACACTAGATTAATGAGATCACGCACAAACTTTGTGGGTGGACAATCAAAGAAAGGGTCAGCGAAGGCATCTCCCACCGGATTAACAAGATCACGCACACTCTGTGTGGGGGGACAATCAAAGAAAGGGTCAGCGAAGGCATCTCACACAGGATTAACGAGATCACGCACAATCTGTGTGGGTGGACAATCAAAGAAAGGGTCAGCGAAGGCACCGGATTAACAAGATCACGCACAGCCTGTGTGGGTGGACAATCAAAGAAAGGGTCAGCAAAGGCATCTCACACCTGATTAACGAGATCGCGCACACTCTGTGTGGGGGGACAATCAAAGAAAGGGTCAGCGAAGGCATCTCACACAGGATTATCGAGATCACACACAATCTGTGTCGGTGGACAATCAAAGAAAGGGTCAGCGAAGGCATCTCACACCGGATTAACGAGATCACGCACAATCTGTGTGTGGGTGGACAATCAAAGAAAGGGTCAGCGAAGGTACCGGATTAACAAGATCACGCACAGCCTGTGTGGGTGGACAATAAAAGAAAGGGTCAGCAAAGGCACCTCACACCGGATTAACGAGATCGCGCACCATCTGTATGGGAGAACAATTGGCAATGAAACGGTCACCTCACAATGGATTTAGGCCGTCATGTGCGCAAACAACTGCAACGTGCCATCATATAAGAAATCACACCTTTTGCAGAACTGAACGAAACGTTTGAACTCCCGCTCGGACCAAAATATGCCTCCAGTCGCAGCGCAATACGAGTATTCTTCCTCTGAAAGTGACAACGAAGGTACATCAGAATCTATCTCACTTTCTCAATCCAAGAAAGACATCCAACAACTCGAAGCTGACCGAAGAATCATAGCCTAGAGGCAATGCAGCGCAAGGCAAGAATCGCGAATTGGATAAAAAGCTGAAAGAAAGGTCTGCCATTAACAAGGACATCTGAAATGGAGGCGGAAGTCTACCACAGAATAAGAGGACATTGTGGGACGTGCCGAAGGCAGAAATAAGATGACCTCCTTAACCATGCCCTCGCACTCGAACCTGGAAGGCAAAGCTTCCTCTCAAGGGGATGGGAACGAAGACCGGGTGCGCAAACTGGTTGATTGACACTGTGTTACAGCCGACATCGATGTGCTGAGGCACCAGCTGCTTCATTTGTTCGGCAAAAATGAGCATCGAGAATGTCGTGCTTAGTGCTTCATCCCTGGTGGAATAAATTGAACCAATTGAGCTTTATGATACACGAACCATATATTGAGTCTAAAAAGATTGTCCTAAATGTTGAAAGATCATATATCGAATCCATTGTGAGCTCCCACTCCCACTAGAAACAATCCCTTTGTCAGCCGTCTCACTTGCGCAAGACATGAGGGTCGATGAGATCCGATTGCACAAGAAACCTCCACAGCTGCTTCCAAGATATTGGATTGCCCTAGAACGGAAAGAAAACGGATCAGCGCACACACCACAAACACGAAACACACACACACCTCATCTTTCTTCATGAGGCAAAAGCTTCCTTGGACGCCATTCCAAGTGAACTTCTCAACCTCAACCCATCCTTTGAATTTTTCTTTTCGAGCATCCTTCCCTCCGATTCGGAGTTTATAGACCTCAACGCCACGTTCATTGGCTGCAGGAGGAAGGGGTTTGCATTGAACGTTTGATTTCTCAAGAAATTCTTGAATAAGGGGCGTCAGAAGCGGAGGTGATAGAGAAGCATAAAAGCGGGTCAAGTGAGGTGTGTATCGAGTACCCGACTGAGTTTGGGACTATATTATCTGTGAGGGAGAAATTTAACAAGGCAGTAGAGATAGAAGCATACGAAGAGCATGAGTGAGCGCGTAAATTGAGATTGGTGAGTAGACGAAAGCATGACTTCATCTTCGTCCACGTCCATAATATCGCTACGATTCAGCATAAGGTTAATATTGTGAAGTCGTTGCAAGGAGGAAGAAGACGCACTGTGAGGCCAAACTCGGTGCTGCTACACGTAGGTCACCAGATTCTCTAATGGCATTGATCAACCTGTCTGCAATTTCCATTGGATTTTGACCAACCAGCTGACTCGGGCTGTAGGGAAGGGCTCAGAAACAGAGAAGGGGTTGTAATGCTGGATCTTACCGGATGCACCACGGATGTTGGAAGACATCGTCTAGTGTCATGCGCTGTGCGGGATCGACGGTCAACATACCACAGATCAGCGCTATCATTACGACAAGTTATTAGCAATTAGAAAAAGCCGGAAAGTTTTC
>Ga0307508_10006131_pt1 | contig 11345 bp, 12 predicted proteins | sample 9_EM_MG_FD_203089 | JGI IMG/M metagenome (GOLD analysis project Ga0307508, IMG submission 203089) | Populus trichocarpa ectomycorrhiza microbial communities from riparian zone in the Pacific Northwest, United States - 9_EM | ecosystem: Host-associated > Plants > Roots > Unclassified | place...
GGCCTCGAAGGCGGCGAGCTCTAAAGCTTGCCAGTATAAGGGGTTGGGTGATTGTGCAAAATATTTACAGCGGTGTCAGAACTTATGATGGCCTCATGTCTCTACTTCAATCGGAACTGCTCCCTCCCCTTGGTATTTCTTCGGAGGAGTGAATCCAATGATCTCCTTGCCCTCCCAAAATGTTGGCAATTTATTACCAGGTATGAAGTGCCGCGTCACCCCTTCCTCAGTGATCACTGCCATGCGGATCGTTCCTCCAGATGAGCCGTCGCGAGACATCGCAAGTGCCAAAGCTAGGTAACAGAACGAATTTAGCGAGCTGAGGCAAATCAAAACTCCGAATTGTGACAAAGCTTACTGTTTCTAACGAATTCTAATGTCTGTTCCTCATTCCACCCCTCTCTGTACGTTGCGTCACAGTATCCATAGACGTATGTAGACCCAGAGCCTACATGTTGGGTTAGCAATTAAGGGACACTTGCGTGTAGGATGTAAATTGTTCGTTTACCTCCAATAGCCCATGGTTGCCGGAAGAGGCCACCACCGACTGGAATGTTGTAAACACTCGGCCCTTGTTCCTTATCCCATCCAGCTACAATGATACCCGCAGTAAGAGCATCCTTGTTATCGTAGCAAATCTTTTGGAATAAGGTTGCAGCTGCATGTACGGGTGGCGGAGTGCCGAATTGTTGTCTGGACGAATGTACTTCAGGACTATTATGCAGGAAGCTCTAGAGAAGAGCTACTTACGCATACATCTGCAGATTGAAATGAACAATGTCTGCTACAGCCTGTGTATCTGCCGCAGACCCAGAACGGCAGCAGTAAACGCGGTCGTGTACATGCGTGAGTTTGTCAGTCACTCGATTCGCCTGAGATACAAAATAATCCTAAGTATCGCGAATATTCAATCCGGCCTCTCTTCATGAGCTCACGATGTAGCTGCCAGTAGTTGTCCTAGAATCGGCACCAATGACGACTCCTTTGTCGAATACGACAGCCATAATAGAAGTCTGGAATGTTAAACTTTCAAGGATAGCCCCTGGAGTCCCAGCATCAGATTGCACGCACACCGAGGTTGACCTCGCCCTCCTTGAGTCTTTGAACGTCGACAGTATCCATGGTTGTAAGAATGTAGGAAATAAGACGCGTCTTCCGATCCGGCGCTTAGCGAAGTGTTGAGACGCGTCAGCTCAGTTCAATTCACTACAACAAAATATTCGTCGATTGCATTATTTCCACAATGGCTCCTCAGGAACTGGCGACGCTCTACAGTCAATTAAAGACAGAGTTCTCCAAACCTTCCCCGGACTTGGCAAAATGCGGTACTCTGTTGTCAAAACTCAAGGTGTTTAGAACCTTGTTCAGAATCTCGTACGCTTGAGAGGGCTCAATAAACATTCTGGTGCACATCCTGCTGTGAAAATTAGGTCGGCCTCATTCAGGCCGGTCTTTACTTACCACAAGGTGAACACAACCTTGAGGACCTTGTCATGACGCGTATGTGCCACTCGCAAGCACCAATATACCTTTTCCATTGAGAACTTATGACTTACTATTGTCAGGCGAGATTCTGGAGATTGGCGCATTCTGGAGCATTAGGACGAAGGATGTCCCTGCGTTCGACCGATACTTCTCCCAATTGCAAACGTTTTACTATGACTACAGGTATATAACTTAAACTCCTTCGTCAAGAACATCTTATCTGACCCACATTGCTCTTCTTTACTCAGCTCTGTCCTCCCACCTTCGCCTCGCCAGTTTGCTGTCCAAGGCCTCAACCTTATCCGCCTTCTCACCCAAAACCGCATCGCAGATTTCCACACAACACTAGAGTCTCTTCCACCTTCTGCACTTACATCTGACAATGCCTTCATAATGCATCCCGTAAATCTTGAAAGGTGGCTGATGGAGGGGAGCTACAGCAAAGTGTGGAACGCACGAGAAGAAGCTCCCGCAGAGGAATACAAGTTCTTTGTGGATAGTTTGATGGGAACCATCCGGTTGGCAGTGCTCTGAAACTCGTCAAGCATGGATCCATCCGTACTTACATGCCGTGCGTCCTTCAGGAACGAGATTGCAAGTTGCGAGGAGACGGCATATGACAGTTTGCCTGTCAGTGAAGCGGCACAGCTGCTGTTCTTCAAATCCCCACACGACCTCATCCGGTTTGCGCAAGGGGTAAGCACAGGGCTCATTCACAACTTTGTTAATCTCATATAAATTTCGTCCTTGTTTCTTCAGAGGAATTGGGAGGTCGACCTCGTGAATCAGACAATCCATTTCGCCAGAAAGGCTGAGGAAAAGGTGGCTATACCAAAGGAGAAGATGATCATTGCTGCACTAGAGTATGCAAAGGAGCTTGAACAGATAGTATAGATACACGTTTTAATATACGTATTGGCGCGAACAATGCCAAACATTGTGTTGCCGCCAATCAGCGAGAAAAGGTATGAGACCATTAGTGCATTAATTCAATAAGCTGGTTCAGCTCGTTTGCTCTCTAGCCATTTCGTAAGTTGTTCCGCTTGCGATTTTGCCGCTTCCAGTATCTTGGTCCTAAATATGACCGGAAGTGAGCTTGCCATTCGTTGAACAGGGAGTTCATGACCAACTCTTGAGCAAGTCGTCTTTGCACGCTCCTGTACTGGGCACTTCCCAGTCCGGGTACCAAACCTTGTCCGGATCTTCGCGGCCGCCTCCGTTCCAGATCTTTCTTGTTGAGTTCCTCGATCTCGGGTTTGAGCAAGTTGAGGTGGTGCTGGAGCTGTGGATTTCATTGTCAACCCCATTAAAAAACAAAGCAGGCGAAGACAGGAGCTCGGCGCTGACCAGGTTTGTCCGTGCCCATAGTGATCTACTATCCGCTTCGTCTCTGTTGCCCGTTCCCTCGCGAGGTCCAACCTCGCGCTTCATTCTTCGGAGCTCTCCAAACCAGGCTTTCTCAAATTCGCTAAGGCCAGTTTCAGATTCAGTTGCATGTGCGTCCATCAGACGCTGAAGGACTTTGTCCAATCTTTGGCATAATGCCTTTTGATTCTCGACGACGTTTTCGGCACGTATCAATAACTGAGTCTTCCTAGAGTCGGCACTTTGGGAAGTATAAGCTTCGATTTGATCTTGCAAATCAGCCAGCTTGAGGAGCTGTCGCTGCATCTCCCGGTGCTGTAGACTTATTCGAGCCTGAATAGCGTTCATCCTACGCGTGGCTTCTCGTATGTCCGTGCGTATGGCCTCAACTTGTGAACCAAGTGACCGAAGTGCCTCTGGGGTGATAAGGACTTGCAAAGTTCCCGCGGCCTGGGCAACAAGCGGTAGAGAAGCAGCCGGGCGTCGGCTGCTAAACTTCGGAATGTCAAAAGGCTCACGCTCAAGAAGCGATATATACGCTTTGTCTTTTATGGAGTCTCTTTGCGAGGTGGAAGAGCGGGAGGCTTGGAAGAACGAGGTTGGAGATTTCGGGGTGGCTGGGGTAGGGGTGGATGTCGGCGCAGTAAATTGAATTTCTGCGTGATCTGGATGCATCATAAGTTCAATGGGTATCGCCTGGTGTTGCGAGGTCACGGCGACCAATGAATAGCCAATCATGGCATTGTCGACTATGCAGAAGCCGATCACAGGGGATGTGGCCCTGTAAGATTTGTCAGCTAGGACTCGGTATTGCATTTCGAAGACAGAGCTAACTTTTGTTGAAGGGAGAACGTATTGAGCAGATGTACGACCTCACTACCACCCGCATTCTTGGACTTCTCGCTGACTCGCACGGTCACTTCATCCTGCATTGCCGCGAAAAGCATCCTCATCCATTTACGCATGTCGATCAGATGTACCCCAAATGCATGTGCGACCGCCACACGGCCAGCGTACAATGGGTCGACATGGAATGTAAGATGGTTTCCATCCAGAAGCGATATGAGTGAGCTGGATGAATGGTTTAGGTCATTGGAATCGCGAAGGGAAGAGACGAGCCCTAGGTCGATACTCTCGTATACTGTGAAGCTGGGGAGGTCGAGAGGGGAAGCTCGCCGGGATGCAGTCTAACATGATTGATCCTTGCTCAGTCAACACTTTTAATTCTTCAAGATCGCAGCATGACACGTACCATGTCTAGTTCCCACTGAGCCTCTACCTTTTCGGTATCAAGACATATATCAACTCTTCCATCTTGGTACGCGATAAGCACGGCGCCTAGTTTCTCGCTTTCGGCGTCGTCATCGCGGCCCTCAGCACCTACCTCGAGATAGATGATATCTGTAGCCTCCGCTTCCTCCTCCATTCCGCCGAGTTCAAGAGGCGCAGGTTGGAAAAGAAAGGGACCTTGCTTTGCCAATGGGTATTTGTTATTCCGGGGAGGTTGGACCGTTACATGAGTTTTGGGCAAATCGTTCTTGCCGCTCTTCTTTGAGTCGTTCTTCTCCGACGTACGCAGAATCTGCCTGGTGAGGGCGTTTATGAACTTGAGCTGGTGATCGTTCATTACAGCAAGTTCTTCGTTTTCCTGCCCTAGTCCTGTGGTCGAGGAGGCACCCGCAGAAGGATGATGTAGAGGAATGAAAGACGATATGCCCCGTTCGATGACTTCGCGCTTTGCGGCAACAAAAAATTCAAGCGCCGGAAGGTAGGTTTTGGGTACTAAGCTGTTGGGTATTTCAACATGGTATGCGGAAGAAGTTTGGGGAAGGCTCACGCGGCGGTCGGTAAAAATGGGCATGCAGCATATACATCCCCACTTCTCATGAGTGCGTAAATGGTGAGAGGACTCCAGTCAGCCGTGCCCTTGCCGATGCAGAAGGAAACCGCCTCGCGAGCATTGGGATCCTCATCGGTGTATTGGCCCTTGATCGGGTGAGTGGCGAAGGAGAGCGTCTGCTGGGGCTCCTCGGTGTCACGAGAGGTGTCATATTCCCTAATTACACAGTGAAGATAAAGATTACGGTGTAGGTGTATACGATGCACACCTGAACATTGAATCAGCGGTAAGAACGAGTAAAGAGCACCCTCCTTCACTCCATGGATGCCAGTCGATCTTGGTGACGCGAGACGATCCTGAAACCGCATGGTAATATTGGCCCACTTGGATGGACCTGCATATAAAACTTAGCAAAGAGAGCGATTGAGAAACATTCCAGTTGAGACTGACTTGCAGTCGACACGAGTGTTGACGAGCTTGTGGTAGGAAGGGCGAGGGAGAACAACTACAGCCACCTGATAGGTACCAGCGACAGCAAGCATTTTACCTCCAGGGGAAAGAGACATTTGATGTATTTCAAACTGAATGTTTGGCGTGTGCAATGTCTTCGGAATGGGCAGCTTGAGCAGCTGCGATGGAAGGCCATTGTCGCACCAACCTTGAACGTCCCAGTAGCGCCAGAGTTCTTGGTATCGTGTCCAAATGTTGCTATCCTCAACTCCTTACCCACGGCAAGAATGATATCCGGGCCGCGGAAGCACATCTTGGTTGAACGACGCATGTAACTGAGACGCGGGTGGCCGTCTTGCGTGGAGTCCTTTGACGCGTCAAGAGAAAGTATTTTCGTCTTCGCCTCATCTGACTTGAAGATGGGGTGAGTCGGCAACTCCGAAATCCATTTCGAGGAGTCCATAGAAGAGTGAGTGCAGCAGTTCAGGGCGCCGTTGGCCTCTGTTTGGGTGGACAACGGGTTCGCGAGTCAACCTTCCATATCCAAACTGAGCCACGTGACCTGCACCCTCCAACCTGCCAATATAATATATGAAAAAGCGGATGGAAGATACGGCCTTGGCCTAGACAGAGAACACAACGTCAGGGCTCCAACATGGTAGTGAGGATGACGCGCTTTTGGCGCGATGTTAAGCAGTTAAGCACAGTGCGACTCGGACTCCTTGCTTCGTCTGCCCTCTCAGCCTCTTCTGGACCCCTAACTAAGCCATGCAGCTTCTTTATACAACTCACGCACATCCACAGTCCTCCCGGCGACTTTGTTGTCTGCGTCGCGCTCGGTATCAACACCAAGCACCAGCACACTGCAAGACTCGAGAAATGCTTCGCTCAAATGCAGCGCTTTTTGACGGTCACAATGCTTCTCCCGCTTTTCCACTGTCCCCCCGTCGTTCTTCCATCAGCACCAACAAGTTGTTGGGTCAACTTCAGGCCTCAGCTCACATGTCGTTTATATGGGGTTACTTCTGTAGTACCTAAAACCAACGATTCCCGGAATAGCTTGCACAGTGAAGTGGGATGCATGGGACTTTGTGATCCGTTTTGAGCCAACCCCCGTCATTCCCACGGCATCTGCGTCGCGGTGCCCATCATAACTTGAAACGTCGACACCAGGACTTTCTCCTACGGATCTCTCACTATAATCACACCCACAACAACATCCAGCGCGAATTCAAAGCAATTTGCAGCAACCTCATTCTACATCGTCGCGACTTGCGGTAAATATTCACCGACTGCTGCATGCGCAAACTACGGGAAACGACCCACAGTCATCCAGTAGCAACGCCCCCGAATTCCTGAGTCTCTGAACAGCGGATTGGTAGCGAGATGCATCTTCGCATCTTTTCAAGGCGCGCGGTCCGCGCGAAGTCCTGGAAATCCACCCTTCCTGATCCTTGCATCGTCTCGAGCCCCACGGATACTCTCCTAGTTGACGTCCGTACCTGCTCGTTCCGATGTCGCAGAACTAGTTTTTAACCCCTCGCATTGGGCCATAGCCGCCACCAACTTCACAGAACCAAATGTAACCAATTTGGCAGGCTCGGACGAGCTTGTTTGCGACATCAAATCAGGGGATACCTATATCAAGGATGTTGCTCAGTGCGAGCGCCTCTTCCAATGCCACACAAGCCATCCCGTGCATCATGAGGAAGGCCAGCTGGACTCTTCTTCGGATCTCTGGTATACCCTCTACTTTCACAGTCTCGTTGTATCCGCGGGTATGTCTTCCGCGGATCGTTCGTGGCTGTGGGCAAGCAAGAAAACTTCTTCGAGAGGCATGTGTCGGACTAGCGTGGTCCCGGAGAGGGAAGCTGTGCTAAGCAACCTGTCCTCGCTCGATGAGGAATTCTAAGTCGCTAGTCTCGATTTGACTGGTTCCTACGGTCTCACGCCTTTTTATACTATCCTATTCCACCGCTCACATGTCGGTAGTTTCATGACTTGCCGGATAAAGACAAATTCCTGATCACTTTCATCGCAATTTCCGGGTTGTCAACCTGCCTAGACAGTAGCTGATTTCGTTTTGTGGTTATTAACCTCGTTAAACCATCACATCATGACAGCTCTCTGTGAGATGCATCGTGTGTGGGTTGCGCATTATCTCGCCCGGTTTTCATCAGGTTAACAGTGCGCCCGCACAATGTGCGTGAGGAACCTGAGGATTCCCATGTCAAAGATACTGTTGCACGTTGCACATTGCCGAATCCCGGTATATTGGATGAATTAAGTGAAGGAAAATATCTGTATGAAAGTAGTTTGTATAATGTATGTTGGCTGCTTTGAGCTCAAATCCAGAGTACAAAACTAAAATATACATGAACGGAGCTAGGTGAAGCGTCTGAAAAAAAGGAAAGCGCTAGAAGCGAGGATGACAAGATGGACTAGTCCGTATCTACACTGGATGATTATTTAGTCTTATCTCATTCACCTGACAGATTGCCATTTCACCCAACTCGCCACTAAAAACAACTAAGTCTCCACTCTTCCAAACCTTATCCCGCAGATACGAAGGAAGCCAAATCAATTGATTTGCAAGGTCGTACCATTCATCATCTACTTCATTCTAGAAATGGAGTCAATCATTACCCGATTTGAAAATTAGACGAGTGCGAACGTTGTGCCAATTGAACGCGATTGTGTTGCTCTCCGCCTTCTCACCAGTATTTATAGACAGGATGGTGTTATTAGGCCACACGCCGAATAATTTGATCCATTGTCCATCATCGGAAAACTCGACCAAGCGAATGTCAGAGTCGCTATGGAAATTCCGCTCATGCCCGCCGAAGACTGATCTGACGCGCAAGGTCCTGCCATCGACGCAAAACGCAATGTGTTGGCCATCCTCGGAAACAGCAGCTGGGCCGAACACATTGAAGACTTGCTGATGCTTGCCAAAGGTCGACCAGACTCGTATGCTGTCACCATAGGATGCAGAGATAATGTGTTTGCCATCCCCGGTGAAGCGGACTGAAGTGATCCGCCTGGTGTGACCATTAACGTTCCATGTCTGCGCTGTAGAGAGAGACCAGACCCGCACTGCTTCAAAGCCCCCGCATGTAACACGTTGTCCATCAGGGGACAAGGCAACCGCATCAACGCTAGGGAGACTGTAGGAAAGTCGCTCCTGCTGACAAGAGGGTGACCAAACCCGCACAGTGTTATCAACGCCCCCAGATACAATATATTGACCATCGGGCGAGAATGAAACAGAGATGACTGCGTCGATATGGCCTTTGAGGACCTGTTCCTTCTCACCATATACTGACCAGATTTCCACATCATCGTCCACTCCACAGGCAATGCATTGGCCACCAGGTGACAAAGCAACTGAATAGATCCAACGGCCACAATCAAGGACCCGCTCCTGCTCACCCAAGACGGACCAAATTCGTACAGTGCCATCATAACCGCCAGATATAACTTTGAGAGCATCAGGGGAAGGCGCAACGGAGATGACCGCTTTTGTATGACCGTTTAAGATTCGCTGTCGTTCGCCCGAGATGTACCATATTCGCACGGTGCGGTCCGAAGATCCAGATGCAATAGATTGACCATGGGGGAAGAAGGCAACCGAGGTGACAGCTTTGGTGTGGCCATCAAAGACCTGCTCCTGCTCCCCAGAGACTGACCAAATCCCCACGGTACAATCACGGGATCCAGATGCAATATGTTTACAGTCAGGGGAGAAGGCAACGGACGTAACTTTATCGGTATGCCCAACAAGTGATTTATTAATGTTGCCCGTGCTTGGATCGAGAAGGAGAATCTCGCCGTCAGACAGTCCAGCACATATATGTTCCCCATCAGTTGACCAAGCAACCGCATCGCATGTATCTTCCTCATCCACACCCATAGTGTGGCACCACACTTCTGCAGGCCAGTCTTGTAATCGGCCCAAATGGACTGTAAACGCATCCGTCCCATAACGTTGGTACCGAAAATGAAGTTTGCACACAGGCATGAACGGTATGGCAGAAGAGTATATGCATCCGGCGGACTCGCTGATGCCTGGATAGAACATCTGCACAAGTCGCTGACAGTCCTTCATCAATATTATATTGCTGGAATTCTCGCCTGATCTCTGTGCAATGGCCAATCAGAACATTATTCACCCCAAGACTGAATGAGAGCACGCACCTGAGCCCACCCTATCGCATAATCCAAAAGAGGGAGAATGGCATCACACTGCCCAAGCAAGCTCATGAGCTCGAGATAGAATATTATCTTCTCCTCACACCAATGGCAAAGGAGACTTTGGAGTTGCGCCAGGTGTCCACCTTGTGCCAGATGCTCCGCCCAATGAAGTACGGCATAGCGTAGGTGATTGTGCACGTGGGTATTCAGCTTTTCATCGAGATAATCGATGTCTTCATTGAAGACAAACAGCTCCGACAAGCCGCAGATGTTGTAGGCGAGCGTTACATTCATAATCTCGAGGCACTGGCCCGCAAGATGAGCTTCTCGTTCCTGAATGACTATACGATATTGTAATCGGGCGGAGGACCCCTCGTCGCTCGGTTGTTCTTGGCCGCCAGAAGATGGGAGAAGGAAGTCGTGAAAGCTGGCATGATAAAATGATATTGGGCTGGAATCCGGCACCAAAATAACAGAACCCAACGGCATCAGCGTAGCCCGCACACCATTCACGCTCATACCAAGAAGATCCGCAAGAGTTGCTGCGGCCAGAGGTTTCCGCAAAAGCACTAATGATCCCACAACCAGGTGGTATCGACGCAACCCTTCCCGGGCTTCTTTTGAGTTGCCCACAGGATACGCACGGTCAATAATGCGCCGGTACTCGGAATATAGCGCCGCATCGGGGTCAGACGCGACACAGCTAGCCTCCGTCAGGAGACTTGTGAACTGTTCTGAAGCAGGGAGACCATATTCATAACCGCGTTCCAACCTTCGCAGGAGAATAGAAGCAACTTCAAACAAGCCGCTGCACCGTGCCACGAACTGAGTGAGTTGGTCTTCGCTCGGAGGCCATGCGTGATCGCGGTGGTTTCTTAGCCTGTGGATCCGGGACTCGACAAACTCGCGGATATCATGATTGGTCGAAGCTTGATTCACCGTATCCAAATCCTCAGCTGTGACATGTGGTGAAAGCTTGGGACCATCCATGTGATCCACAACCTCGGGCTCGGGCCGACTCGTGACGAGAAATGTGAGGGGCAGCTCGGCAAATTTGGCCAGCATGTCCATCAGCTGCTTAAGCTCAGCCCGACTCCCGCACTCATCCAATGCATCAATGACGACAACCCATGACGTAGTAGTGACGGACGGGGGGAGATGGGATAGGGGTTTCTTCAACAGTTGTTCAATGTGTCCAGCTGAATCCGCATGTTTCCGGACCCCGCCGTTTTCTGACAGGATTCGACCGAGAGCCTCACAGAAGACCAAATTGAATTTGGCGATTTGGTAGGCAATGGACGAGACGAAATGTAACGCAGAAAACGCGTTGTCATGGCCGAATGTCTTGTCAAAGTAGATCGCGGAAGCCAATCGGTTTTCTTCTTCCAGGCTGGCAGTGATTGTTTTTGCTACTGTTGACTTGCCCGTCCCTGGAGAGCCTCGTAGCCACATGAACGAGGAGCGGCCCGCGGTAAGATGCGATCGAATTGACTCGAGGACCGAGACACGGGTGTCCGGCAGACACATATGCTTCGACGATGAGTCAAACCAAGCGGTAACACGAGGAAGACCATCGATTTCTCCCGTACACCTGTGACGGATGGTGTGCACCGGACGTTCAGTTTCCCGTTCAGGCTGGGAAGACAAACATAAGCAACGAGCTTGCGCGCTTGCTGCATCATTGAAATACACACGGGCTGACTTTGACCAGGGAATGGAGGTGGCACGGCGCCAAGAGTTCCTGTGCCACAGGAAACTTGAGGAGGCACATCGTCTGATCGGAGATGCGCACACAGTGGAGGAGAGTTGACGAAGTAGTCGCAGATCAGTCGACGTAAGTCATTGGCGTTGGGATCAGCGTTAAGATGGATAAAGAGATCTTGAAACCCTTTGATCTGAGCGGGACTTTCGGTGTGAATAATGTGCATCCAGATGCGCCTCGGGATGAGCGCCCTGATTTCATCTTGCTTGACAAATCCTGCACGATCGGCGCACAGGGCATCCTCAGCAT
>Ga0307508_10006132_pt1 | contig 11343 bp, 16 predicted proteins | sample 9_EM_MG_FD_203089 | JGI IMG/M metagenome (GOLD analysis project Ga0307508, IMG submission 203089) | Populus trichocarpa ectomycorrhiza microbial communities from riparian zone in the Pacific Northwest, United States - 9_EM | ecosystem: Host-associated > Plants > Roots > Unclassified | place...
AGTATTTTACCTGGAACGCCCACGCATACTCGACCTGCGAGTACATGCGGAAGAATAGGACAGAAAGCGTCGCCGGGTTCGTTCGACTCTCATATGTGGCGCCGCCAAATTGCAAGCGATAATCTTTAAAGCTTTGCAACGTAATAGCTTACCTTGTCGAAGAATTGATCAGGGACTTCGATTTCGATACCATAAAGGTTGTGTTTCAACCATTTAAGATTCGACCCTTCCACCATTTTCAGGATCTAACTTTGCCTTGATTCGTTGTTCCACATTCTCTTTTTGACGGGCGGAATTGCTTATAATTTCTCGCTCTCATTGCAACCAAATCAAACAAATCACCTTCCAGATTCACACCACGTCGCTTCTTGGCATTGCAGACATGCAATTTTCCCTTCCGAAATGCGTATGAACGCATGAGACAACGCATTCCTACACGATTAAGCAAAAAGTCGCGAAATATTTGATGAAAAGCGGAGGCATATTGTTCTGCGAGACTATTCCATTTAGGCCCGGAGAGAACGGGGAGAAGCGTGCGTTTTTAAGTGCCGTAGGTAGCGTTGTAACAAGGGAGTTCGAGTTTGAGTCCTCGCAATAGATGCAAAAGGTGTCGCCGCGCTGTACGACCGATCCAGTCGAAGTCATCATCGCTCCTCAGGTCCTCAGGCAAGCGCGTCAAGTCACGGAATCGAACAACCGACGCCTCTACGATCTTGAGATCTTGAACCCCACAGTCATTCCGGTTCGAAATTGCGGCTTGCTGTCAGTCGATTTACATTGAGCCTGCCGAGGGGATAGTACAGAATTCATGCGGACAGTGATGACGTGTGAATTTCATTTCAGAAATCGTGGAATATTTCACATTCAATGCGAGAGGAGTGGGGAATGCATTAATGATTAAGAGGCAGCCTTGAATTGAAGCTACTACCACTGAGGTGTCTCTTGCTACGACACCACCCTTTGTGCCTGGTGGGTGCAAGCCAAAAGCACCTTCGACGTTGCGTGCTGTAGTCGCTGCTCTGCGTGTTGTCGGAGCCGAGACCAAAAGGTAAGATGGTGCAAACTCTTAAGATCTTATTCGTGGCAGTTGTTGAACCGTGCACTCACATTCATTTACATCAGTTCTCGTTGAATCTACGAAAAGACAATTATTAATACTGTATTATGTTACATATGATTGCTTCCAGGTTGAGATTATCGGTGATGGGTAAGAGTTATCCAAGATGGGACGTCTTCATCGGGGAAAGTCTAGGGATAGCCGAGAACGAAGTGAATGTGAAAGAGATGAATATTGAATGACAAAGCCGACCTAAAGCCCGCTCAACGTTGGGAGTGCTCGTGGGTGGGCTAGACAGGGAAGACGAGAGAGCAGATGGAGAATCCTGCATGCAGGGGATGAAAGGCCATATGACGACAATTTGGAGCCGTGAATATTCATAGTTGAGTATCACTTTTGGCGAGTATTTTCAGGACGTTGACGTGATCGCGAATGCCGGAATCGCTGGAATATACGAGACGGCTTTCAGGAACATGCTTTGAGGTAACAACGGAACGCTAACTTTTCGAAGTCCTCAGCGCCACATCGACAGGAGACGACACAGCTATGCGTACGCGTGGTGCCCATAGCACAGCGATGAATGTCATTATTTGCCGCGCGGCGAGGACTTGATTCCACAGAAGTATTGCACCACTCAGCTCAGTTTGCTTCTGCCTATTCCGCCAGCGCATCCATATCCGTTTAGTCTAGATAGTATGCACCCATCGTACACGTGGTCCTTCCATGGAGCGTGGAGAACGTCACATGACGCGGATTGTTGTTCACACGGGATTCCCACGTGTCGAAGGAGCGATGCGTGAAAATCGCAATAGCCTTGATTCTCTCTCAAGTAGCTGGTCTCTCTGACTCCCTCGCCATACGCTCCATCTCTCGGTGGGTCACAGTGGCACACCGTCTGAGTTCTATGTATGCCAACCGATTACTGACTAGGAGTACTATAGTTGTCTACTTGCGGCGTTTGCTGTGTTGCTCATCGCCTTCCCCCCTTGAGCATTCATTTGGCCTCGGGGATCAGCGAGCCGCTGTAGCAGGCTGCAGCTATCCCGTGTATCCCTTGGAATGCCGTTAGGCCGTTTCTTGTTCCCGTTTATTCTATTATTCTATGAGCTTCCCGTGTATTTAAGGACGAGCCGGCAATGGAAACAGACTTCTCATTGTGGCAACATCCATATCGATCACATTGAGAACACGTGTTGACTCTCCTGCGCATACAACGTTCCATCCCACTCACATATGTCGAACGGGTCAGCTGCATTTTCTCTTTCTGGCGGGTTTGTAGACTAATGATCAGCCAGCAGAGAAGGAGACACAGTGATCAGCCACACAGGCTCGACCGACGATGAAGAAGAGCTCGCCCTAGCTTTGAGATCATCGCAGTTATCGTCTGACGCCTTTGACGAACAAGCCGCCCAGTTGCATTCTGGGCATTCCGAGCCCGCAGGGGCCGATCATACACTAGGCGCAACTGCTCTACGTGATGATGGGAAAGATAATGAAGCCCCAGCTCCAGACTTACCGCTACGATCCCCCCACGGGCAAGACACCCAGCCCCAATCCAGCGAATCTACCCCGGCCAGCGGTGAAGGCCACCAAACTTCTTCACCCAACGACGATTCTGAACCCGATCTTGAGTTCCTCCTCACGTTGTCTCAGCTGCCAGCCGATATTTTTGATGAGCAAGTGGGTGAGCTCGATCGACGGAGAGAGTCCCGGACAACAACTGAAGATAGGGTTGCTTCGTTGCTCGCCGAAATATCCCTGCTGGTACAGACATCGCTATCCTTATTGATGAATTGATTGCTGAAAGCAGCGTTAGGAAAATGTGATAGAAGCACTGGACGCGTGGTTGGGCGGTGACTCCTCAGTGCACGACGATTATTCTCAGGCTCTGACATTGGCCCAACGGGGGAGGTCATTGCTCCAACAATACCAAAGCTCAGGGGTGCTAGGCGATCTCGAAGAAGCGATGGAGGCGTTGCGAAATGCAAATGAATTTTTGCCGGAGGATCACCAGGAGAAATTTGGATACCTCAGTAGCCTCGGAAACTCCTTCCTTTGTCGGTCTGAGCGTCTCGGTGACCTCATCGATCTTGATCAAGCAATCACGGTTCAGCAGCAGGCCGTCCGTCTCGCTCCAGATGGTCACCCCGGCAGGCCTCCATGTCTCAATAACCTCGGAATTACCTTCCGTTGTCGGTTTGAGCGTCTCGGCGACCTTGCCGATCTTGATCAAGCAATCACGGCTCAGCAGCAGGCCGTCCGTCTCACTCCAGATGGTCACCCCGACAAGGCGGCATGTCTCAATAACCTCGGAATCTCCTTCCAAAGTCGGTTTCAGCGCCTCGGCAACCTCATTGATCTTGATCAAGCAATCACGGCTCAGCAGCAGGCTGTCCATCTCACTCCAGATGGTCACCCCTACAAGCGTGCATGTCTCATTAACCTCGGAACCTCCTTCCAAAGTCGGTCCGAGCGTCTCGGCGACCTCGTCGATCTTGATCAAGCGGTCACAGTGAAGCAGCAGGCCGTCCGTCTCACTCCAGATGGTCACCCCGACAAGCCTGCATGTCTCAATAGCCTCGGAAACTCCTTCCAAAGTCGGTTTGAGCGTCTCGGCAGCCTCATCGATCTTGATCAAGCGACCACAGCTCAGCAGCAGGCCGTCCATCTCACTCCAGATGGTCACCCCGACAAGCCTGGACGTCTCGATAACCTCGGAAACTCCTTCCTTTGTCGGTTTCTGCGTCTGGGCGACCTTGTTGATCTTGATCAAGCAGTCACGGCTCAGCAGCTGGCCATCCGTCTCACTCCAGATTGTCACCCCGACAAGCCTGCACGTCTCAATAACCTCGGAAACTCCTTCCAAAATCGGTCCGAGCGTCTCGGTGACCTCGTCGATCTTGATCAAGCGGTCACGGCGAAGCAGCAGGCCGTCCATCTCACTCCAGATGGTCACCCCGACAAGCCTGCATGTCTCAATAACCTCGGAGTATCCTTCCATAGTCGGTTTGAGCGTCTCGGCAGCCTCACCGATTTTGATCAAGCGGTCACGGCTCAGCAGCAGGCCATCCGTCTCACTCCAGATGGTCACCCCGGCAAACCTGCATATCTCAATAACCTCGGAACTACCTTCCAAACTCGGTTTAAGCGTCTCGGCAACCTCGTCGACTCCGATCAAGCAATCACGGCTCAGCAGCAGGCCGTCCATCTCATACCAGATGGTCACCCCGACAAGCCTGCATGTCTCAATAACCTTGGAATCTCCTTCCGTTGTCGGTTTGAGTGTGTCGGTGACCTCATCGATCTTGATCAAGCAATCACGGCTCAGCAGGACGCCGTCCGTCTCACTCCAGATGGTCACCCCGATAAGCCTAAATATCTCAATAACCTTGGGGGTTCCTTCCTGAGACATCAGCCTGATGATGCCACTGTTGCACAAGCCATAAGTACTTTTTCACAATCCGCCAAGTCCTCATCTGGCCCCCCATCCAACCGTTTCACAGGAGCCGCGAACTGGGCATTACTCTGTTTCTCCATCCAATCCCCCCAAACTCTTGACGCATATTCAACCCTCGTCACTCTCATCCCTCGCATTATTTGGCTTGGCAGGACCATTGAGCAAAGGTATGGGGACATTTCTCGCCTCGGCGATGCCATGGGCCATGCAGTGAGCGCTGCTATTCATTTTGGAGAAATCAACTTGGCATTGGAGTGGGCGGAGCAAGGTCGATCGATAGTATGGGGACAATTACTGCGGCTCCATACGCCGCTTGATGAACTCCGTGAGCATCATCCTAGTGAGGCAAATGAGCTCGAGAGGATCTCCCGTGCTCTTGACACGTCTGGCATTGCATATCCTGACGGTTTGGTCCAGCCAACCGACGGTGCACCTCAATCACTGGAAGAGGTGGCACAGACTCACCGCCGCCTTGCGGAGGAGTATGATCACATGATAGTGCGCATCCGGGATCTTCCTGGGTTCAGCGAGTTCCTGCAACCCGTGAAGTCAACGTACCTCCGCGACAGTGCCACTTCTGGTCCGGTGGTTATTGTGAATGTGCATGAAGCGCGTTGTGATGCACTTGTCCTACAACCGCGCTCGTCACAAGTTCTGCATGTGCCGCTCCCAAGTCTCCAGATTTCGGCTTTATCGGAAATGCAGCTCGAATTGGTAGGTTTGATTCGAGGAGCAGACATCATTCAGCGGCATTATGGCTCCCACCTTGAGGTCAATTTCTCCGATATTCTCAGGTGGCTCTGGTTGCATATAGTAGAACCCATCCTGAAGCATTTGAACGTTCGTCATTTACCCTTTAATCTTGTCTACGGTATTCATCATATATGTAGTTCCTTGGAAAGCCTACCGGTGACGAGATGCCGCACATCACATGGTGTTTAGCAGGGCCTCTCACCTTCCTTCCTATCCACGCTGCCGGTCTCTATGATATGAAGGACAAGCCAAAAATCTTCCACTATGTTGTCTCCTCGTACACTCCCACTCTTTCTCAGCTTCTAAGTGCCAAGCATCGCTCTCAAAATCCGAGCCAGATGACTCGACTCCTGACCATTTCTCAACCAGCAACACCAGGTCAAAGTCGCCTTCCTGGTACGGTGGGTGAGGTCGACGCCGTTCAAGCCGTTCAAGCCCAAACCGGTCGATTTGATGTCACTCGGCTGGATGACCAAAGGCAACTGTTGCAGCCGTGTTGCATCATATTCGGGAATGCAGCTGGATCCATCTCGCTTGTCATGGCGTTCAGGACACCAATAATCCGACCAACAGCGCATTCCTCCTTTTTGATAAACCCCTGACACTGAAAGAGATTATGAAACAATCGTTTTCCCATACCGAACTCGCCTTTCTGTCTGCATGCCAGACAGCGAGTGGAGATCACAAGTTACCTGAGGAATCTATTCACCTGGCAGCAGGCATGCTGATAGCAGGTTATCGAAGCGTTGTAGCGACAATGTGGTCAATTAGGGATGATGATGCACCGATTATTGCAGAGAAGTTCTATAGGGATTTGATTGAGGCTAACGGGGACAGTGGAAGAGCTGCTTATGCGCTGCATCATGCAGTGGCTCACCTCCGTGACGTTGTTGGGGAGAGTAATTTCACGCGTTGGGTGCCATTCATCCACCTTGGTATCTGTTCACCTCGCACCCTGTCCAAATAATTCTGTAGGACTCAAATCTCTCTACAGGCACGAGATGCATCTTGTACACCCCTTACTCCGTCACTTGTCATTCATCATATGGATGCAGGCCCCTAATGACGTTGCTGCATGGGTTCAGCGGTGTGTTTTTGACTTGCCGGATGCTCTTTGCTCTTTCATTGATAATACTTCAATACTGCCCTCGTACTTTTGCTTTGCTTTGTTGAATTGTACTGACACAAACACTACTCGTTTGCACGATTTATTACACACGGAACGCACAGGAGAGACTGGGAAGGAAAATTGAAAATTGCGAAAGACATGAGAGTTTTAGTCAGTAAGTTCTCCAACTCGAGATGGGTGCGCCATCCTTGTTTTGCCGCGAGAAGCCCCATATATGTATGAACAAGCTAGAACTTATCCAATGCCGGCGTCGTCAATATGGAGTTCATGACACATTACTAGCAGCTAGCTCGGGAATGGTGGCTGCGTTGTGAGAATCTTAACCAGCGACAAAAAAAATCTGCGGATTCATGAACTAGCAATACATATGTACTATAGTACACATTGAAAGGACGAAGGAAGACCCCGCCCTGCATGCATAGTGGACCCTGAGGCCGCGAAGGCAATTTGCAAATTTCAAGATAAAGAAGCTGCGGACGATTGTGATAGCTAAGCACTACATATATATGTTACACGACAGCCGACCTTGACCGAGAATCATTGTTTGTACGGCACGGCTGGGCCGTCCCAGTAGCCGGATATGTAGTACTTTACCTGGAACGCCCACGCATACTCGACCTGCAAGTACATGCGGAAGAATAGGATAGAAAACGTCGCCGGGTTCGTTCGACTCTCATATTTGGCGCCGCCAAATTGCAAGCGATAATCTTTGCAACGTAATAGCTTACCTGGTCGAAGAATTGATCAGGGACTTCGATTTCGATACCAGAAAGGTTGTGTTTTAACCATTTAAGATTCGACCCTTCCTCGCCAGCACCCAGCAAACTAGTTGCATCGTTTCCGAGCACGGGGACCGGCGTGTTGACAATGACTCGGCCATGCCTACGTCGTTCGACGGCGATAATGCAGAATGTCGTGCGTGTCCGCATAAAGTGGAGTGACCTGAACTCGGTGCCGAAGAAGAAATCGTCCTGTCCAGTGGCATGGTGACTCGGTGTGCACGGTGTCATGAGTACTCATGGTTCACTCACCGTGTCGAATATACAATCTCCTGAATGGGCCAGCCATTCACCAATAGCTGTAAGCCGCTGGACCACAGGGGGAGGGACAACACCATTGCTGTCAGCACCAATGTTGAGAAGATAGTTACCATTCTTTGACACAATGTCAATAAGCGTAGTGATGAGGTATTTGGGGCTGCGGTAATGTTCATCGCGTGCATATCTGTGGCATCCATAAGCTGTCGAGCACCTTCATCGGTAGAATTGAACGGAAGGAAAGTGTAAGAGCCCTCACAATAGGGATCGATATCCACAGATTCGCTCGATTCCCTTTTCAGGATTTAGGAAGAGTAGTAGAAAAATGGCCAGAAAGCATGAAAATGCGAAGCCAACCTGCATTGAACATAACTACAAAGAGTGGTTAATCACAGTGTTCACGAACGTTTTTGTTGCACAGGGACGTACCTTCGCGTATTCCGGTGTGTCGAATTGCGATAAGGCACCGCAACCTGCGAAAAGATAAGTGACACCCTCCATAAGGCATAAATCACTGACGATTGTTCATGGCAACCTGAGTATCGTTGGTATCCGTGAAGCGTATCCAATCTTTCATGAACATCCTGGTTAGGTCAGGCCCACCGATGTCACACCACTATAAAGGTGTGAATTGAACCTGCTGCCGCGAGCACAATGGGAGAATTACCATGATTTGTGTTCGATATTTCTCAGCAAGAATCTTCATTTTCACAAATTGTTGGTCCCGAAGCCAGTCGCGGCCAGGAAGGCGCTGTGTACGGCTCCTCTTTCGAATCGTCATAGGCATTGACAGCAAGGTTCCCTGGCCAGTTCCCGAAACCGTAGCCTCCAGCCCCTGAATCGGGATTGAACCATCTGCAGGAATTCGTATTAGGATACTCAACAAGAGAATCTTCATTAGTGACGTTGGGCATACTCCGGCATTGAGAAGTAGCTGTGTGACCATGTGAGTAAATATGCGTGCGGCGCCGATTCTCATTGCTTTGAAACTCACGTTCCAAGAGTGAGATTCGGGTATCTCTTTCTCGCGGACTCAAACATCTCCGCAAGGGAATCTCTTCGGGGTCCAAGGTGAACGCTGCTCCTGTGTGTTGCGTTTTCGGTATCAAATATGGCAAACCCGTCATGGTACATACTGGTGGGCACGAAGTAACGAGCGCCGTTGGGAGCTATGATATCAGCAAGGGTGTCCGCGTCGGACTGACTCCCCAGCTCCGGGATGAACTCATCGTACACGAAGTCCTGCAGAGCAACAGTGTGAATACTACGACAAGTAGAAGCAATGTGGAGTTACATAAAGCACTTACTGTACCGTAGGTAAGTTGATGGCACTGTTCATTTGAGGATCTCGGTAAGGTCGTAACGGCAAAAAGCTACAAATGCATACTTACATTCCAGAAGTGGTGCTCTTGTCCATCGGGGTGTGCTGCCATCACCTAGGGTGAAGTGTCAAGTATTAAATTTTCAGATTAAAAGTCGGCGAGTTTATACCCAGTACCATTCGGTGTAGGGACCCGGAGCTGTCAAAACCCCGTAAGACATGTGTCGCAAAAAGGGTTAAAGAAGAAATTGCACGTACGCGCCCAACCATGCACGGCATAGACGCCCCAATGTATGAAAATCCCGAATTTCCCCTTCTCGAACCATTCTGGTGTATTTCCGCAGAAGTTCATCGGGCTCTATCTCCATTTCCATCTCCTGACGTAGGATTCGGTCGGTTCCCTCCTGTCGAGCTATTATAGAAATTGTACCGGATTCAAAGGTGCGGCGCGGAGCCCGATATGTGTCCTCCCTAGAGTCTTCATCGTCTCCGTCGTCGTCGTTGTTCGTCGTCGTCATCGTCATCGTCTGGCATGACCCAGACAGTGACGATGATTTGATCTCCAGGCATGGCTCTGGAGTACTGGCCCATTTCGGCGGTTCTAAAGCCTTCGCCTTGTACTACGACCAACCAGGGCATATCGGTCCAATATCGACGATCAGGGACGAGCGCAGCAGGCAAGTAACTAGCCATTGTCGCCTCGGCGGCGTAGGTTCGGACACCGCCAATCATGCGCCACTTGGTTGTAAGTTTGATGTTGCGAAAGTGTAGGAACACAAAATCCTATATATCGGAAGGCACGAGGGTCATTGCAAAAAGGTGTAAACGATTCCAGCCGTTGACTTTAGGAAGGTGATTGAAATCAGGCCCGATCTTGTGCTGATCGACGTTGACTAGGAGAACATTTGAGTTTGATTATAGTTGCTGGTGCCGTCTGCGGACTATAGGACGGATTGAGTGCGTCACAGGGACTATGTGCAAGAGAGAACAGGATTACTGTTTCCAGAGTTAATCCAATGTAAATTCCACCTGATAAGCGATGGAATAAGCATTCGTGAATGATATTATCGCAAATGAAACGACGAACCAGTTGTGAATCGATGCTGGGTGGCAGTTGTTGCAAAGAAATGTGAGCTTATGACGTTCCTCCGAGTCGCGCGAAGTAGGCCAAACCCTCGACTCTCTGTTCCGTGCCATCTTCGAAGTGGAACGTGAACATAGCACCAGTCTCGCCTAAAGGAAAGGTTTCGTCAGTCAGAACACCCAAACAATCATATGCATGCCACTGCGCAAGCACGGAACAGAATAAGAATAAACCAAAGCAAACTGAACGCACCATCAATGAGCTCTCCTACATATAGAATATGCATCTCCCGAGCAAAGCGTAATAATAACACGCTCGGCACACGTACAACTTGCCCATCTCTCATAACATTGTCCGGCCCACCTCGCCATTTCTGCGGAAGTCGATAAAAAATCGAATTCGTAGAAAGGTCATCCTTAGGCATGAGTCCAGATGCCCAAGATTCGCCCCGAGGATCGAACGTAGCGTAAGGTCCAACAGCGATATCGTTGAATCAAGTCGATGAGCCACGACGTGACGTCTCCACCACTAAGAGATGATGGTGAAGATGGAGGAATTGGAATTTGTAGTGAGGCATCTTGATTGTACCACGCAGAGTGGAGAAGGGCTACAAGCTTCGAAGTAGTAGACCAGGATCGCTCAAGCGAGTGCGGGGAGCTGCATGGTTGAACTGGTCCGGCGGAATGCCCCACCCCCCTTTGATGGTTATAATATGTGTTTAGACGATCTGATAGTATGTAATTGAGACGCGCGCTGCAAGTCTTGTGTTTACGGCTACTGGCCAAAACTAGTCACCTGCCCGATTGCAAAACCGAATGCCAGCTTTTTCAAGATCTGACTTTGCCTTGATTCAGATGTTCCACATCCTCTTTTTGACGGGCAGAATTGCTTATAATTTCTCGCTCTCGTTGCAGCCAAATCAAACAAATCACCTTCCAGATTCACACTGCGTCGCTTCTTGGCATTGCAGACATGCAATTTTCCCTTCCGAAATGCATATGAACGCATGAGACAACGTATTCCTACATGATTAAGCAAAAAGTCGGGAAATATTTGATGAAAAGCGGAGGCATATTGTTCTGCGAGACTATTACATTTAGGCCAGGAGAGAACGGGGAGAAGCGTGCGTTTTTAAGTGCCGTAGGTAGCAAGGGAGTTCGAGTTCGAGTCCTCGCAATAGATACGGGAGGTTTTCGCCGCGCTGTACGACCGATCCAGTCGAAGTCATCATCGTTCCTCAGGTCCTCAGGCAGGCGCGTCACGCCACGGAATCGAAGAACCGACGCCTCTACGATCTTGAGATCTTGAACCCCGCAGTCATTCCGGTTCGAAATTGCGGCCTGCTGTCAGTCGACTTACATTGAGCTGCCAAGGGATATTACAGAATTCATACGGGCAGTGATGACGTTATGAATTTCATTTCAGAAATCTATCTATAGGTATAATAATTGCAAGCGTCGTTGCTAGGCAACCAAACGACCCGGTCCGCCGGCGGTCCGCGTGTA
>Ga0307508_10006133_pt1 | contig 11341 bp, 5 predicted proteins | sample 9_EM_MG_FD_203089 | JGI IMG/M metagenome (GOLD analysis project Ga0307508, IMG submission 203089) | Populus trichocarpa ectomycorrhiza microbial communities from riparian zone in the Pacific Northwest, United States - 9_EM | ecosystem: Host-associated > Plants > Roots > Unclassified | place...
CAGATGTGTCACATGCGCATATATATATATATATATATATATATATTCTTATCTAATTAGGAAACAAGTTCCAAGCTAAAGTCCTAATTATTCTAATTATATGAAGGTTTTTTTTTTTGTTTGGAGTAATGCATTTTAACTTTATTTAATTAAGTCAACCAATCAATTCAAAGCCACCTCATTATTCAATTTAAGCCATAAATTACAACACACCTTGTCCTATAAAATCAAGACTTCCTTGACTACTAGAGTAGAGCTTCTCTATGTTGGTTCTCTCCTTTAGAATATGCTTCTAGACTTTAGACCTCACATATTGTTATAGGAAACAACAAGGCTAATAATTCATTTAAAGTTATAGTATTTTTAAAAGAAAAAAATTTTGTTAGAGGAAATCATTACTCAAAACTAAAGAAAAGAGAAGTAAATTAGAAAAGGGAGCCTAACTTATGACTAAAGGTAGGAGTAGCCATGCTTAGTTAAACCAAACTCACAACTGACTCCTACTTGAACACCATTATAGAGTAAGTGCTTGCAACTTTTGTAAAGATTTTAGTTGCTAACACTTCTTTCTTTTAGTGAGCTGCTACTTTAATTCAAGAGTGTCCTCCATGTAATACCATGCCACGAAAAAAAATAAGAGGCTCACTTTATGCCTCATCCCTTGAGAATAATAGCATTGGTGCTAGCTTTGTTAATCTCTTTCTTAGTAGTAGTATTGGTCCTAGTTTCTCCAACTTATCCCTTAGTAACTTTCTTTGTTTTTCATAAATTATAGTAGAAGATACACTCATAAGGATAATATTAATATTTCCATTAGAGTAATCTAATTGTAATAGTTACATTATAAATGGCTATATAAGATTATACCAATAGATAATGAATGATTTAAGAGAATCACTCAAAGATGGAGATGAAGATTCATCTTGAGCATTTTTTAGAGTAGATAGAGTTAAAATGATGTAACTTTAGGGATTAATACTTGAAAACAAAGAAGAATAAGGATAAGTGTTGCATTATGTTGTCGTATTCGGACATAAATAGGACTCTCCAAACTAAAAAGGGAAAAATATCTGTAAAATTAAAGTTGCTACCTATTAATTAAAGAAAAATAAGGATTCTAAAATAAGCACTTGTCTTAGAGATTTACGTAACGGGTTGGTTATATTTAAGGAAAGAATGATGTCACCCTTATTGCATCCTTTCAAATAAATGGTTATATTTACTACGTATTTTCTCTCAAATTTATCTTTTAATTGTCATTAAATATCCTAATTATTTTCTATGATCATTTAAAATTTATATTTTAATTCATTTCTAATTATTTATGAGAACTTCAATGTTAGTCCTTGAAAATAGAAGACTCATCGATATGACTATACACAGAAAAACAAAATTGACGTCGATCTTTTTTTTTTAAAAACTTGTCTTTCATGAAAGTTTTGACATCGGTTCCTTTAAAAATGAAACTTATCAATTAGATCATTCATGAAAATTCTGACATCGGTCCCCTTTAAAAAAAAAAGACTTGTCAATTAGGCCATTCACAAAAATTCTAACACTGGTACTTAAAAAAAAAGACATTGATTAGACCATTTTATAAATGAGTGTTAGACCCATATGGATGGTAAACATGGAATTGGGCTTTGGATAATTTATTTTGTTTAGTTTCCAAAATAGCCCTAAAGGCTGCCACTCTTACTCAAAGGGCCTTGATGGGGTCATGTTTACTCAGCCCAAATTATTATATCGTAAGCGCAAAATGTATTAAACAATGTTAAAATTGATTTACACTAATGAATAATTTTTATTTATTTTAACTTTAAGATTTTTTTTATTTAAACAATGTTAAAATTGATTTACAATAATAAATAATTTTTATTTATTTTAATTTTAAGATTTGTTTATTTAATTTTTTTATGAGAATGTTGTTACTAAAAATATTTGGGTCTCATAGAACATCGACTAATCGCCTTCACATATAAAAGTATCATACACAAAATCAAACACTTAAATAATAAAAGTATTCATTTGGGGGTCTAAAATCGTTATTCAAGGTTGTCATAACCCATTTTTGGGTTATTCCCAATTCACATTTTTTTTTCCTCGTAAAAAAAAATTAATAATAAATCAAAAATATTATCAAAAAATATAACAGTGAAAAGAGGATGCCAGAACGCTCAGAAAATAGTCAAAATTTGGTTGGGGAGGTTTAAAAATACAAAAATTAAAATTTGACAATATTTTATTAATTGATGATAGCCTTGTTGACAAAGAAAATTCAATTTGAGGAAGAAAAGTCCAAAATTAGATATTGGTGGACTCAATTAAATTATATTGAAGGTTTAATTGAATTTATGGAGGGTTTGATTGTAAGAAAAATTGATTTTGGAGTTAATTTGGGCTTTAATTGGAAGAAATTAAAGTTCTGGGGTCAAATTATAATTTGTGAGAGTTAATTTGGTCAAATCAGGGGCTTAATTGCATAAATATTGAAGTTTGATGGCCAATTAGGGACTTAATTGAAGAAATTCGAGACCAAGGACCAAAATGCAAAACGCGCGCAAATTGAAGGATTGACTTGTAGTCTGGTGCTTTGGCGCTAGTTTTCATTTAAATGAAACGACGCGTTTTAAGCAAAACAACGCCGTTTCATGCGGTTTTCAAAAAAAAAAAGAGAAGAACGAAACGGTGTCGTTTTGAGGCGGCACTGTTTCTTCTTCTTCTTCCCCTAGACGTGCAGCAGGGGAAGAAAAGTTTTGTTTTCTTCCCCTTGTCTCTTCCTCCCACGTGCCTTAGAGCTGAAGTCAGACGCCACCCATCTCATGATGAGATGCCAGAGCAGCTGTGTCCCGCAAGCAACGCCTCCATTGGCCACCGCTGTCGGCGTCGTGGCAGAGCAGGCGACGTGCACCCCATGCATAGGTGGCAATGGGATGGGGCAGGGTTGACCCCGCTCCCCCTGCCTCTATAAATACCACCCGAATGCAGAAGAGAAAGGGGGGAAAAAAGAAAAGAACGACAGAAAAAAGAAAGGGAGACCGAGAGAGAGAGTCCGACCGTTTTTGAGGAAGAAAGGAGAGACCGAAAGAGAGAAACATAAGGGTTTTTGAGAGAGAAAAGGGAAGAGAAGAGGAGAGACAGAGGAGAGAAAGAGAAGATAATGGGGAGACAAAAAAAAAACAGTGGCCTCTGCATAAGGAAGAAGAAAAAATCGCAGCAGCGCCGCCTGGAACCACCGTCTACCGCCGCAACGCCACCGAGAACTGTCACCATCAGCTCAGCCATCCGAGATCACCGCCTCAGGTAATTCTTCTTCTCCCCTAGCCGCCGGTCCTAATTCACCTTCTTGCCTGCAGAACGTGCACTGTGCACGTTCTGCATACAAGAAGAAAGTAATTAGCCGGTTACTGTGCATGCGCACAGTAACCGGCTAATTAATTAACTGGGTTTCTTTCCTTCTCCGGCGGGCTGGAACATCAGCCCAGCCCAGCCCAACCCCTTTTTTTTTCGGGCTGGAACATCAGCCCAGCCCTGTTTTAGGCGGGTTGAAACATTAGCCCAACCCACGTGGCTTGGTTGAGTCCATCCCTGTTAACTAAAGGCTGGAACATCAGCCCAGCCCACGCGGCTGGGCTGAGTCCAGCCTTGTGGCTAGGCCAATACAGGCCCAGCCCAGTCCATTTTATTTTATTTATTTATTTTTTTTCTCTCTCTTTTTGTGTGTTTTTTTTATTATATATCTATATTTTTTAAAGATTTGTGATTTTTCCACGGATTTTTCTACGTCATTTAGACTAAGATTGGTTTGTATTTTTATATCATAAAAATATAAATCTGGTATTAAAAATACCCGGTTTTCAAAAAAAAAAAACTTTTCTCTTTATGCATACGCCCAAGTCTCTCAAAGCTAAAAAACTCATATTGTATTTTTTTTATAACAAAGAAAACTTTAAAAAATATATATATACATTTTAGCATGCATTTTGGCTTTAATAACCAGTTTATTAAAGTCATGAGAACTTGGCCAATATTTCAAAAAAGTCAAAAAAATATATTTTGTTTTGTTTTATGTCTGGGATTACGAATTTATACGTAAAACATATTCCTGATATTAAAAAGGTAGTTCTTTTATAGACATTAGGCCGGTAAGGTTTTTACCCCATAAGATAAGAACCTATTTACTGAGGAGGGCTTTTCTTGAACCCTAGACAGACCAACATGATAAGACCTTAGATTTTTTATCAGACAATAAAACAACATGATAAGACCTTAGATTTTTTATCAGACAATAAAACAATGCAGCTTCCCTTAGGTAGGGCGTATTTGGGATGCTAATACCTTCCCTTTACGCAACCAGTCTCCGTACCCAATCTCTGAGACCAATTAGGGTTCCTAGTGACCAAAATACTAGGTGGCGACTCCCATTCCATTTTTCACCGCTAAGAGACAACGAATTCCTTGTCTCACCATGTTTTCCAGAATAGATAGACATACCACACCTAATGATTGAGGGTGGACGATCCCGCGACGCCGCACACGTGCGACAAAGGTAAAAACAATTTAGAAGATGCTAAAAAATCTAATTAGGTCACGGGGCACTTGTGTAGTTCACATGCTGGCCTATTAACTTTTTTGAAATGAAGCATACATGTTTGTCATATGCCAACTAACAAAACCTACAAAACATGAAAGATTGAAAAAATAATAATCTAATTCTCTCATGTGTGGAGAGAAAATCTAAGGGCTTATAGGTCTTGGCTTTGATTTTAAACAAACTAAAACTAGGTTATGATATTGGTGTTTCTTTGGTAGTAATTTAGAGGTTTTTAAAAGGAAATTAGAGTTGTGATCTAGTAGTGGAAATGGGGTAGTATATGAAGGTTGTTTGTACTAAGAGATGCTACTATGACTAGAAGAGAGGAGGACTAAGGGTGTTTTTGGTTGTTGTGAAGAAAGATGATGGGTTTTAAGCATGATGATTGAACAAGAGGAAAATTAGGGATTGTGTTTATGGGTTGTTGATGTATTTGGTTGCGTTGTTATGGTGGTCTAAGACTGGTGATTTGGTTTTATATAGAGATAGAGGCTATAGAAATGATGCATATTGGATTTCAATTCAAATGTGATAGATGTTGACTCGATGAGTGTTGTAAACTTAGATCTAGTCCATTATTGATATTGTGTTTGTCAAAGATGAGGATTAGAAAAGTTAAGGGTGTTTGGTGGTTGAGGTTTTAGGTGAAGCAATTTATAGGGCTTGGACTCTTGAAAGAAGAGCTCACTACTAGAGGTAAATAATATGAATCTATTGGGATTTGCTCAATTTATGGTTAAAGGTTGGTTTAGGTGTGATTTGTCTTAAGAAATAAATAATAAGGGATAAGGATATGAAGAGAGGGTTTATAAGGGTGATGGCTGGATGGGTGTTTATTTAAGATGAGGTAATGTGAATTCTGGAAAATGGTAGTGTTCCCCATCTAAGGAGGTCCAGGGAACCTATCATTTGTATAGGTGAGGGGAAGGGAAATAATGGTGTATGTTGTCATGGGATTCTTAGGAAGAAGAAAGAGACAATAGATAGGCTTAACTAATTCATTCTAAATATTAGGTCAAAGTCATGTAATTTTAACGGTATTAACTCTACTTCCATATCTTGACTCCCAATGGTGATCTTAACACCCTTATATATATAACCCACACATATAACGTCCCCTAAATATGTGCTAATAACAAAAAATTTCTCTACTCTAATAGGTTATACAAAATTTTAATGGTATTAACTCTACTTCCATACCTTGACCCCCAATGGTGACCTTAACACCTTTATATATTTAACCCACACATATAACTTCCCCTCAATATGTGCTAATAACAAAACTTTTCTCTACTCTAATAGGTTGTACAAAATTTTAATGGTATTAACTCTACTTTCATATCTTCACCCCCAATGGTGACCTTAACACCCTTATATATATATAACCCACACATATAACTTCCCCTAAATATGTGCTAATAACAAAACTTTTCTCTACTCTAATAGATTGTACACTTAAAATATTCTCAAATCTTCTTGCCACAAACAAATGTGTGGTACCATGATCAATCAATACATACACTTATTGGGAATATAACAGTAATGTACCTGCAATAAAATTAGTGACAGTTCACCCTATAATTTTAGTCTAATCAATTTAGTATACTAATAAAACAATAATAGAATTTAAATAATAAGAAAGAATATAAAATAAAATGTAGTCACTATTTTAAATTTCAAGTTCTTTTCTAACAAAACATTACAATTCATAGGCTCTAGTTTACATACCAAAAATGATACGATCCAGGCAAGGTCAAATTCAGATTTTGACGTAAAAAGTGCACCTATCCAGTTTTATGGAAACAATCATAATTCTCAATCCGACCGTTGGAGCAAGCTGAAAGTTTACGTGGAGTCTCCTGACATGTTGTCCTACCTTGGTTTAAAATTGCAGGTCAATCGGAGTTCGGAAAGGCATCGAAACATGGGTCAACAGAGGATGTATAAATTTTGTTATTTACTTCATTTTGACTTGTGGACTTTCTATTTGGCTAGGATTCTTTTCCTAAAAGGATGTGAAAACTTATTTTGGGAATCTCCTAATTCTCCAAAGATCTTTAATGAGCTGCAACATAGTTTTCATGTGTGGCAATGATTCATAAATGTTCAGAATCCTTTTATTACAAGAATTCCTTATTCATCCTAGCTACAAAAAGAAAAGAAAGAATAAATTCTACCTTCAGATCAGATTTTCTAGTCTATTTGGGACTTCTTAATGGTGACAAATCTGATTTTAGCATATTTCGGATGGTAATTTTCGGATTTTTATTATTTTTATTATTTTCTTCTTAGTCTTTGGGTTATTATTACTTATTTGGGTCACTTGTAAGTGGGCTTAATATAAGTCCACCTAAGAGGGGTCCATTAGGGTTTATTTAAGTCTAGAGTTAGTATAAATAAAGGCATAACCAGACATGTAAGAAGACAATTCAGATTAATAAAACTTCTTGTTTGCCGCACTTTGTGTGTGTGTGTGTGTGTTGGTGAGATAATCTCCCTTCCATGGTTCTCTAATGAACTAAAAAATGACTTATCGAAGAACAATTGTCTTCGTGGCGTCATCCTTATACTTCTCGTTCGCGAATCAATATTCGTTGGGTGGGGGTTTCCGTTTTCAATAGCATTGGTGCCTAGGTATAAGTTATCTTTGTGTCACACTCCTATCAAACCTGATTTACTTGGCTTTCCGGGAATTGGTGTCTTTGCGTGTGAGTTGCATGACCACGTGATCACGAGGTTCGCATAAAAAAAGAAGTACTTAAAGTATCACATTACATTATCTATAACTATAAAATTACATGCATATATTTCTTATTAACTAGAACAAGAAGGTAATAACAAAAGTGCATTGTTGATGATCTTGTAAAGAACCTGAAACAAAAATTAACATTACAACACGTTACTACAATTTTAATCAATCTTAATTAATCTCCTTTTTTTTATGAATTCATCTTCATTCCTATTACATTTCTTTTTGTCCTAATAATTCAACAATGAATTAAATTTAATATTGCACTAGTTTCTCCTTTTCTATCGATCTATCATACTCGAATGGCTTTATAAATCGACTATTTCATTTCATAGTTGATTTGTTTGGTCATTCATTTCAAGTACTGAATGATTATGTAATGCTTATTTGGTTACCCATAGACACAACAATCCTCATATTTATCGTTTATTTCAGCATTCCTATCTGAAAACCAACAATTTCTGGTAATCCCAACTGGATACCAATCAATCTGGCATCTAACTTGAATGCCAATTATCTCAGCATTTCCATTTGGAAGCTATTAATTCCAGTAATCCCAACTGTATACTAATCAATCCAGCATCTTACTCGAATGCCAATTATTTCATTTTCTTTTAAAATTTCTTACATCAACATAATAATTGTCAATCATTACTAATTTCATAAACTCATTGATATCGACAAAATAATAGTAACTATTGACTTTTAAAGAAGAATTAATAGCTATTGAGGTATTAAGTACTTACCTGAAATCTATTGTCGTCTGATTGTCCCTGTTGGCTAAGCAGCATCCATAGTCTCTCATGTATCATCAAAATCATAATTATTTTTAATTCAAAATCCTTATCTCAAAATTCTCTTTTTTATTTTTAATAAATTCCGATCTTATATCATATCTAAGGGGATTTCATAATTATTAATCTATATTTTGTGCAATTTAAATTCGATTCATCTATAATTAACCCTCTCATCCTAGCAAATTTGTTTTCAACTTTCTTCCTTAAAAGAATGCATGGTTTTAACTCAAATTTCTTTGGAATTAATGTATTTCTTATTCATTAATCATCAACATAAGTCCACATGATGCATTTAACTATTTAAGCAAACAAATTTGATCCCTCTTATCATCGTCTTGGTCAAACATTGCGTTATGAAACTATAGGTTTCAAATTGAATAATAATAGTTCATTATCAGTTAGAAAGATATTGGTTCACATTGGCATAACCAATCGGTCACCTTGTTATTACTTCTTTTACTAGGGTTTCTAACGGTCGAATAAATTGTCAACTGGTTTGCTCGATCGATTCAAACAGTAGTAAAATTCATTATTCCTCCTATCAACCGATCGACCAGATTGTTTGGTAATCCTAATTGGTCAACCGGTTTGTACAGTTCATGAGATGTCATTTTAGTTTTCAGTTTCAGTTTTTTTTTGTTTTCAATTCATGCAATACTCAATACTTTTTCATGCTTATCGACTTCATTCTATCATAAAAACATCCATTTAATCATTCGTTCATGAAAACACAATTTATATAACATTCTCATACATAGTTTTGAAACCCAACCCGGTAATTGACCCGGTCTAATAATCTGGTCACGGGTCACATGGGTTGACCCGGGTCAACCCAAAAAAATTAATAAAAAAAGGAAAAATTATTAATCACAGGTAAGGGCCAGTTGATGAGGAGCTCATGTGGGCTTCATTGTCAAATTGACTTAATGAGGTGAAATTTGTCTTCCCCTCCGATTTGAAATTTCCTCTTTTTTACCCCAAAAGATCAAATCTTTCACTGATGAAAAAGAATCAATTGATTAGGTTTTTCAAGCTGGTGCAAAGGCACTTAGTTGCCACAATAGGGGCGGGTACTTCTGGTAATGAGATCCTGACATTCAAACCTTCTCTTTACTAGTAGCATGAATAAGAAGAGAGAGAAGATGTCGCAGATCAACTGTTAGGAATACGAGTTTTGAAGAAGAGGTAATCGATTACAAACCTTCTAATGAGGCTGCAGCTGAGCTAGAAAGTGCTCCATCAATTCCAAAGTGCTCCATCAATTCCAACAGAAACATGTCTAGCATGCACCTTTCAAGCTAAACGTGAGAATGAGAATGGGAATGGTAATGATGAAGAGGAAGGGAAGACGAAGATTTCAGATGAGGATTTGGAGAGGCCATTTGTTGAGTACTTGTCAAAAATACGGTTGCCTCCAAAGATTAGATCGTACAAGACTGTTTTTGCCTTTCTCTATCAGGAAGGGAGCTGGGTCTCAACCGGGTTTAACCGGGTTGACCGGGTTTCGGGTTGACCCGCCAGGTCGACCGGGTTTCTCCGGGCCAACTCCCAGACGGGTTTTTACTTAGACCCGGACCGGTTCCGGGGCTAGGTCGGCCGGGTCCTAGGTTGACCCGTCGGGCCGGTCCGGGTTTCAAAACTATGTTCTCATATGTAAAATGCACTAATTTTCCTTAATAATTCAAAATTATAACTAATCAAGTTTCCCTACTTCTTAAACTTACTAAATTAAGGAGACACGAGCAAGGAAGAGAAGTTTTCTACTCGCTACTCCCCCCCCCTCTTCTTCTTCAAAGTCGGCCCCCTTAACCAAACAATCCTTGATAATCTTTAATTTCCTTGCTTAATCTCGTAATTCCTCTTTAATTCTTTTTATAAATCTTCAATATTATATATTATTGTTCATTTCTTTTAATGGTAAAACTTCTAGGATTTTTTTATTATCATAATATTTTAATTGGGGTTTTACACTTTTGATATTTCCATTCCTCACCAAAAGTATTTTTGCATTCTATTAAGCCAATCGATATAGTCAGCAAAGTCAATGTCAGGTGACGTTGGAATCAATTTTTTCTAGATATTCAAATTACCATGGTCACCTTGAAGTGGAAGTCAAGTGAAAAGAGGTTATCTCTTTCTAGGACTACTTCTTTATGGTAAGTACCGAGACATTCCCCATTGATGTTTCTAAGGCATTACTTATGATTTCCCAATTTATATTAAGAACACAATCATAATGATTTTAGAAATGGGTGATAAGGGATGATTTTGGTTGAGAAGATCTCGTGGAATATGCCATTTTTATTGACCAAGGTTAGGTTTTTTGAATTTTATTTATTTATTGCAGAAGATTATGAATCTGTTGAAGAAGATGAAGAGTTGGGTATTAATTGATTAATTATTAGAGACTCAATACAATAGTTCTTATAATTCTAAGCGTCATGCCTAATCCAGGCAACAATTCATTTGAAATTTTTTAGTTGGCTGACATGTTAGAAAGAGGAACATGTTTGATATACGAGGAAAATAATGCTTGATTTTCCATGTCATCCATCATCGATTTATCAATCAATTTAAACATAAAAGGCATGTAAGAATTTCTTCATTTATTCTAAACAAAAGAAGATAGTAAGGAAACTTGAAATCAACCATCGATCAAGGAATATCTTGATTCCTTGATCTTTCAAAGGAAAACATATTAAGCAAAATAACTAACAAGAACAATGAAATATGATCGTTCAAGTCATTACTAGTCTTCGTTTAGACATTGAATTGAACTTTCTCATCATCCCTATCTACGGTGTCCTAAACTTGGACTCTCGTTGCTTCTCACCTGGATAGAAAGGTGTCCAGTCACTATAAACCAATGGAGTAATAAGCCTCCCTGCAAGGCTCTATTGACGGGAGATCTTATCTTTTCATGATTGTTAAAGAATATCAAGTGTAATTGTCATACCTTTATTGAAATAAGAGAAAACCAGAGCACTGGTGGAAAAAGACAAACAAAAACCAAAGTTAGATCTTGAACCATAAGGAACTGTGCATGTATTTTTACAATGAAAATGAATGAAGAGATAGAAAATGAGAAGGTTGTTATCAGTTCTTTAGTGAGAAAATCATCACCGATAGCTAGAATCTTTTCTTTAGGGAGGACGAGAGAGAGATCGAGAACGAGAGAGAGACTTGAAATTATCCAACTTT
>Ga0307508_10006134_pt1 | contig 11340 bp, 12 predicted proteins | sample 9_EM_MG_FD_203089 | JGI IMG/M metagenome (GOLD analysis project Ga0307508, IMG submission 203089) | Populus trichocarpa ectomycorrhiza microbial communities from riparian zone in the Pacific Northwest, United States - 9_EM | ecosystem: Host-associated > Plants > Roots > Unclassified | place...
CACGCCCTCGCAGGTCGTCGACGCATGACTCGGGGCCGCCGTGGGTCGCTAGCCCTTCGACGTAGAGCTCTTCCATCTCCTCCTCCAAGCCGGTTTATCCCGGCGCTTTCATCTATTCCTAGGGATGGCCCGTGATCGAGAGGCTGACGTCCGGGCCTGAGCCGCCGGCTGCCGGCGACCGTCCGCTCCGCAAGGCGATCCAAGGATTCGTGATGAATCTGCCGCCTGCCCGGGAAACAGTCTTCGCTGGGGCCCCACAACCAGACAGGTGTGGGCACATCCCGCCAGTTGTGAAGAAAAATCGAATACCGCCGGCCCCGCGCTGTCACTCTGCGTGCATTGACGCTGACCCGTGAGTTTCCGAACAGTGCGGTCGGCCGTGGACGGTGGTGAGCAGATGTAGCCGTAGGCCCCAGAAGTATCGGGAGTGCGACGCGCAGTAGCCGTAGCCGGCCCATCCTGCATCTATCCCTTGAATAGATCATCTAGTCGACGAAATGCAAGATCGTGTAGCGGAAGACCACCGGGCCCGCTGCGCCGACGCTGACGTTCATCCGCAACTGGCCGGCGAGCCCCACGTTGAAGCTGATCGATCGCTGGTCGGTGCCGCAGTTCAGCCCGCGACCGGAGTCGTCCGTGCCGAGGCTGACCCGCACCTGGCTGGCCGGCGAGCCGACGCACACCACCGACACCGCGTACACGCCGTTGGCGAGGTTCGCGATCACCTCGTGATCGACGCCGGCGGCCAGCGCGAGAGTGTCCGCCGCCTGCTGCCCCTCGACGTCCGGCAGGAGCTGCTCGGCGCTGAGCCGCCACTGCTCGACCTGCGGGCTGCCCGCGTCCTGGGGCGCGGTCCGGAACCACCAGAACCCGCCGGCGACCAGCACGACGCTCGCGCACGCGTAGAGCAGCAGGCCACGGGTCCGGTCACCGGTCACACGCCGACTTTAGAGGCCTCGAGCAGCGTTCCGTAAAGCGTGAGCCCGGGACCGAAGGCGAGCATCACCACGCGCCGCGGCGGCGCCGCACGGCGCCGGAGCACGTCCAGCACCATCAGGACGGTCGGCGAGGAGCAGTTACCGTACGCGGAGAGCACGCCCCGAGAAGCCGCCAGCGCCTCGTCGTCCAGGCCGAGCCGCTCCTGCACCACGTCGAGGATCTTCGGGCCGCCGGGATGCACCGCCCAGCCGTCCACGTCGTCGACCGTCCGGCCGTGGCGGGCCAGCAACTCGTCGACCAGCTTGCGGACGTGCACCGACAGCACCGCCGGCACCCGCGGCGAGAGGCCCATCCGGAAGCCGAGGTCGGTGACGTCCCAGGTCATGTGATCGGCCGTGGTCGCGTCGGTGACCGCGGCCACCTCCGTCACCGCGTACCCGTGGCTCGTGCCGGCGGGGGTGAGCACGACGGCGGCCGCCGCGTCCGAGAAGAGCGCGTGCGAGACGATCTGTTGCAGGTCCGTCCGGACGCTCGCGGGCTGCAGGTGCAGGCTGGTCAGCTCGGCGCAGAGCAGCAACGCGGGCTTGCCGCGGGCGACCACGTAGTCGGCGGCCGTCCCGAGCCCGGGCAGAGCCGCGTAGCAGCCCATGTGGCCCACGAACAGCCGCAGCACGCCGGGCGACATGCCCAGGTCGCGGGCGAGCAGGATGTCGAGCCCCGGCGTGGCGTAGCCGGTGCACGAGCAGACCGCGAAGAGGCCGAGCTCCTCGGCCGCGACGCCCGCGTCGGTAAGCGCGCGGCCCACCGCCTCCTTGCCCAGCGGCACGGCCTCGACCTGGTATCGGCGCATCCGGCGCTCGGTCGACCAGCCCGAGACGTCCTCGAGCAGCGGGCTGACCGCGGCCTGACGGGTGAGCACGCCAGAGTTGGCGAATATCCGGCCGGCCAGGGCCCGGCGGTCACCGGCGAAGTGACGGGCGAAGAAGCCGTCCCAGAGTTCGGCCTGGACCGACGACGGTGGCAGGGCGATGCCCAGCCCCGCGATGATCGCATTGCGGTCCACTCGTGTCTCCCCTCGTCGGTGCCCTGCTACCAGCGGGGGGCCGAACCCTCCGTGTCCGGATCGCCGCCGAGCGCCTCAACTCCGAGCCAGTCCGCGCAGACGTCGCTGGTCGCCGGCTGCAGCGAGCCGGCCCGCGCGTCGCGGTAGAGCCGCTCGAGGGGGTGGCCGCGGCGCATCGCCGAGGTGCCGGCCGCCTCGAGCATCGACGCGGCGACCTCCGCCGCGGTCGTGCCGGCGAGCAGCTTGGCCCGCCAGACCCAACGGTTGGTCTCGGTGTCACCGGGCGCCTCGTCGACCCGGCGGGCCGCCTCCATGACCGCCAGGTGGGCGGCCGCGACCGCGGCGTCGGCGCGTCCGATCCGGGCCCGGACGGCCGGCAGGTGGCCGAGCTTGCGGCTGTTGACGTGCTCGACGGCGGCGTCCACGGCGGCCCGTGCCACGCCCACGTAGACGGCGGCGTAACTGGCCACCATCCAGTGCGGCGCGAGCTGGGCGACGACCAGGGCGAGGCCCTCCACGCCGCCGAGCAGCGCGCCGGACGGGACGGTCACATCGACGTGCAGGTCGTGCGAGCCGGTGGCGCGCATGCCGAGCGCGTCCCAGGTCTGCTCGACCCGCAGCCCGTCGCCGGGCGGCACGAGGAACTGCGACACCTGCGACGGGTCGGCGGCGCTGCGGGCGGCCACCAGGTAGGCGTCCGCGTGGCCCGCGCCCGAGCAGAACGTCTTCGTTCCCTTGATGTGGAAGCCGCCGTCGACCGTCTCGTAGGACGTGGTGATCTGGGACAGGCGGGAGCCCGCGCCGCGCTCGCTCATCGCCACCGCGTACCAGCTGCCCTCGGCGGCGGCGCGCAGGTAGTCGTCGCGGGCCTGCAGCGCCTCGGGCGGCAGGCCGAGGGCGTCGGCGAGCTCGTCGGTGACGCCGGCCAGCGCGCCGGTGACCGAGGCGTGCATGTTGAAGATCAGCGCGGTCGCGCCGTTGCCCCGGGCCAGCTCATAGGCGATAGCCGCATAGTCGGCGAAGCCCGCGCCCGCACCGCCGAGCCGGGCCGGGACCATCAGGCCGAAGAGCCCGGCGCGGCCCAGGTCGGCGAAGTCGTCGGCGGGAAACGAGCCGTCCCGGTCATGGCCGGCCGCCCGGGCCGCGAATCGCGGCGCCAGCCGCCTTGCCTGGTCGATCACGCGGTTATCTCCTCTTTACGGCCTCTGCCCTGGTAGAGCACGGCGGTCGAGCGTGTCGGGACGATCCGGCCGAGCGGGCGGCCGTTCGGCGCCTGGCGCAGCGCGAGCCAGCGGAACAGCCCGATCGCGGTCGGTCGGGCGCCGCGGATCTCCAGGCGCACGCCGTGCCGGGCGAACTCGCCGGTGAGCCGGCGCGGGTCGACGAACAGGGCCGGATCGTGCAGCCCGACCGGGGCGACGCCCAGCCACTCGCCCGCGGTGACCGTGATGAAGCGGCTCAGCGCGCTGTCGTTTACCGTGTCGAGCACGAGCAGCCCGCCGGGCTTGAGCACCCGGGACAGCTCGGCGACGGTGCCGGGCAGGTCGGTGACGTGCTCGAGGATCTCACCGGCCGCGACCACGTCGACGGTCGCCGTGGCCAGCGGCAGGGCGGTCACGTCGCCGCCGACGGCCAGCACGCCACGCGCCGCGGCCTGCTTCAGGCCGGAGCGCCGCAGGTCGACGCCGACGTGCCGGTAGCCCTTGCCGACCAGGTGCGGCGCGAGCAGGCCGCCGCCGCAGCCCGCGTCGAGCAGGATCGCGCCGGGCGCGGTCGCCGGCGGCACCAGCGCGGCCCGGGCAGCGGCCAGCCAGTGCAGCAGCTCGAACCCGCCGCCCGGTCGCCACCACTCGCCGGCCAGTTCGTCGTACTGGCGCGGATCGTTGCGCGGCATCGACGACATGCGATCAAGCGTGGCATGCGCACGTCACAACCACCACACTGCTTTCATGTCACGCGCCCTCGCCTTGATCAGATCGTCCCATCCGGAACCCGGCGGGGCGGTCACCGTCGCGATGACGCTGCTCGCGATCGGGGCCGGGCACCGTGGCTGGTCGATCGTCGGAGTCTTCCTCGCGGTGGGCGCCACCCAGCTCGCCGTCGGGTGGGTGAACGACTGGCTGGACGCGGACCGCGACCGCCGCTCGGGTCGGCGGGACAAACCGATTGCGGTTGGGGAGATCACGTCGCGTACGGTGGGGATCTCGGGTTTGATCGCGGCCCTGGCCATCCCGTTGCTGGGGCTTCCGTTCGGCCCCGAGGCGACGGTGTTGATCTCGTTGGTCGGCGTCTTCGCGCTGCTCTACGACTGGCCTCTGAAGTCCACGGTGTTCTCGGTGGTGCCCTACCTGGTGGCCTTCGGGCTGCTGCCGGCCTTCGTGGTGGTGGCGCTGCCGGGGCATCCCGCGCCGCCGGTCTGGCTGGTCGCCGCGGGTGCGCTGCTCGGTGGCGGAGCTCACTTCGCGAACGTGCTGCCCGACCTCGCCGACGACGCCGCGACCGGCGTTCGCGGCCTGCCGCACCGGCTCGGCGCCGCCGGATCGTCCGTGGCCGCCGCGGCGCTGCTGCTCGGTGCGACGCTCACGCTGGTCTTCGGGCCGCCGGGACCGCCGTCGTGGGCGGGCTGGGCGGCGGGCGCCGCGGCCGTCGTGGTCCTTCCCCTCGGCTGGTACGCGGCCAGGCGCGCCCGGGGCCGAGGCGTGGCGATGTTTCGAGCCGTGATGGTGGTGGCCCTGATCGACGTCCTACTGCTGATCTTCAGTGGCCGGGTGGTGTGAATGGACGGGTCGGCGCACGAGCCCGATCACGGCCCTCTAGGCTGAGCGTCACGCCTTTGGTGTCTCTTCTTGGAGGATCGTGATGCGCTCGCTGGGAACCCGCCGCGCCGTCCGGGTCGCGGGCGCCGCCACGGTCGCTGTGATCGCGCTGGCCGGCTGCTCGGCCGGGCAGACCGCCGAGACCTCCCAACTCGAGACGGCCATCTCGGGGCTCAACGCGGCCAGTTCCGACGGCGACCTGCTGATCCGCAACCTGCAGGTGGCCTACGCCAACCCGAAGGGCTACCCGGCGGACGGCACGGCGCCGATCGAGGTGAGCCTGTTCAACCAGTCCCCCGACACGATCACGGTGACGATCAGCAGCCCGCCACACCAGGACGCGTCGGGCGGCATCGTCACGGCGCACGAGGTCGGCCTGGTCGGCGCCTCGTCCGGGTCTGCCTCACCCAGCGCCTCCGCGTCGCCCGCCGACGCCGGCGCCCAGCCCGCCAAGATCACGATCCCGCCGCACGGCTCGATGTCCTTCCTGCCCGGCAACTCGCCGTCGTTGCAGGCGGTCGGGCTGAGTAGCACGCTGACCTCGGGCGGATCGCTCTCGCTGCAGTTCGAGACCAGCACCGGCGCGCAGCCGCTGCAGGTGCTCGCGCCGGTCGCCGTGCCGCTCACGCCGGCGCCCCGCTCCTCCGGCGTTCCGAACGAGAACAGCGCGGGGTAATTGTCGTACCCTCCGGCTAGCTTGTCCGGGTGACGACCTCCCGACCTGCCACCAAGGCGGCCCGACCCGCCTACGTCTGCGACGCGTGCGGCCACCAGCCGCCCAAGTGGCTCGGCCGGTGCCCGGAGTGCAACGAGTGGGGCTCGGTCATCGAGTCCATCGTGACCACTCCACTCGGAGCCGGCCGGGTGGTCAGTTCACGGATGCCCTCCGAGCCGGCCCGTCCGATCGCCACGATCAGCGCCGCCCCGGCCAAGGCCGTCCCCACCAACGTGAGCGAGCTCGACCGCGTGCTCGGCGGCGGCCTGGTGCCAGGCGCGGTGGTGCTGCTCGCCGGCGAGCCGGGCGTTGGCAAGTCCACGCTGCTGCTCGACGTGGCGCAGCAGTGGGCGGCCGGCGCGGGCACACCGTCCCTCGTGGTCAGCGGTGAGGAATCGGTGAGCCAGGTCCGGCTGCGCGCCGAGCGGCTCGGCGCGCTGCACGAGCGGCTCTACCTGGCCTCCGAGAGCGATCTCGGCGCCGTGCTGGGCCATCTCGACGCGGTCAAGCCCGGCCTGCTCGTCCTCGACTCGGTGCAGACCATCTCGGCACCGGGCACCGAGGGGGTGCCGGGCGGCGTGACCCAGGTCCGAGCGGTCACCGCGGCGCTGGTCGGGGTCGCCAAGGAGCGCGGCATCGCGACCATCCTGGTCGGCCACGTCACCAAGGACGGTCAGGTCGCCGGCCCGCGGGTCCTCGAGCACCTGGTCGACGTCGTGCTGCACTTCGAGGGCGACAAGCACTCGTCGCTGCGCCTGGTGCGGGGGGTGAAAAACCGCTACGGCGCGGCCGACGAGGTGGGCTGCTTCGAAATGCACGAGGGCGGCATCACCAGCCTCGCCGACCCCTCCGGCCTCTTCCTCACCCGCTATCAAGAGCCCGTCCCCGGCACGTGCGTGACGGTGGCGATGGAGGGCCGCCGTGCCCTCGTCACCGAGGTGCAAGCGCTGATCGGCGCGGAGGTGCAGGGCTCGCCGCGGCGCACGGTCTCGGGCCTCGACAGTGCCCGGCTCGCCATGGTCCTCGCCGTCCTTGAGCGTCGCACAAAACAGCTCAAGCTCTACAACAAAGAGGTCTTCGCCGCGACGGTCGGCGGCATCCGGCTGGTCGAGCCCTCGGCCGACCTCGCGATAGCGTTGGCGGTCGCCTCCGGCGGGCTCGATCTGGCGATGGCGCCCCACCTCGTGGCAATCGGCGAGGTGGGGTTGACCGGCGAGATCCGGCGGGTCGGCGCGGTCGGTCGGCGGCTCGCCGAGGCGGCTAGGCTCGGCTTCAAGGTCGCGCTCGTGCCGCCCGGCTGCGGGCCTGACGGCGGGGGCGGCGGCGTCCCGGCCGGCATGCAGGTGATCGAGGTCGGCGATCTGCGGTCGGCGTTGCAGTCTGCTGCCAGAGCGTCGGCAGAGCACGGTTCGAGGTGACGTAGTGTGACGTTTCATCACGCTACGGAGCATTCATCGAACCACGGCTCGTTGGCCTGGATGACAGTCCGTAGAATGTCCAGGTGCCGCTCGACCGCGATGGTTCCAAGCCCGCCGCCGCCACCCCGACGCCGCGTGCCGGCGTCAACGGTTCGGCGCACCGTGCGGCGTCCTCCAGCCCCGGCCTCACCGGCGGTGGCGTGATCAGCGATCCGCTGCGCGCCAATCTGGCCCTGATGGCCCCGGGCACCGCCCTGCGCGACGGTCTGGAGCGCATCCTGCGCGGGCGGACGGGCGCGTTGATCGTGCTCGGCCACGACGCCGTCGTCGAGAGCATCTGCACCGGCGGGTTCACGCTCGACGTCGAGTTCTCCGCGACCAGGCTGCGCGAGCTGTGCAAGATGGACGGCGCGGTCGTCCTCTCCAGCGACGGCTCCCGCATCGTCCGCGCCGCCGTCCACCTGATGCCCGACCCGTCGATCCCCTCCGAGGAGTCCGGCACCCGCCACCGCACCGCCGAGCGGGTCGCCAAGCAGTCCGGCTTCCCGGTCATCTCGGTGAGCCAGTCGATGCGCATCATCGGGCTCTACGTCAACGGCCAGCGCCACGTCCTCGACGACTCCGCCGCGATACTCTCCCGGGCCAACCAGGCGCTGGCCACGCTGGAGCGCTACAAGCTGCGCCTCGACGAGGTGTCCGGCACGCTCTCCGCGCTCGAGATCGAGGACCTGGTCACCGTGCGCGACGCGGTCTCCGTGGTGCAGCGGCTCGAGATGGTCCGCCGGATCGCCGACGAGATCTCCGGCTACGTGGTCGAGCTGGGCACCGACGGCCGCCTGCTCGCGCTGCAGCTCGACGAGCTGATGGCCGGCGTCGACTCCGACCGCACCCTGGTCATCCGCGACTACCTCCCCACCGGCCGCAAGGCGCGCAACCTCGACGAGGGGCTGATCGAGCTCGACCTGCTCACCGCCACCGAGATGATCGACCTGGTCGCGGTGGCCAAGGCGATCGGCTACCCGGGCGCCTCCGACGCGCTCGACGCGGCCGTCTCGCCCCGCGGGTTCCGGCTGCTGGCCAAGGTGCCCCGGCTCCCCGCCCAGATCGTCGACCGCCTGGTCGACCACTTCGGCAGCCTCCAACGCCTGCTCGGCGCGACCGTCGAGGACCTACAGGCCGTCGACGGCGTCGGCGACGCCCGGGCCCGAGGCGTGCGCGAGGGCCTCTCCCGCCTCGCCGAAGCCAGCATCCTGGAGCGGTACGTCTGAGGCTGCGTGGCAGGTCAGCCCGGCGGTCGCGGACGGCCTTGACCACGACGGGCCTTCGTCGTCGCGGCGCGACTTGCCAGTCTCGTACTTTCCGGGTGTTTGCTTGGGGGTTCGCGCGGCGGGATCAGGAGACGAAGGTCAGGACCACCGGGTTGCTGATCAGAGTGCCCAGGCGCGCGCGCAGGTCGAACTGGCCCGGTGGCGGGGTGGGGCCGGCGTCGACGCCACTGGCGCAGGTGCTCGACTCCCGGCCGTTCCAGGTGATGTTGTACACGCGCACGGCGCCGGGGGCGAACTGGCGGACGTCGTTGCCCTTAGTGGCGCCGCAGTCATCGGACGACCAGTACTTCCGGGCGCCCAGGTCGAGGTAGAGCTCCTGGGGGTCGGATCCCACGTCTCGTGAGCAGGTGCGCTTTCCGACGTTCTTGACCTGAATGCTGAGCTGCAGCGATGCCCCGCGTTTGATCGTGGTGACGGCGGGAATGGGGGTGACCATCATCTCGGCGTCGGTGCAGGAGCCGTCGGCCGGCGCGGTGACGTTGGTGTTGCTGCCCGTGCCGGCGGTCGACTGGCCGGCGCCGGGGCCCGCCGCGGTGGTGGCGACGCCGCCAGGCTGCTGCGACTCGAGCGAGCCGGGGTCGGGCAGCGAAGGGCCACCGCCACCGGGAACTCCCTCGACGAAGGAGGGATCGCTGTCCGCCGCGCTGCTGGCGGGGGCGGGCGTCGGCAGGGCGGCCTTGCCGCTCTGGTTCGTCTTGCCATTGCCGGAGCACGATACGAACAGCACGATGATGCCGAGCAGGACCGCGCCCAGCACGACCGCACGACGCCGCCAGTAGACGGCGGAAGGAAGGGGACCAACCGTCGTTCGCATGATGGGGTCACCGTAAACCCGGACCGGTACGGCAATGGGCGCGACGCGCCGGTTATGCGACACCGACTCGCCTTGACGGTCGTTAGAGATAAACCTTCCGCTGGTAGACGGCGTGCGCGCCAGCGACTCGGTCGAGGAAGAGCCTCCCCGCGCAGTGGTCGACCTCGTGCTGCAGCGCCCGCGCTTCGAAGGCGTCGGTGGTGACGGTGACCGGTTCGCCGGTGCCCGGCAGGACCGCGTCGACCACGACCCGGCCGGCACGCTTGACGTCGCCGGTGAGGTCGGGCACCGACATGCAGCCCTCCCGGCCGGCCTTCCACCGGCTCGCCTCGATGATCTTGGCGTTGCAGAGCACGACCGTGCCGTGTGTGGTGGCCGCCTTGGGGTGCCCGGTCACGTCGACCGCGAAGACCTGCACGCCGACACCGACCTGCGGCGCGGCCAGCCCGACGCAGCCGGGCGAGACCCGCATGGTGGCGACCAGGTCGGCGGCGAGCCGCGCGATCTCGGGATCCGTCGGGTCCACCTCGTCGCCGACGGTGCTCAGGACGCCGGCCGGCGCGGTGACGACCGTGAGCACCCGGCCCTCGGGCCCGGCCCATCGCGGAGTGGTCACAGGATCTCCGACTCGGCTCGGCGCAGGGTCACCTCGACGCCGAGCTCGGCGGCGGCCACCGCGAGCTGCTCAGCGAGCTCGTCGACGGCGCCCGGCGGCACGTCCGCCTCGGCGATCAACACGTACAGCGTGCCGGCCAGCCTGGTGCTCAGATCGGTGATGTTGCCGCCCTCGGCCGCCACCACCCGGGTCACCGCGGCGACGATCCCGAGCCGGTCGGCGCCGTGCACGCTGACCACGTAGGGCTCTCCCGCGGCGGCCGTGTCGGTCTCGGGCTCCACTCGGCGGACGGTGGTGACCACGCCGGTGAGCGGCTCGAGCGCTTTCTCGACGGCCTCCGCGGTCGGGCCGGTACAGATCAGGGTCATCGTGAAGTGGCCACGGAGGCGGGTCATCGTCGAGTCGGTCAGGTTGGCGCCGACGCCGGCGAGCGCCTCGGCCACGTCGGCGACGATGCCGGTCCGGTCCGGGCCGATGACGGTGATGGCTAGCTCATGCACACGCCTACAGTAAGACCCGCTATGACTCTCGCCGACGACGCCATCACCTGGTACGACGCCAACGCCCGCGACCTGCCCTGGCGGCAGCCCACGACGACCGCCTGGGGTGTGCTGGTCAGCGAGGTGATGCTGCAGCAGACCCCGGTCGTGCGGGTGGAGCCCGCGTGGCGTTCCTGGATGACCCGCTGGCCCACCCCGGCCGCGCTCGCCGGCGACCCGCCCGCCGAGGCGATCCGCATGTGGGGGCGGCTCGGATACCCCAGACGGGCGATGCGGCTGCACGCCTGCTCGGTGGCGATCGTCGAGCGGCACGGCGGCGAGGTCCCGTCCGACCTCGATCAGTTGCTGGCGCTTCCGGGGGTGGGCGCCTACACCGGGCGGGCGGTGGCGACCTTCGCGTACGGGCAGCGTCACCCGGTTGTGGACACGAACGTGCGCCGCGTGGTGTCGCGCGTGGTCGAGGGCAGGCCCGACGCCGGCCCGAACACCACGGCGGCGGATCTGGCGGCGATGGCCGAGCTGCTGCCGGCGGACGCCAAGCGGGCCGCGCGGGCCAGCATCGCCTTCATGGAGCTGGGCGCGATCGTCTGCACGGCGCGCTCACCGCGCTGCCCGCGGTGTCCCTTCGAGGCGGTCTGCGCCTGGCGGCTGAGCGGGGCTCCCGCGCTCGAGGGCCCCAGCCGCAAGCCCCAGCGGTACGCGGGCACCGACCGCCAGGTGCGCGGCCTGCTCCTCGAGGTGCTCCGGCACGCCACCGGCCCCGTGCCCCGGCAGCGGCTGGACATCGTCTGGACCGACGACGTGCAACGCGGCCGGGCGCTGGCCGGCCTGGTGGAGGACGGCCTGGTCGAGCCGCTGGGCTCCGGCGATTTCGTGCTCGCCGGCGACGCGCCCCGCGGCGAGGTGCAGGCTCTCTAGGCGGACACGAAACGGCCCGGCTGCTTCCGCACAGCCGGGCCGTTCGCTACCACTTGGTGTTACTCCTCGGTCGCGGCGGCGCCGAGGTCGGCGGGGACGGCGTCGGGGACGGTGACTCCTCGGTCGGCGCCGCGGAAGCTGAGTTTCGACTTCTCGACGTTGTCCGGGTCGCCTTCGCAGTCCACCACGACGATCTGGCCGGGGCGTAGCTCG